>ERZ1023255.79-NODE-79-length-17798-cov-16.825565_pt1 | contig 17798 bp, 13 predicted proteins | sample MGYA00380459_ERZ1023255 | MGnify/ENA primary metagenome ERZ1023255 (study PRJEB33173, sample SAMEA4830368) | metagenome | study: EMG produced TPA metagenomics assembly of the PRJEB25223 data set... | reverse complement strand
GAAACGTACTCAAGTTGGCTGAAGAGGCGCCCCTGCTAAGGGTGTAGGTCGCGAGAGCGGCGCGAGGGTTCGAATCCCTCCGTTTCCGTAAATTAGATAATCCCCGTTAAGTTGACGTGAGCAAAACGTTGATTTAACGGGTTTTTATTATATCTGGATAAGTTTGGTTAGTGTCGTAAATGAATTTTTAAGCCAACGAAACGCCAATATTAATATAATTTTTACAAGATTACGCCAACGCATTGGCATTAGTTTCTATGCTTTCTAACGCTTGTATAGCCTTATCATTTTCGGCTTTGGCTGTTTCATCTAATAAATAAGAATAAACATCCACAGTTTCCGTAAATTAGTTTTTATAAAGTGTTCTTACATACCGAAACTCTTGAAATAATAGGGTTTCGGTATTTTTGTTTTAAAATACTTTTAATTTTTTGGTCGTTTCATAGTTAAGAAGATTACAAAATATAATTCTGCGATAATTTTAAACCTAAGATTGATGTTCTTCAAGTTCCAACCATGGGTTAGAACCATAAGAAGGTCTAGAAGTATAAATAACATTTGATGCATAAAGGTCATTAAGCGTTAAAATAGGTTGTTTGTTTTGTAGGTTTTCCATTATAAACCTCCTTATATTTATAATTTGATATATGTTAATCTTTATTGAAGAAATTCAAAGTGAATGAGTATATCTGGGATGTTTTATATGAAATTGGATATGCGTATGATATAAAATATGAAAAGGTTTGGAAATGTTGAAGAAAGAGAAAAATTTAATTTACTGGGTTAAAAAATTTACGTTTTAAGATGTTTATATACTAAGAAGGATATACCACTTTACCTTAATAATAGAGATATGAAACATTGTTAGTTTAAATTCTTTTTAGATAAAATAATTGGTTATAAATTTAACTTAAGAGGATAAGAATAATTTGATTATTTGATTCTTATTTAAAGAGAAAAACTTTCTGTAATTATTATGTTTTTATAATAATACAAAAATTCTAAGTTATTCTTGGACGTTTATACAGAAAAACAAATCAATATGTACTAGATAAATATAGATATTAAGATAGTAACGATAATTTATATAAAATAAATATAAGTTTTGTGTTTAAAAATAATTTGAACTGGAATACTATAATTGCACTCCCGAATCTTATTCTCAATCACATTTCCCAAGCTCCTCTATTATTTTAGGTTCTTCGACCTTTGATGATAGAGGGGTTTTTTAGAAGTAATTCAAATTTAAAAATTTAGTCAACAAGTAGTTAATAAACATTAAACTATACTGTTATATATAGGTTGTAAAGAATACCTCTATTTGCGACAGAAAATAATTCTCGTTAAATTAAGAATTAATTTAGTGGTGCTTTAGTTTTGGTGAATCTAATTCAGTGTTTGTTAAAAAGTTAAGGGAATGTACTAATATTAGAACTATCATATTAATGCTATGGTATATATGGTGGTCCCCCTTAACCACCTCAAAGTATCTTTTCACAGCCATCCTTCGGGATGGTTTTTAATTCTTCGAATGTATTATTAATTCTTTTAAATATATTGAGTGACTTGCTTAATTTAATTATTAAAAATAGCCTATATTAAGATGAGACCTTAGAGTTAAAGTATTAGACTTAAGAGGTTAGACAAAATTATAGAGTAATCTATTTGTTTAAAAATAAGGAGATTCCCTAATATAGTAATTAAAATTAATATGATAACCTGTACCAAGTGGACTTCAGACATCTACATATATCCGTTAAGTGATGAACAAAATTACAAAAACATTACTTAATATTACAGAAATAAAACAAACCAAGAGTTAATAAAATAGTTTTTCGGTTTGTTTTTTTATAAATTTAGGTGATTATCTTTCAATCAAAGTTGTTATTATAATAAATTTAAGAAGGAAAATAGTTTGGTCTCTGATTCGGTCTCGCTGAAACTAAGAAAGCTGATTAGGCTTGATGCATAAGTGTAGCATCGACGATGGCTTTGGTGATAAAAATAATGGCATTTACGCCCTTGTAATCATAACAATCTTATCTATTCTCTTTATTGGTGAGTTGTACTAAAATTTTATGAAATTAATATTAACGAATTCTTAAATTTAAAATTCCTTAAATTTTAGAATGTTTAAATAAAGACGGTTTAAACATTTAGTTAAAAGACTTATATTTGCTATATTAAAATATTGTGGAAAACTTTATAAAAATAGTTGTAATATTTGTAACATTAATGTAATATAAAAACGTAAGTTAGAGATGCAAAATAAAAACCTAGGAGGTAACTTTGAAATGAAGAAATTATCAAAAATTGTTTTGGCAAGTAGTATTGTTTTTGGGACTGTTTTAGGAGTTAATGTAGTAAATGGAGAAGGTGCAGAGAATCAAGCAGAAGCGGCACAAACGCCATGGTATAATTATAATGGTTATACAGCTGCTAGTAGTAATTTTGTGTTAGATAAGAACTTTAAAACTGCATTAAAATACGATAATGTGAAGATTAACGGTTATAAACTTACTAGCAATAAGTCAGCGCCAGCTAAAGAGCTTGTTGTAAAAGATCAAATTTTTTATAAAGTGAGTAATCATAAAGCGGATCAAGTTGCATTTAATTTAGACGGACGTACTATAACGCCACAAAAATTAATAAACGTTTATGGACAACCAGTAGAGAAACCAGTTGAATCTGCCGTAGGTAAAGTTTATAAATATAAAATAGGCAATAAAACTGTTCAATTTTTTGTAGATAAAGGACACGCGTATAGAGCGCAAATTAATAGTTAAAAACTATTCTATTGGTACTTTACTTAATAGATTAAGCTTCTTCAATAAATAAAACGAGATGCTAATAGAGAATCATTTTAACTAAGTGAAAACATCTTTTAGTATATGTCATATAAGATTTATATAAATATTAGCCTCCTCTAAAGGTAGTTACTTCAAATTAAAAAGTAAACTGCAGATAGGGGAGCTTTTTATGTAAAAAGTAAGGTCTTAAACGTTTACATTGGGGATTTACAATTAACTGATAAGAACGATATATAAATTAAAGAAGGGAGCGAGATATTATTCAAAATCTCGCTCCCTCTTTAAATGAGTGTAACGTTCTTTAGTCGACTTTCAACTCAAATAAAGTTTATTTTAGATGGGGATTAGATTAATACAACAAAAGCAATTTAGAATCATACATAGTGATTTCGTTTTTGATGATATTTTGTCCCATCTTTTTTATTTAGTGACATTATGATTTTATTTTTTACTAATTAGATTTCTTATTGCTCTAACAATATAGCCTACAGCTAATGCTCTAAACACACGTTTGATTATATTTTTCATTTCAAACCTCCTAAGTTACAATTCAAAAATTTTAAATTGGATTATACTTTCTTTACCCTTTTTCGAATGAAATATAGATGGTTTTAGAAATTTATAAGTAATTTTCGATAACGCGTTTTATTTTTCAAAAGTAATTAAGCCATCTTCATCTGCTTTATGAAAGAAAATAGTAATAATTCCACTAATTATTGCTATAATATATGGAATTCCTGTCCAGAAGAAAATGAGATGGATAATTCCTTGTAAAAGTTGATTAGAGTAAAATTTATGGATACCGCACCAACCCAATATAAATGCGAGTACAACATAGATTACTTTGTTTACTTTCATATGTTCATATCCTTTCATGTTTAAGTTCTTATTTTAATTATCGCTTAAATGAAGATATACAACAATAGAAAACTACTGTTGCTATAAAAATTAGATGAAGTTTGGTGATTACTTCGAAATTTCCAGTTGATTAATATATAATAGAATTAAAGAAATTATGAATAAGGGGAGCGTTATTAATGATTAGAAAAGCAAACCCAAGTGACACGTCGAAAATTGCTGAACTATGTTATATCATATGGAGTGGGCTCGATATACAAATGGTTGCAGATATAGATGAATCACGGCTGCTTAAAATTATGGAACAGAGTATGGTTGATGTACCTTATAGAGGTCATTACAGTAACACATGGGTCTATGAAATAGAAGGCGAGATAGCTGGTTGCTTAATCGCATATCCAGGAGATAAAGAAATAGAATTGGAACAAGCATGGTTGAATATGGATTTAGACGATGATATCCGGTCATATGGTACACCAATGCCAATGAAAGAAGCGAATGACGATGAATGGTATATTGAAACTGTTGCAACCTTCCCTGAATACCGTGGCAGAGGTGTAGCGACACAATTAGTACAACATGTCATAGAGACTTATAGTGAGGAAAAATGGAGTTTAAATTGTGATGTTCATAATGATGGAGCGCTTTACGTTTATAAAAAATTAGGTTTTCAAATTGCTAGTGAATTTGATTTATATGGACATATGCATTATCATATGATTCTTCCAATTAGCGATAAAAATAAATAAAAAATCGACCTTCATTTAATGAAGATCGATAATAAATATAACTTTGGTAGCTATTATTAATGTAAAGCGTACCTTATTAAATTCCACCCAATATTGCACTGATATAAATACCTAGCGCATATAATAAACCAAAGAAAGTGTTAGTTTTACCAGTTGCTGCCATAGCAGGCATCATTGTTTGCGGCGTGTCATTTTTCTTGAACCTGCGTACTGCTTTTATTGGCATAGGGAATGATAACAAGGCCAGTAAATAAAAGATTGAGCCACCAGGTTGGAAGAAAGTGATATATATAACTAACACATAAGCGACAATATACATTAACGCTAAGAAACGAACAGAATTGTTTTTACCAAGTAAGATAGGTAGCGTTTTACGACCACTTTCTTTATCTTTAACGCGGTCACGGATATTGTTTGCCATATTAATTAAACCGATAGTAATAACGATTGGGATACTTATCCATACAACTAAACTTTGTAAATTTCCTGTTTGAATAAAGAATGAAATTAAAATGATTATCATACCCATAAATACGCCTGAAAACAATTCACCAAAAGGAGTCCATGAAATTGGGAATGGACCGCCAGTATAAAGATATCCAACAGCCATACATACAAGACCAACAGGTATTAACCAAAATGAACTTTGGAGGGCTATAAATATACCTAGTAGTGCAGCTATGATATAAAATGCAATAGCTAAGTTCAGGACTAATTTAGGACTCATACCATTTCTAACAATTGCACCACCAATACCCACGGAAGTGTGATCATCAAGTCCTTTCTTAAAATCGTAATATTCGTTAAACATATTTGTCGCAGCTTGAATTAATAAACATGCGATTAACATTGCTAGAAAAACACCGAGATTGAGTTGGTTTTCACTACCAAGGATAAAAAGTTTTGAAGTAGCAGTACCGACAAGTACAGGCACCACTGCAGCAGTTAAAGTATGTGGTCGCATTAACTGCCAGTATTTTTTGACAGTAGAATATTGTTGATATTGAGATGCCATAATGATTTACCTCGTATTCTTTTAATTTATAATATTTTTTATCAAATATATTTTAATGGAAGAAGTTAGAAAGGTCAAATAACGTAAAAATGTATGAATGAAATAAGCTAGAAACCATACACACATTGTGAAAAGTGGTACAATATCATAATGAGTACAAACTGATAAATGAAAGAAGTGAAATAGATGACTTTTGACGTCAAGGAAAGTGAAATTGTCGAAGCGGTATACGAAAGTAATCATACTTGGGTCTCTGTAGAAGCAAAATTGAATTATGAATTAGACCCTACAATATTATTTCATATAACGGAAGATTGTGCGGGAGACCGTTTTTATTTTAAGAAAAATGACAACGAAACTTCATTCTTTGGCTATCATGCTATTACAAGATTTAAAAATGATTTTGAAAACAAACAATCTATTTTCCGTGAATGGGAAAAATATAAAAATAACATTGAATTAATTCATCCAAATTCTGACAAACATCATTTGAAAATTTGTGGAGGTTTCCAATTCTCTACACATAAATCCGGTGATGAATGGCGTGAATTTGGTATTAATCATTTTATCTTGCCAGAAGTATTAGTGACAATGGAGCAAGGATATACTTATATAACTTATACAGTGAAATCAGACCAATTTGAAATAAATACATTTTTAGCGATTATAGATAAATTAACTCAAACAAATGTGCAACCTGACTTTGAAATAGGGGATATTAAGCGCATCGAAGATATATATAAAGACGAGTGGCGTGATTTAGTTAAAGATACAATTGATATATTAGATGAAAATAAAAAAATTGTGTTAGCAAGAAAACGTTTAATAATCTTTGATAAACAGATTAAAATACCTTATATTTTGAATAAAGCTTCCCAAGGAGAACATAATAGTTATTTATTTATTTTAGAATCACAAGATAGTATTTTCTTTTCACAAACACCAGAACAATTAATGGAAGTAAACAATGAAATATTATCAACGAAAGCAGTAGCAGGTACGATAAAGCGAACACATCAAGGTGAAATAGATAAAGAAAATATCCAGTCTTTTTTAAATGATGAGAAAAACTTAAATGAACATCGCTTTGTTGTTGAAAGTATATTAAATGATATAGCGCCTTATGTAGAAGACGTTGCTTATAATGAAGAACCTCAAATTTTAACAAATGACCATTTATATCATTTGTATACTAAAATAAAAGGTCAGTTGAAATATGAGTCATATATAGGCTTGTTAGATAACTTACACCCGACACCAGCATTAGGCGGTTATCCAAAATTTGAAGCATTAGAATACATTGAACAAAATGAATTTGGTACACGTGGACTATATGGCGCACCTGTAGGTTATATTGATATGTATGATAACTGTGAATTTATCGTGGCAATTCGTTCAATGTTGATTAAAAAAAATCAAGCCACTTTATATGCAGGTTGTGGTATTGTGAGTGATTCTGATGCAGATAGTGAAGTAGAAGAAACTGCAGTTAAATTTAACCCTATGATGAAAGCTTTAGGAGTCGAGGAATATGAATAATCATACAGATGCGTTAACGAAACAAGTGTTTACCTTTGTTTCAGAATTATATGCTTATGGCATAAGAGAAGTAGTAATAAGTCCAGGGTCACGTTCAACACCATTAGCAATTGCGGTTGAAGCCCATCCTAGATTAAAATCTTGGATTCATCCAGATGAAAGAAGTGCTGCATTTTTTGCAATGGGATTAATGAAAGGAAGCGAACGACCAGTAGCTATTCTATGTACTTCAGGTAGCGCCGCTGCAAACTATACTCCTGCTGTTTCAGAGAGTAGTTTGAGCCATTTACCATTAGTAGTGCTTACTAGTGACCGTCCACATGAACTAAGAAATATTGGTGCGCCACAAGCAATCAATCAAGCGAGCATGTTCCAAAATTATGTACAATATCAATTTGATTTCCCAGTAGTTGATACAAATGTAACAGAAAATTTTATGACGAACACTGTGAAATTTCAGCTACAAAAAGCGAGTCAATTTCTATATGGTCCTCATCGTGGCCCAATACATTTAAACTTACCATTTAGAGAGCCATTAACACCGAATATTGAAAAAGTAGAATGGTTAACTTCAGATATGAAAACATTACCACATTATCAAAAAACAACTAGTTTAAATGAAATCAGTTCGATTATTAAAAAGAGTAAAGGTTTGATTATCGTTGGTGATATGCAGCATCAAGATATTGACCAAGTCCTAACTTATTCAACGATACACGATATGCCAATATTAGCTGATCCATTGAGTCAACTAAGACGAGAACATCATCCTAATGTTGTGACAAGCTATGATTTACTATATAGAGCAGGTTTGGAATTAGATGTTGATTTTATTATTAGAGTTGGCAAACCAGTTGTTTCCAAAAAATTAAATCAATGGTTAAAAGAGACAGAAGCTTTTCAAATTTTAATTCAAAATAATGATCAACCTGATGCATTTCCTATTACGCCACATGTTTCCTACGAAATGTCAGCCAATGATTTCTTTAGACAGTTGTCAGAAACACCGATTGTTGAACGTAAGCGTTGGTTAGAAAAATGGCAGACATTAGAGAAACACGCAATTGTTGAGATTAAAGATTATGTAAGAACAGCAACAGACGAAGCGGCATATGTTGCGAATGTTTTAGATAAATTAACAACATCAGATACTTTATTTGTTAGTAATAGTATGCCGATTCGTGATGTTGATAATTTGTTCATTGATTGCGATGCGGAAGTGTTTGCTAATCGTGGCGCAAATGGTATCGATGGCGTGGTATCTACAGCGTTAGGTATGGCAGTGCATAAAAAAGTAACACTATTAATAGGTGATTTAGCTTTTTATCATGATATGAATGGTTTATTAATGTCCAAATTAAATGATATCAATTTAAATATTATTTTACTCAATAATGATGGTGGAGGCATCTTTTCATATTTACCTCAAAAGGAAACGGCAGAAGATTATTTTGAACGTTTATTTGGCACTCCGACAGGGCTTGATTTTGAACATACAGCTTTGCTATATGATTTTGCCTTTGACAGATATGAATCAATTGAAGCATTTAAATATGCAGATTTATCTAAATTTGGTGCCCATATTTACGAAATAATTACGCAGCGTGAAGAAAATAAGCAACAGCATCTAAAACTCTATAAAAAGTTGAGTGATATTGTTAATGTTAAATTATAAATTTTACCAAGCAAAAAGTAATACAGATAAATTATTGGTTATGCTACATGGATTTATCAGTGATCAACAGGCTTTTAATGAACATGTTCGTGTCTTACAAGAAACATTGAATATTTTAACTGTAGATTTGCCTGGTCATGGTCAAGACGACTTTGATACAAATCAAACTTGGGATTTTTCATTTATTTCAAACGAGTTAGATGAAGTATTAAAATTATTTAAGGATTATCATTTGTTTTTACATGGTTATTCAATGGGTGGTAGAATTGCTTTATATTATGCAATTGAAGGTAAAATGAAATTAACAGGATTGATTATAGAAAGCACATCTCCAGGAATCGAAGCATTAGAAGACCGTAATGAAAGGCAACAGGTTGATCAGGCTAGAGCAAAAGTGTTAGAAATTGCAGGTTTAGAAATATTTGTTAATGACTGGGAAAAGTTGCCTCTTTTCTATACGCAGTATGAATTAGATAAATCCATTAAAAAGGCAATACGTGATATGAGATTACGTCAAAACCCATTACGCTTAGCAAAGGCTTTGCGTGATTATGGTACTGGACAAATGCCTAATTTATGGCCGAAGTTAAATCAAATTAAAGTACCCACATGTATTATAGTAGGTATTTTAGATGGTAAATTTTGTAAAATTGCTAAACGCATGGAAACTATGATTCAAAATACAGAGTTAAACGAAGTAGAACAAAGTGGTCATACGGTACATGTGGAAGAATTTACAGAATTTGATAGAATAGTATTAGGTTTTATTCATAAGGAGGAGCAAAATGACTAGACAGTGGGAAACAATTAAAGAATATAAAGAAATTAAGTACGAAATATATGATGGTATTGCAAAAGTAACGATTAACCGCCCTGAGGTACGTAACGCGTTTACACCAAACACAGTACAAGAAATGATCGACGCATTCACAAGAGCACGTGATGATCAACGTGTTTCTGTTATTATCTTAACTGGTGAAGGGGATAAAGCATTTTGTTCAGGAGGAGATCAAAAAGTACGTGGCCATGGTGGTTATGTTGGAGATGATCAAATCCCTCGTTTAAACGTATTAGACTTACAAAGACTTATCCGTGTGATTCCAAAACCTGTCGTTGCAATGGTAAGAGGTTATTCAATCGGTGGAGGACATGTACTTAGCGTTGTTTGTGACTTAACAATCGCAGCAGATAATGCAATCTTTGGCCAAACAGGACCTAAAGTTGGATCGTTTGATGCTGGTTACGGTTCAGGTTATTTAGCTCGTATCGTAGGACACAAAAAAGCGCGTGAGATTTGGTACTTATGTCGTCAATATGATGCTCAGCAAGCATTAGACATGGGATTAGTCAATACTGTCGTTCCATTGGATCAAGTTGAAGATGAAACAGTACAATGGTGTCAAGAAATGAAACAACATTCACCAACTGCTTTAAGATTCTTGAAAGCGGCTATGAATGCAGACACTGATGGTTTAGCTGGACTTCAACAAATGGCTGGAGACGCTACTTTACTTTACTATACAACAGATGAAGCAAAAGAAGGCAGAGACGCGTTTAAAGAAAAACGCGATCCAGACTTTGATCAATTCCCTAAATTTCCATAAAATTAAAAAATACCAAAAATAAAAAAGCATTATCGAAAAACTAGGTGGAGCTATGTCTCACCTAGTTTTTTATGTTTATAGTGATGAAAGCATAAAATGATAAATATTATTATATATGGTGATATAAGTTAAAAATTTATTTACTATTTAGATTGCAACGTAATAGGCTGAGACATACGAATAATTATAAATCAAGTAATATAAATTTAATTTCCTACTAATATATAGCGGGAAACTTTTAATGTGAAAACTTTTTTACACTTATTTATTGTATTTGACTAAAATTAAAACGTAGATTAATATTATAATCAAGAAGGGATGAGGAGAAAATATGACATCAGACATATATGACCAAATGAGAAAAGAAATGTGTTACTTGTTTTATATTACAAGTAAAGAAGTTGCAAACAGATTTAATAAGTATTTAAAACAATATGATATAAGTTTTCCGAACTATATTGTATTGCTGTATATTGAAAATGAAGTTCCAGTATACATAAAAACATTATGTGATGAATTATATTTAGATTCAGGAACAATCAGTCCAATCATAAAAAGGTTAGAGAAAAAAGATTTGATTCGTCGTCTTAGAACTGAAGATGATGAGCGTAGAGTAAAAGTAATGTTAACCACAAAAGGTATAAAATTAAAGGAAGAATTCTCTAAAATTTCAGAAGATGTGATTCAACAATTTGACATGGAGAAAGAAGATTCATTAGCTTATTATCAAATTTTGAAAACGTTTGCCGAGAGGAATATTTACACTAAAGATAAAAATAAGAAATCTTAAATATACAAATTATATTTAAAAGTGTTTCAAATAAGACTATAAATTAATACTTGCATCAAACTTAAATTAAAACACCAACATCATGTTGAAGCTGATTCACACCACATGCGTATAATTATTAATAGAAACGTCAGCAGGCATATATCAAACTTACATTTAGTTGGTGCTTTTTATTATGAATTATAGTTTTGAGCGAGATATTGTTCTAGTCTTCTCATAGCTTCTTTTAATGCATTAAGTTCATATGCATAAGAAATACGTACATGACCTTTACCAATATCGGTAAAAGCAGACCCAGGAACAATTGCGACATGTGCATTTTCTAAAACATCAACACAAAAGTCAAAGTCATTGTCTGTAAAATTCTTAATGCTAGGAAAAATGTAAAATGCTCCTTCAGGTTTAGCATCTAATTCAAACCCCATTGACTCTAATTTATGAATTAAGAAATCACGTCGTTCAATATATGCGTCGTTCATATACTTGGGTGCTTCTAAGCCTTCATTTAAAGCGGCAATACATGCGATTTGAGCAGGAACGTTGGCACAGATACAATTGTAAGCATGCATAAAAGTCAATTTTTCAATTAAATATTCTGGTCCAATCAAAAAGCCAATGCGTATGCCAGTAGCAGAATGTGATTTACTTAACCCACCAACAAGTAATAATTGATCGCGAATCACTTCAAATTCAGCAAAAGAAGTATGTTTACCAGTAAAAGTATTTTCAGCATAGATTTCATCGCTAATAATAAATATTTCTTTATTTTTTAAGGTATTAACAATGGCTTGTACTTCATCATAAGACAATATTACGCCGGTTGGATTAGTAGGATAGTTTAGTAGTATTGCCTTAGTATTTGAGTTTATGTGTTTTTCTAATGCTTCAGGTGTTACTTTATAATCGGTTATTGTAGTATCAATATAAACTGGGATACCGCCAAGTGTCTTGATGAGTGGAATATAGCCAGCATATACTGGTCCAGGAACTAATATTTCATCTCCTTCATCTATAATACTTCTTAAAGCAGTATCTAAGGCCTCGCTAGCGCCATTTGTGATAATGATTTCTTCTGAACTATAAGTAAAGCCATAGCGTTGTTCAAAATATTGGCTTACAGCATTTCTTGTTTCAATTAATCCTTTGTTATGTGAATAACTCGTTTGGTCTTCATTAATCGCATTTATGTAAGCAGCTTTAACCTCCTTAGGCATCGGAAAATCTGGTTGTCCTATAGTTAGATTAATACAATCTTTAATCCCTTTAATACGATTTGAAAATTGACGAATACTAGGCGCCGTTAAATGTTTTGAATTGTTATTTAATGAAAGTTGCATTATATTTTTCACCTCAAAATTAAAAATACCGAATTGTATTTAAATATGTACAGATTGGTTGGAAGTACCTCAATACTTATCATAACATATTTAAAATAAATACAATTCGGTTTAATACTTATTTATCCTTTGAATTTAGAAGGAGATTGTAAATTTATAATTGGGTTTGTCCATTTAGATACAAACCGGCTTGATAGTATATATACAATGATAGATGTAACGATAATTAAATATAGATAAGTTAAAATACTGATATGATCTTTAAATGGATATATTCCAAAACCGCGGATAACTCCAATAAATAAACCATGTAGTAAATATACATGCATTGTTCTACGACCTATATACGTGTAAAATTTTTCCTTTTCAGGTATTAAATTGAAGAAAGCAAACATCGTAATTAAAACGATAAAATATAATAACAATCTTTTGATTGGACTGTAGAAATCTAGCTTTCCTTCAAGTGACATATAGGGTGAATCGCCTAACAACCAATTGGAGTTAATCGGATGATAGGTGTATATAATATAAAAGGCTAGTAAAGTGATAATAGCTATAGGTAGAAACTTTTTGTTTCTTAAAAGCTGTGTATGTTTAGTTGTAAATAAATAGCCTATATAGAATATTGGGAAAAACATAATTGTTCTAGAAAAGCTTAAGTAATTATCAATATTCTCAGAATACCCAGCGAATAGCGAAATAACTAATGCTACAGGTAATACATAATATGGTTTATAATCCTTAACTATTACTAATATTACGTGGAAAAAGAATAATGTGAGTAAAAACCATAATGCAAATACTGGATCAAAAGGATCGAATTGAACACTATCTTCTTTACCAGTTAAGTAATAGTAAAAAGAGAAAAAGCCAAAGAATATAATATATGGAATTAATAGTTTTTTTGATATTTTTTCTAAATAACCAAGTTCACCAGCTTTTTTAGCAAAATAGCCTGAAATAAATAAGAATCCTGGCATATGAAAGCTGTATATTGTTAAATACAATGAAGATAAATGTGCGCTGGCTTCTGTATAAGGTTGTAATAAATGGCCAAAGACTACAAGGAAAATCAACGCAGCTCTTGCATTGTCGAAAAAATAATCTCTTTCTTTCAATTGTGACATTCGGTTTCTCCTTTAAATGGTACGATAAATTTTATATACACTAGTTCTAATCTATTATAAAACCTATGAGAAATGCAACAAAATAGTACAATTTGTCTTTTATTATTGTATATCATGAGGGATACCATTATAATATTAAGAAATAAAATAGTGTAAATAAACTTTTAATTTTAACTAAGCTAAATTTATGATAGTGGAGATGAGCAACATGTACAAACAACTAGAACAGTTAATTACACTTACAGGTAATGATTTAAATTTGGTAAGTAGAAGGTTTGGTCAGAGAACTGATTTGACTTCTGAGCAATTAGAAATGTTAAGAATATTATATAACTATGAAGTGTTATCTCAGTACGATTTGACTATGAAAATTAATAAAGAGCAGTCAATTGTTTCACGCTGGATAAAAAAGTTATGCCAAATGGGTTATATTACGAGTAAGCAATCCAATAAAGATATGAGATGTAAAGATTTGATGGTTACAGATAAAGCCAAAGAACTGGTACAACAAATTAACGAGGTGAGGGTAGCTTTGATTGAAGCACGTTGTCAAAACCTTACATCGAAAGACATCGAAAATTTAAACCAATTATTATATAAGTTAAATGTACATCAAGTATATATGCACTAGTTAATTAATAAGAAAAAGAAGCGTATATAATGACAATAACTTGCGATAAGCATTGTCATTAGTACGCTTCTTTTAATTGTTTGATTTAAAGTTTTAAACAAATACTATTTATACGTATCAACGTCGAAGTATTTACCCAATTTATCCATAGAATCATAGAAACCTTTGATTCGAGTAGCATTATGAGATGCCCATGCTACATCTGTTGCGTATTGGTGAACACCTGGATTTTCAGGGTTCCAACGCATTTTATAAAGTGTATTTTGACCTTTATCAATATATGATTCAGATATGAATTTAGCGCCACCGACTATTGCTTTTTTAACTGTATTCCAACCATTGTTTTTAGCAGTTATAAATCCTTGTTTTACAGCGTCACTATCAACAGCACCAATACCAAACATATTATAATATTTATTCGGACCATCTGTAACAACTTTATTGTTTACAACATCGCCACCATTTGCAAGTTTAGATGTGCCATTGCCAGTTTCTAATAGAGCATGTGAGATTAAATATACTTCATTGATATCGTAAGTCTTAGCTGCTTCGCTAAATGCTGCGCCTTGACCTTCTAATATACCTTTACCAACAAGTAATTTATCTAAATCAGCTGAACCAATATTTTGAGTTTTATCTAAACGTAAGAATTGATATTTTTGAGTCTCATCTTTTGCTAGCTTACTTGAATCCATAGCATTTTTGATTTCTCTTGCTGTAGCATCTTCCCATTTTCCAGGTGTATGTTGGATTTGTGGTTTAGCAGTTAAACCTTTTTGGATAGCAACTGCTTGATCTAAAGTAAGGCCTGAATCATAATATTTTACTAATTCTTTACGTAAATCAGTTTCTTTAATCCAAACAACTTTACCATTAGAAAGTTTACCATGATACCAAGTTGTGCCATTAATCACTTGAGTTTCGTATACTGTGAAAATACTTTCATAGAAATCTTTAAGTGAACCTGCTGCAGTTGTAGATGTTGGATCTAGATAATAGCTTCCATTTTTATTGAAAATAACATAATCATATTTATACGGTGTTACCGCTGATTTAGTAATATTTTGAGAATTTGAAGCATTAGTGTTATTAGCTGGTTGTAACTTATTTAAGTCATTTGCAGCTATCCAACCAGTTTTATTGTTTACAATACCATAAACGTATTCATCTTTATCAACGTAAACAGATTTAGATGCATTAAATTGATTATTTTTTAGATTATTAAGTGTATCAAGTTGTTGTGATTTTGTGCCCCAAGGTACTGCGTAAAGACCATTATTAGTTGCTTTAACAGTATATTGGCCATTTTTAGCACTTGCTTGACTTAAATTACGAGTATTAATATCTTTTGTATTGATCCAACCAATTGGCGTATTTTGATTAACATTTTGGATTAATACATAAGTTTTATTTCCTTCAGTGCGTTGTTTAGTAACATTATAAGTTTTTCCAGCTAGTTTTGTAGCGTCTTTACCTTGTTGGTCATAAACAGTAGCTTTAATACCAGAATTCTTCGTATTTAACTGACCAATTTTACTTATATTTTGTGTTTGGTTAGTAGTAGCTTTTGTTGCTGCTTCTTTAACTTTGATGTCACCAGTTTGCATCCAACCTATATTAGTATTGGTTTTATTATCAGTAATTAAGTAAAATGCATTATTACCTAATGTTGCTTTTTTACTTAGTTTATATGTTTTGCCATTAACGTATGATTTTTGGACACCTTGTTTATCATATACAGTCGTATATACGCCATGGTTATTTTTGGCAACAGTACCTTGTTGATTCGTAAGTTTACTTACAGTTAGTTTCCCTGAATTTGTAGTAGGGGAAGTAGCAGTATTACTTGTTGAAGATAACTTACTTAAACTTACCCAACCAGATAAATTATTTACAGTTCCATAAACATAATTAGTCTTACCAATCTGTTGTTGTTTTGTTGCTTTGAACGTTTGTGTAGATTTACCTGAAACTGTTCCAGCTTTTTGAGAACTTGTGCCCCACGGAACAGTATATAACGTTTCTCCAGGCTTAATCTTATAAGCTTTATTTATACTAGTTGCTGCTTTAGCAGTATTATAATTAACGTCACCTTGGTGTACCCAACCGATTAATGTACCTTTATTGAAATCAGAAACTAAATAGAAATTTTCATTACCTAAAGTAGCTGATTTTGTAACTTTAAGTGTTTGGTTTGTGCGGTCAGTTTTCTTACCATTTTGGTCATATACTGTAGTATATAAACCATCGTTAGTAGTATTAATTCTGCCAACACCATTATTCGCTGTTACTTTCACAGTGCCTGTTTTAGTAGGTGCAGTCGTACCTGTGTTGCTTGAACCAGTATTATTTGAGCCAGTTCCACTCGTACTACCTGAAGAAGGTGTTCCCCAAGCAGCTGCTTGACCCGTTTTAATTAAATATTTTTCATAAATAAGGTCATATAACTCATTATAACTATAGTTGTGTGCAGCTAAGTAACCATGAGGGTCAGTGTGATCAGTACCGCCTAAGAAAGTACTTACTGCTTGGTGCGTCCAAACAGTTCCTACACCATCATATTCAGCACTATCAGGAACTAAGCCATAATATTGTAAGTTTGTAGCTGCATAATCAGCATAATTATTTATTGAACGTGCAAAAGAATCATAGTCATGTGTATGAACTAATTCTACATGTATAAAACGCTCATTAGCTGCAGCGCCACCGCCCCAAGCTAAGTAATCAGTATTTGCTGTCTCAATAATACGATTTCCATCTACATATGCATGTACGAAAGCATTCTGATAATTATTTTTCATAAAATTGATTTCGCCAGTAATAGTTGAATTATCATTAGCAGTGTCATGCATAACAATACCTTCAGGCTTTCCGTAGCGATAATTATATTTTGGTAAATATGATGCTATATCTTGTTCATAGTTTGGTGCTTTAAAGTTGTTCTTACGAATATAATTATTAATTGAAGAACTCACTTTTGGTGAATATTTTGGTAATGTTGAACGAGTTGTTGCTTCTTTTGTAAGTGCAGAACGTGTTGCGACTGTTGAATCGGCACTTCTAGCTACTCTAAGTTTAGGTGCAGCTTGTGCACTATAGAAAGTAGTGTTGACTGCTTTAGTAGTCTCTGCGCCATCCTTTTGAACAGTATTACTATATTGTTCACTAGAAGCAACATCAGATTTATCGCTGTCTTTAGCTACATCTTGTGAATCATCAGAAGTAACGTCGTCTTTATCAGATGTACTGTCATCCTGTTGAACAGCATTATTACCTTGTTCACTAGAAGCAGCATCAGATTTATCGCTGTCTTTAGCTACATCTTGTGAATCATCAGAAGTAACGTCGTCTTTATCAGATGTACTGTCATCCTGTTGAACAGCATTATTACCTTGTTCACTAGAAGCAGCATCAGATTTATCGCTGTCTTTAGCTACATCTTGTGAATCATCAGAAGTAACGTCGTCTTTATCAGATGTACTGTCATCCTGTTGAACAGCATTATTACCTTGTTCACTAGAAGCAGCATCAGATTTATCGCTGTCTTTAGCTACATCTTGTGAATCATCAGAAGTAACGTCGTCTTTATCAGATGTACTGTCATCCTGTTGAACAGCATTATTACCTTGTTCACTAGAAGCAGCATCAGATTTATCGCTGTCT
>ERZ1023255.77-NODE-77-length-18357-cov-11.732816_pt1 | contig 18357 bp, 17 predicted proteins | sample MGYA00380459_ERZ1023255 | MGnify/ENA primary metagenome ERZ1023255 (study PRJEB33173, sample SAMEA4830368) | metagenome | study: EMG produced TPA metagenomics assembly of the PRJEB25223 data set... | reverse complement strand
TATTATCTTTATTTATTCATAATCCAATTATTTTTCTGGGTTATAGCATAAACGAAGAACTCTATATAGATTTTAACAATTAAGACTTTAGGGCGATTGTAACACTGAATTAATATATTTTTTAAATGTTTTTGAAGAATATAGCATTTGTTTTCGATATAATATTATACTACAGTACTGTATTTTAAGCACTTATTTAGTAATAAATTCATTTAGTTATCAGAAAAAATTAAAGAGTATTGAAAAGTATAGTAAATTTTATATATAATGTATAGGAAAGAATAGAATGGGGGGATTTGTATGGAAAGTACATTTGATTTATCTAAAATATTAGGAATGCTAAGGAAAAATTTAAAATTATTAATAATATTACCCTTTTTGGGATTAGTAATTAGTGCAATTATTTCATTTTTCTTTTTAGATGCTAAATATCAGGCATCAACACAAGTATTAGTGAATCAAAAAGAAAGCGATTCACAAATGATGGCACAAGAAGTACAAAGTAATATTCAACTAGTAAATACATATTCAGAAATTGTTAAAAGTCCTCGCATTTTGGATAAAGTTTCTAAAGAATTAGATAGAAAGTATTCTTCGAGTGAACTATTAGGCATGTTAACGGTTACTAATCAAGCTGAGTCACAAGTACTAAACATTGATGTAGTAAGTAAAAATGGTAATGATTCAGAAAAAATAGCCAATAAAATAGCAGAAGTATTTAGTGATGAAGTGCCTGATATTATGAGTGTTGATAATGTTTCTGTTTTATCTACAGCGGATGATACAGTAACTCAAGTTGCACCAAAGCCTATGGTTAATTTAGTTATTGGTTTAGTAATAGGATTGGTTATTGCATTATTAATCATCTTTATAATAGAAATGTTCGATAAACGTATTAAAACAGAAGAAGATGTTGAAAAAGAGTTGGGAGTACCTGTGCTAGGTTCAATCCAAAAATTTAATTAAGGAGGTTTTATCTATGGTAAAAAAGAAAATAACTTTATCACCATTGTATGTACATGAAAAACCTAAATCGACGATAAGTGAAAAATTTAGAGGTATTCGATCAAATATTATTTTCTCAAATGCTGAAAACGAAATTGGTAGTTTATTGGTTACCTCTGAAAAACCTTTCTCTGGAAAGAGTACTATATCAGCAAATATTGCGGTAACATACGCTCAAGCAGGTTATAAAACATTAATTATTGATGGGGATATGAGGAAACCTACACAACATTATATATTTGACTTACCAAATAATAGTGGACTTTCTAATTTGATTATTAATAAAGCAACATATAGTGATTCGATAAAAGAAACAAATGTAGATAATTTAGCAATTTTAACAGCAGGGCCAACGCCACCTAATCCTTCTGAATTAATTGCTTCTAGCAAATTTGAAACTATATTTAATGAACTTTCAGACCACTATGATTTCATTGTGATAGACACACCTCCGGTTAATACAGTAACGGATGCTCAAGTATATGCACAAACTGTTAAAAATTGTGTGCTGGTTATAGATGCAGAAAAAAATAACAAAATTGAAGTTAAGAAAGCAAAAGATTTACTTAATAAGGCTGATGGTAAATTATTAGGCGCAGTTTTAAATAAGATGCCGGTTGATAAAAATTCTAGCTACTATTACTACTATGGAGAAGATTAAGAATGATTGATATGCATAATCATATTTTAGTTGATGTAGATGATGGACCGCAAAGTATTAATGAAGCAATTGAGCTACTTAAACAAGCAAAAGGTGAAGGCGTGACAGATATAGTTGTAACACCTCATCATCTTCATACGAAATATAGTAATGATATTGAAAAAGTAAAAATAAAATTAAATGAATTGAAAAACAATCCAGAAATAAAAGAATTAGAACTTCGTTTATATGCTGGACAAGAAATTCGCATTACGGATCAAATAATAGAAGGTATAAAAAATGGAGAGATTGAAGGAATTAATGAATCTAGGTATTTGTTAATAGAATTTCCAAGCAATGAGATTCCTTATTATACCAATCAATTATTCTATGAGTTACAAAACATGGGATACATGCCAATTATTGCGCATCCAGAACGCAATAAAGCGATAGCTCAAAATTTAGATTTATTATTTGACTTAATAAATGGTGGTGCATTGAGTCAAATTACGACTTCTTCATTATTAGGAGACTTTGGAAGCAACGCAAGAAAATTATCACTAAAAATGATAGATAGTAATTTAGCACATTTTATTGCATCAGATGCACACAGTGCAACAAATCGACCTTTTATTCTGAAAAAGTTGTTTCATGAGAGAAAGTTAAAAGCTTATTATGAGGAATTAGAGAGTTATATCGAAAACGGGAAGTTAGTTTTAAAAGATGAAAGAATTTCCAAACACATACCAACTCAAGATTATAAGCAGAAAAAATGGTTTGGTCTTATATAGAACAAGTGAATGAGGGGATTAAAAGTGACAAGGATTTCTGCGAAGTTGCGATTTTTAATATTAATTATTATAGATTCGCTTATTGTTACATTTTCAGTATTTTTGGGATATTCAATTTTAGAACCGTATTTTAGAGGATATTCAATAGATTTATTAGTTTTATCATCTGTTATATTGTTGATTTCACATCACATATTTGCATACATATTTAACTTGTATCATAGAGCATGGGAGTATGCGAGTGTAAGTGAATTGATGTCCGTTTTAAAAGCGGTTACAAGTTCAATAATGGTAACACTTGTATTAGTTTCACTAATTACAAATGAAAGGCCCTTTTTAAGATTATATTTTATAACATGGATGATGCATTTGCTATTGATTGGTGGCTCAAGATTATTTTGGCGAGTCTATAGAAGATATTTTATTGATAACGCTATCGAAAAAAAAGCTACATTAGTAGTAGGAGCTGGACAGGGCGGATCTATGTTAATTCGCCAGATGTTAAGAAGTCAAGATATGCGAATGCAACCAGTATTAGCTGTTGATGATGATAAAAACAAACAAAAAATGACAATTACTGAGCGTGTTAAAGTTCAAGGATATATTGAGGATATACCAGAACTAGTAAAAAAATTTAGAATAAAAAAGATTATTATTGCTATACCGACATTAAGTCAAAAGAGATTAAATGAAATTAATGAAATATGTAACATTGAAGGCGTTGAATTATTTAAAATGCCTAATATAGAAGATGTATTATCTGGAGAAATAGAAGTCAATAGTCTGAAAAAAGTAGAAGTAGAAGATTTACTGGGAAGAGATCCTGTTGAACTAGACATGGCATTAATTTCAAGAGAACTAACGAATAAAACAATATTGGTTACTGGGGCTGGAGGATCAATAGGTTCAGAAATTTGTAGACAAGTAAGTAAATTTGAACCTCAAAAAATTATTTTGTTAGGACATGGAGAAAACAGTATTTATTTAATTCATCAAGAATTAAATAAAACTTATGGAAATAAGATTGAATTTGTCCCTATCATTGCTGATGTACAAAGTAAAACACGTATTATAGAAGTCATGAATAAATTCAAGCCATATGCTGTTTATCATGCTGCAGCACATAAGCATGTACCATTAATGGAATACAATCCTTATGAAGCGATTAGAAATAATATTTTAGGTACTAAAAATACAGCTGAGGCTGCAAAAGAAGCAGAAGTAAGTAAATTTGTAATGGTTTCAACTGATAAGGCTGTAAATCCGCCTAATGTGATGGGAGCAACAAAACGTATTGCTGAAATGGTAATACAAAATTTAAATGAGGAAAATGGTAAGACAAGTTTTGTAGCAGTAAGATTTGGGAATGTTTTAGGGTCTAGAGGTTCAGTGATTCCACTTTTCAAAAAGCAAATTGAAGCTGGTGGTCCAGTAACAGTAACACATCCAGAAATGACAAGATATTTTATGACAATACCAGAGGCATCAAGATTGGTATTACAAGCAGGTGCAGTAGCTCAAGGTGGAGAAGTGTTCGTTTTAGATATGGGGAAACCTGTAAGAATAGTTGATTTAGCAAAAAATTTAATACGCTTAAGCGGTAAAAAAGAAGATGAAATTGGAATTGAATTTATGGGAATAAGACCTGGAGAAAAATTGTTTGAAGAACTTTTGAATGAAAATGAAATTCATCCTGAGCAAGTATATGAGAAAATATATCGGGGAAAAGTTGGCTCACTAGAATATAAATTACTAAGTGATTTAATTGATGGTCTACTAAATAAAGAATTGCCCATAAGTGAATTGATTAAATTTGCAAATGAAAAATAAGGGGGGTATACATGAGAAATAGTATTTTAGGAATAATCTTAATATTAGTCGTGTTGTTACAATTTTTAAATCAACTTTTTTTTGAAGTACCAATAATAATTATGGCAGGCATTATATTATTATCATTTTTAATAGTTGATGAGAAGTTATTAATAGGACTATATTGCTTTTATATTCCAGTAAGCGTGCCCATTATTTTATATTTAGTCAATATAGTATTTGTTATAGTTTTATTATTTAAACTAAGACATAATATAAAATTTTCTTCCACTATATTTTATGTATTATTAATATCTTTGATTGAAAGCATTCATGTTTATGTAAATATGAATGCTGGGAAAGATGAAAGTATTATAAATCTTTTGGGATTCATTTTATGTTTAATACCTTTTATATTTATAAATTCAATTTCTTCAAAAATAGATAAACTTGCTACTTTAAAATTATTTTTCGTAGGCTTCTTTTCGTTCACAATCATTATGTTCGGAAAATATTATGTTGAATATGGTACTTTTAATATATTTAATAATGTACAAAGGTTTGGATTTTCTACTAATGAGGGAGATATGAATAATAATGAATTATTACTAAATCCAAATACTATTGGTGTTTATAGCGCACTTATAGTAGCAATAATAATAGTGTTGCAAAAATTTAAAGTTATAAATAATAATTTAATAGTATGGTTTATGTTTAGTTATGCAATACTAATTGGTTTATTAACAGTTTCAAGAACTTTCTTATTAATCATCACTCTTCTTTTTTTATTGTATTTATTCTCATCGATTATAAAGAAAAATATGATTTCATTTTTTGTTGGAGTTGGTCTTTTCATAGCTGCTTTAATGGTATTTCTATCAAATACACAATTAAGTAGAACAATTCATGCAAGGTTATTTGAATCTGATGATATATCAGGATCTAGATTTTTAATATATAAAGAATACTTAAATGTTATATTCTCTAATGAAAATATATTTTTAATAGGTGTAGGTATGCAAGATTATCTTGAAAAAGTTAAAGATTTTAATTATGCAATCAATCAGTCGACTCATAACATGATTTTAGAAACTTTAGTCATTTGGGGGATTTTAGGCTTAATTTCTGTACTTTGCCTATTTATATCTTTAATTTATAATTCACATTTTTGGTTAGGAAATAGTTTTTCTGATAGTTTAATAAAGCTTTTTCCAATTATAGTTGTAATATTATCTGCTCAATTTGGACAGTACTTCATCTCTTTTTATCATACATTTAGTATAACATTACTAGCGCTAGTTTATTTAAGTATAAAAGAAGGTGTAAGAGATGATTAAAGATACTTTTATATATTTTTTGTCCAAGTTTTTACCTTCATTAATTAGTTTTGTTATTTTATTAATATATTTATCTAAAATGACTCCTACCAATTATGGTTTTTTTAGTGTATTAATTGTTAGTTTTGGACTAATTGGCATTTTTACTTCTCAATGGATTCGTTCTAGTATGGTTAGATATTATTATGAAATTAATAACGTTATAGGAATTACAGTAATATTGCAGGTTATAGTTGCAATTATAATATGTTTTCTCATTGCTTTTGCTAAATTTATATTTAATTTTGATTTAAAGATAGCTTTAATTAGTACTATGATAATTTTGAATATACTCATCAATGAATTGTACAATAATTACTACAGAATTGTGCTGAAGCCTAATGTTGTACTTTGGGGTAATGTAATTAAGAATACATTTTATGTAATTTTTTTAATAATAGTATTAGCTGCTGATAAGGCAAATGTATTGTTTGAACAAGCATTAATTGCTTTCCTTATTGGGTTATTATTTTCAAATTTATATTATATTTTATCAACGAGTTATAAACAATTTGAAATACGTTTAGAATCCTCTGCTATTAAAAAATTTTTAAAATATGGATTGCCTTTGACAATTTCCTTTTCCTTAGGCGTACTATTACAGAATATAGATAAGTATATGATCACATATATTTTAGGAGTAAAAAGCAATGGTAATTATTCTATAGTTTTTGATTTTATACACAATTACCTATATATGATTATGGGGGCTATAGGTTTAGCTTCATTACCCAGAATATTAAAAAATAAAAACAAAGTTAATATTGATAGTGAATTTTCAAAATATATTAAATTATTCCATTTAATATGTATGCCCATATTATTTGTTTTTGTTATATTTACACCAGAATTAACATATGTAATAAATATGTTTGACTACGAAACTAATGTTTATATTTTGATTTTAATAGGTATAGCTACCTATTTTCATGGAATTAATTCATACATATATGGGCAAGCTTACCAATTAAAGGAATCTACTAAAAATATTTTATTACCTTCTTTTATAGCAATATTAGTGAATATATTAGTGAATTTACTATTATTAGAAAAATACGGTGTAATAATATCAGCTATATCGACCTTACTAGCGTTTATAGTTTCTAATTTTATGCTTTCTTTAAATATCAAATTAAAATCACATAAGTTAAATCATAAAAAGCATATGTTGCTAATTTTTTCTATTATTCTTACATCTTGTTTGTTAATGGTTCCAATAATATCAATTTGGATTAATTTAGTTTTCAAAATAATCGTTCTACTGATAATCATTTCAGTAATTTTCTGGAATAAGCGTAAGATTTTGAAAGGAGAAATTTTATGAAAATACTTCATATAATACAATCACTAGAAAGTGGTGGAGCAGAAAGAACACTTTCTAAACTAGTAAATATGGATAATGAAAATCATCATTATATAATTTTATTGTTTGAGAGTGAACTACATTATAAATTAAGTCAAAATGTAACAATTATTAACTTCTCATTAGAAAATAATTTGAAGAGTAAAATAAAAATACTATTTATGTTGAGTAGATATATAAAAGATATTAAACCGGACATAGTCCAAACTTGGATGAATTCTAATTTTTATGCCCCTATTTTAAAAAGGAAGTTTAAAAGTATTAAGTTTATACTAAATATTAGACATGGTGTTACTCGAAAATATAGAGTGTTTGATAATTTTTTACTAAAAAAATACTTTTCAAAAGTAGATGGAAGTATATTTGTTTCGAAATCTTCTCTAAAAGAGTTTAGGCATACAAAATTAATTTTTCCATTTCAAAAAGTCATCCAAAATGGATTTGAATATAAGAAATATCAATATAAAGATCAGTTTGAAAAATTGAATTTTATTCATGTTGGTAGAATGCATAAAGTGAAAAACCAAAAAATGTTAGTAAGTGCATTTAATAAATTTTGTTTAGATAAAGATGATGTTAATTTATATTTAGCTGGGAAAAACATGGAATTTAATAATTTTTCAGATTGTATATTTGATGAAAACAAGGAGAAATTTAAATGGTTTGGGGAAGTTGAGAATCCATTTGAAGTTTATAAAAAAGGACAGGTTCTAATTTTAACTTCAATGAGTGAAGGATTTCCAAATGTTATTGGAGAAGCAATGTCAATTGGTGTTCCTGTAATAACAACTGATGCAGGAGAAAGTTTTGAAATAATTGGGAATAGTGGTTTTAAAATAGAAAACAGTGAAAGCTCTTTAATAAAAACTTTAAATTATATATATATAAACAAAGAAATATTGATAGATAAATCAAAGAAAGCATATGAGATAGTTAGAAATAAATATTCGATTGATGGTGTAGTTACTGAATACACGAGCATGTATAAAGAAATGTTAAAGGAGTAAAAAAATGAAAATTTTAATAACAGGTGCAGCAGGTTTTATTGGCTCACATCTTGCGAAAAAACTAATTAAACAAGGTCATCAAGTTATAGGCGTAGATAGCATAAATGATTATTATTCAGTTTCATTGAAAGAAGATAGATTAAAATCAATAGGAAAAGAGAATTTTACTTTTTATAAATTAAAATTAGAAAATTATGATGATTTATCGAGAGTATTTGAAGATGAACAACCAGAAGTAGTAGTTAATTTAGCGGCTCAAGCCGGTGTTAGATACAGTATTGAAAATCCAAGAGCATATATTGATTCTAATATAGTTGGATTTATGAACATATTAGAATGTAGTAGACATTTTAGTATTAAAAATCTAATTTATGCTTCGTCTAGTTCAGTGTATGGTGCAAACACATCTAAACCATTCAGCACTTCGGATAACATAGATCATCCGCTAAGTTTATATGCGGCAACTAAAAAATCAAATGAGTTAATGGCACATACGTACAGTCATTTATACAACCTGCCTACGACAGGACTAAGATTCTTTACTGTGTATGGTCCATGGGGTAGACCAGATATGGCATTATTTAAATTCACAAAAGCAATTGTAAATGATGAAGTTATAGATGTTTATAATCATGGAAATATGATGAGAGACTTTACTTATGTAGATGATATTGTTGAAGCAATTAGTAGACTGGTTAAGAAACCTGCATCACCTAATAAAGATTGGTCAGGTGTTAATCCAGATCCTGGATCATCCTATGCACCATATAAAGTCTACAACATTGGAAACAATAGCCCAGTTAGATTGATGGAATTTGTAGAGGCTATAGAAAATAAATTAGGTAAAGAAGCTAAGAAAAATTACATGGATTTACAACCAGGAGATGTACCTGAAACTTATGCAAATGTAGATGACTTATTTAGAGACATTGATTTCAAACCAGAAACAACAATTCAAGATGGTGTAAATAAATTTGTTGATTGGTACTTAGAATATTATAAATAAAATTTGGGAGATGTTATTGATGGAAAGAAATATTGCTGTAGTAGGGTTAGGTTATGTTGGGTTACCAGTTGCTGTGACTTTTGGGAATAAGCATAAAGTGATTGGATTTGATATTAATGAATCAAGAATTCAAGAATTGAAAAGTAATTATGATAGAACAAATGAAGTTACAGAAGATAAACTAAAAAAAACAGACATAGAATATACTTCAAATGCAGAAGATTTGAAAAAAGCTGATTTTATTATTGTAGCAGTACCAACACCAATTGATAAGCATAATAAACCAGATTTGTTTCCATTATTAAAAGCCAGTGAAACAGTAGGGAAAGTGATTACACCAGACACAATAGTTGTATATGAATCAACAGTTTATCCTGGTGCCACAGAGGAAGATTGTGTTCCTATATTGGAAAAATACTCTGGGCTAGTGTGTGGTAAAGACTTTTTTGTGGGTTATTCACCTGAAAGAATCAATCCAGGAGACAAGGTGCATACTTTTGAAACGATTACAAAGGTAGTATCAGGTCAAACGCCTGAAGTTTTAGAAGTAGTTGCAGACGTATATAGTTCAGTAGTTACTGCAGGTGTTCATAAAGCATCATCTATTAAAGTAGCAGAAGCGGCAAAAGTAATTGAAAACACACAACGTGATGTGAATATCGCATTAATGAACGAATTAGCAATCATTTTTGATAAATTAGATATAGATACTAACGAGGTATTAAAAGCGTCAGGAACAAAATGGAACTTTTTGAATTTTAAACCTGGCTTAGTAGGTGGGCATTGTATTGGTGTAGATCCATATTATTTAACACATAAAGCCCAAGAAGTTGGTCACCATCCTGAAGTAATCTTAGCAGGTAGAAGAATAAATGATAATATGGCTAAACATATTGCTTCTAATGTAATTAAAGAGTTATTGAAACAAGGTTTAGAAGTACAAGGCGCATCAGTCAATGTGTTAGGTCTTACATTTAAAGAAAATTGTCCAGACCTACGAAATACAAAAGTTATTCACATCATTGAAGAATTAAAGGAATATGGATTAAATGTAACAGTGAATGATGTTGAAGCGGATAAAAATGAAGCTGAGAAATTATTTAACTTAAATTTAAAAGATAAAAGTGAGTTAAGAAAAGCTGATGTAGTGTTATTTACAGTACCACATAAAGAATATATAGATAATAAGCAAGAGTATTTGAAATTTGCCAAAGAAGATGGTGTTATTTTTGATGTCAAAGGAATAGTCAATAATAATGAATTGAGAAGCACTCAAAAATTATGGAGGCTATAATATGGATTTCAAAATAAAAAAGATAGTGAGAAAACTTTTTTATAAAGGGATTTTTAAGGGAATATATGAAAAGCTTAGTGAGATTAGAAAAAATAAAAATAAAAAGATTTCTGACAAGGAATATATAATAAGAAGAACGATAGAAAATACAGGTTTAGTTCCTAATATTGATAATCCCAAAATGTTGTTTGAAAAAGTACTTTGGTTAAAGTGTTATTACAAAAATCCACTTATGACTTTGTGTACTGATAAATATGAAGTTAAAAAATATATCAAAAATAAAGGATATTCAAATATATTAATGCCTAATTACGGTGTGTTTGAAAAGTTTGAAGATATAGATTTTTCTCTATTACCAAATAAAGTATTTATAAAATCAACTCATACATCAGGAATAAATCAAGTTTTTGAAAAAAATAAAACAAATTATAAAAAAGCAAAAAAGAGGTTCAATAATTCATTAAAAACAAATTATTTCTATAAGTCTAGAGAATGGAATTATAAAAATATTAAGCCTCGTCTAATTGTTGAACCATTTTTAAATATGGAAGTCTTTATTGACTATAAATTTTTTGTGATTGATGGAAAAGTAGAATATTTTGCCATTGTAAAAAACATAAATGATGACAAGGGGCTACAGTCAACAGATAATACATTTAATCTATATTATCCAAATTTAAAACCATTCAATGGAGATGTTGGAAGAAAAAAATTTAATGATAGCAATTTCCAATTTAGTAAATTTATAAATGAAATGATTAAAATTGCAGAAGATTTGTCAAAGCCTTTTGTATATTGCAGAGTAGATTTTTTGGTATCAAAAGAAAAAATTATTTTTGGAGAAATAACATTTTTTCCTACTGGTGGTGCAATGGTATTAAAACCTTTGTCGTTAGAATATTACTACGGTGAAAAATTAAATTTAGAAAAAATAGAGAAAGAACATGTGTATTAAAAAATACTAAGTTTCAACAAGTATTAGTAGGAGGACTATTATGAAAGTACTTCAGGTTACGGCAATTGATATGACAATGAATAATTTTTTGGCTCCTTTAAATAAAGAATGTAAAAATCAAGGCATAGAAGTGCATTGTTTATGTTCAAAAGGACCTAATGTAGACATTATTAAAAAGAATGGTTTTCATTTTCATGAAGTTAGTATTGATAGAAATATCAGCTTAGTTAAAAATTTGAAATCTATAATAATGATGGTAAAAGTTTTTCGAATTGTTAAACCAGACATAGTGCATGTTCACACACCTGTGGCAGGTGTTTTAGCAAGGATTGCAGCTAAACTTGCGAAAGTTCCCAATATAATATATACTGCGCATGGTTTTTATTTCCACGAAGGTATGGGAAAAATAAAATATAATATATTTTTTTATATAGAAAAATATATTGGTAGATATTTTACTGATCACATATTTACCCAGAGTATTGAAGATTTTGAAGTAGCTAAAAAAAATAACTTTTTAAAGAATAACAATTATCTTCATATTAGTAATGGAGTAGATTTAAAGAAGAAATTTAATCCGAAATTTATAGAAAAGAAAGATGGAAATAAAATAATAAATAAAAATAATTTCCAAGAAAATGACTTGATTGTTACTTTTATTGGCAGGCTAGTAAAAGAAAAAGGAATAATAGAGTTTTTAAACTCTTATGAAAAGTTAAAAACACAAAATATTAAATATGTTATTATTGGTGGTCTTCCTCAAGGAGAACGGGATACAGAAGCTATAAAAGTTGTAGAAAAATTCAAAGGGAATAAAAATATTATTTTTACCGATCATGTTAATAACGTAAATGATTATTTAAATATAAGTGATGTTTTTTGTTTACCTTCATATAGGGAAGGTATGCCTCGTTCAATAATAGAAGCTATGGCTATGAGAACTGCTGTGTTAGCAACAAATATTAGAGGTTCTAGAGAAGAGGTACTTCACAATGAAACAGGTTACTTATTTGATGTTAGAAATAGCAATCAAATAGCTAAATATATTGATGAATTGAATAATGATAGAGAAAAACTAGAATATTTTAAAGAATATGGACAAAAAAGAGCGAAACTTTTATATGATGAAGATAAAGTAGTTAAGAAACAAATCAATATTTATAAAAAAATTGTGAATAAATAAAGGTGATTTATGTGAAAATATTAATAACTGGTGCAAATGGTCATTCAGGTAGAATTTTTTTGAATAAATTAGAAGAGGAACATTCAAAATTATTTGATGAAGTTCATATTGTAGTAAGAAAAAATAATTTAGATGAATTTATTAAAAATTCTAAATTAAATATAATAAAGCATCAAGGAGATTTAAATGATTCTGAATTTGTTAAGGAAATAACACAGGATAAAGATATAATATTGCATATTGCGGGAATTCAAATGAGTAAGGTTTTATTTGAAAAATCAGTTCAAAATAAAGTTGGATGGATAATTGCAATTCATACTACTGGACGATATTCAAAATTTAAATCTGCATCAGCAGAATATATAAAAATAGAGGACAAATTACTTGAACTTAGAGACGAAATAAATATCACAATTTTACGTCCGACTATGATATATGGTTCTAGTAGAGATAAAAATATGAATAAACTCATAAAATTTATAGACAAATTCCCAATTTATCCAATTTTTGGAAATGGGAAAAATCTGATGCAACCAGTTAATGCAAAAGATTTAGCCCGTGCTTATATTCAAGTAATAGAAAATTCAGATATTACAAAAAATCAAAATTATAATTTATCAGGTAAATACCCCGAAAAGTATAAATATTTGATTAATACAGTTTCAAAACATTTAGACAAAAAAACTATATTAATAAAATTACCAATCTTTATTTCTTATTTCTTGGTCAAATTTTCTAGGAAAGTTATTCCAAAATTTCCGTTGAATGAAGAACAAGTACTTAGAATGAAAGAAGATAAAGATTTCACTCATTTGAAAGCTACTGAGGATTTTGGTTATAATCCGATGGCCTTTGAAGAAGGTATTAAAGAAGAAATAAATGAATATAAAAGGAAAATCAAATAATTATGAAAAGACTATTCGATATTTTTAGTACGATATACGCACTTATTATTTTTTCTCCTATACTTATTCTAATATCAGTGACTATCAAATTAGAGAGTGATGGGCCAATTGTATTTAAGCAAGATAGGCCTGGGATAAAAAATAAATTATTTAAGATATACAAATTTAGATCCATGAGACAAGACACACCAAATGTCGCAACAGATAAGTTAGATTCTACCGATTACATTACAAAAACGGGTAAATTCATTAGAAAAACATCATTAGATGAGTTACCACAGTTGTTCAATATATTAAAAGGTGATATGTCTGTAGTTGGACCTCGACCTGCTTTGTATAATCAGTATGAGCTTATTGAAAAAAGAACAAATGTAAATGTTCATTTATGTAAACCAGGTTTAACTGGCCTAGCGCAAGTTATGGGTAGGGATGACAATACAGATGATCAAAAAGTTCAATATGATAAATTTTATGTTGACAATCAATCATTTAAATTAGATATGTATATTATTTATAAGACTGTAAAGAATACTTTATATTCTAAAGGAATTACTCACTAGTAAGTTTATCAATAACTGAAAAGTATAAAGTTTTACGATAAGGGGTAACGGAATGAAAAATGAAAAGAAATCGGTAACGAAAAAAATTGTCATTACGATAATTGTTATTTTAGCAATATTAATTGTCCTTGCAGCAGCTTTTATTTTTTATAAATTAACAGTTTTAAATAGTTCAATTAATAACCCTTTGGATAGAAAGCATTCTGAATTGAGAAATAAGCCTTTAAAAAAGGATGAACCTATATCTATTGCATTGTTTGGTATTGATTCTGATGAGGTTAGAGCATCTGAAAATGGCGGACAAAGATCTGATTCTATCGTACTTCTTTCAATTAATCCGAAAGATAAAAAGACAGAAATGATTAGTGTGCCACGTGATACACATGCTAAGATAGTTGGTAAAGGAACTGAAGAAAAAATTAATCACGCATATGCCTATGGTGGACCGGATATGGCAGTGAAATCTGTAGAAAAGTTAATGGATGTCCCAATTGATCACTATGCTGCTATTAACATGGATGGCGTTTCTATACTTATTGATGAATTGAATGGAGTAGATGTTGTAAGTAATGCTGACTTCAAAGTTAGAGACTATTCTTTTGAAAAAGGAAAAAAATACCACATGGATGGTAAAGAAGCCTTAGCTTTTATGCGTAGTAGAAAAGAAGCTGGTGCTGGAGGTGATGAAGGAAGACAAGTGCGTCAACAACTTGTAATTGAAGCAGTAGCTAAGAAATCAATCAATCCAAGTTCTATTCCAAAAATCAATTCGATTTTTAATGCAGTTGAAGATAACATCAAAACGGATTTAAGTTTAACTGAATTAAATGGTATTCGATCTGATTATAAGAGTGCACAAAAAAATGTGAAGCGTCATACTCTAAATGGTGAAAATACATTGGGTGATGATGGACTTTATTACTTTGTTCCAAGTGATAATGAACAAATAAGAAAAGATTATCGAGATAATTTAAACTTAAAATAGAATTTTTATTAACGACAATTGCTAATATAGTGTTGTCGTTTTTTAATAAATTACAGTCTATTGATCGCAAATATAATTAATATTATATTTTAAAAATGTAAATGGTATTTATTAGTGTCGAAAGTATAAAAAATATACATATAGTATTTGAAGTTTTAGAGAGTAGCGCAACAATTTCTACTATGAACTTTGCTATCTTAATTTTTGATGACAAAATTAATCACGGTACTTAAAATATATATGTGAAATCTATAAAAGTAATGACTGTAACGCAAATATTTTGGTTTAGGGATGTTAGTAAGAATACAAGCAAGAATAACTCAGATATATAGTAAATTTGTAAAGCAATATACTTATTATTTAATACAAAATATTTAGCAAAATCACTAATGGGGAGAAGCGTATCATAAATGATGAATTACGTTTAAATTAATATGATATTTTCATGACACAAAAGAGGAGGTAATATAATGGCTATAAAAAATATAAAATTAAGAAACAAATATCTACCATATAATGATTTGGAATTAAATTTTTTTTATAAAAATAATAAATTATCTAGAGAACTTCTTATTTTTGGCAGAAATGGTACTGGTAAGTCGACAATTGCAAATACTATAGATAGATTTAAAGATTGTTTTGAAATGAGCCCTGAATTAAATATTGAATACCTAGACAATACAAATAAGCAGTCAAAATTTTTAATTTTTAATGATTATTTTATTGAGAAAAATATCAAATTTAGTGAAAGTGATAATTTAAAGGCAATAGTGATGTTTGATGAACAAGGAGATATAGAAAGGAATATAGAAATACAAGAAAACCGACTTGAAAATATTGAAAATTCAAAAACTTTTTATAATAAAAAAATAGAATGTTATAACAAACAAAAAGAATTAGATGGTGTTTTAAAATTATTAAGAGGGGATAATAATTGGGCGGGAAGAGCAAGATTATTAGATAAAAATTCCAAAAATAATAAAAGAGTAGACATAAGCGTTTTGAATAAAGTATTAGACTATAAAAACGAAGAAGATTTAAGGGGTTTATTTAAACAATTAGACTCACAAATAGAAATAATTAATAGATATAGCAATGAAGATAGAATAGAAGAAATAGAAAAATATAAAGGATTAGAAAAAAATACTCAAGAAAGAATTGAAAAAACTCTTAAAGATACGATTAATTTACAATTTTCGTCAAATATTGATTCAAAAATAGAAAAGATATTTGACGAATTTGGTAATAATTATCTACAAAATTTAGATGAATATTTAAAAGCCAATCCAGAAATATGTAAAACTTGTTTAAGACCCTTAGATAAAGACTACACCCAAGAATTGAGAGAAAAACTGAAGTTTGCATTTCAAAATGATCTCATAGAGGAAAAGAAAGAAGAAATTAATGATTTAATCAATACTATAAAAGTAGAAAATTCTTTAGAATTCGAAAAAATTAATACCGATGATATAAATTTAGAAATAGAAAATTTAAATAAAAAAAATAGACAAATCAAAGAAAACCTATTACATAAGTCTTTAAATATAAATTCTAAAATTAATATTGATTTTAAGGAATATAGAGAGATATTAAATAATTTAAATTATAAAGTTCAAAATCTTAATAACGATATAAGAGAATATAATAGAGAAATAGAAAGGCTAAACGATCATAAAAACACATACGAACAAATTAATTTTAAAATAGCTTATAAAGAAATAGAAAATGAATATTTCAATTATAAGAAAAATATAGAAAAGCATGAAACTTATGAACTTAAATTCAATAAATGTAATAAATTAATTAATAAATTAGATTTGAGAATAGATAAACTAAAAATTAAACAATCACAAACTTCTATAGCTTTAGAAATTATGAATAGAGAACTAGCACTAATATTTTTTGATAAAAACAGATTAGCTTTGGTTGGTAAAGACGGACATTATGAAATTTTAGTGAGAGGTCAAAATATACCTATATCTAAATTATCAACTGGGGAAAAAACGTACTATCATTAGTTTACTTTTTTTCATTACTAAACACTGAGAAAAAAATTTTGGAAATGTATAAAGATACTTATTTTTTAGTTCTTGATGATCCAATTTCTAGTTTCGATTTTGAAAATAAGATAGGAATTTATAATTACTTGAGAAAACAATTTAAATTGCTTTTTGAGAATAATGAATTTTCTCAATTATTGATAACTACTCATGATATGGAAGCATATTACAATTTTGAAAAAGTTCTCCAAGATATTATTTTAGATGATGGGGAAAAAGCAGTGAAAAAAGTAAATAAGTATATTTTAACTGAAAATGGGTTGGAAAGTGATAAAAATGGACAAAAAAGTAACATATATAATTATCAGTTTAAATTAATCTTTGAATTTGCTTGTGGAAATAACGATGAAGTAGAAACTTATATTGGTAATACTATGAGAAGAGTTTGCGAAGCGTTTAGTACTTTTAAATATAAGTGCAGTATAGATAATTTAAGAACAGATAAAAATATAATAGGTCTAATAAATAATTCTAATTTAAAAGATTTTTTTGAAAATTATTTATTTAGATTGATATTAAATAACGAGAGTCATCAAGAAGATGATTATAAAGGGATTACAGATAAAAATATAGATAAATATTTAACATTAACTGAAAAAATTAAAACAGCAAGATTAGTAATAATATTTTTATATAAGCTTGATAAAATGCATGTGGTAAAACATTTATCTAATAAAAGAGAAGCATTTGAAGTAGGGAAAATAATCGAGTCTTGGGAGCAAGAAATAATGAATCTAATGAACTAATAAATAATTTGTATAAAAGCACAAGTAATAACTAAGGAAAGAAGATTATTAATAAATATTTTTTTTATAGATGTGCAGAGGAAGAATTATTATCGATCCAAATAAATAGAACTTAATAACTAGTTATATATGATGATATAGTAAATGCAAAATCGGAGTGTATAGACTTTGCGAAAGAAGATTTAAGTGAAAATAAAAAAACAGCTTAATTAAAAAATATAAGTTTTTCAATTTAATATATTAAAATTGGACAAGAATTTGATAAAGTCATAGTAATTTTAGATAGTGGATTTGAATTTAAAATTATTAGTATTCATTATAAAGGAGACTATTATTATGATCCAATAAAAATGCTATTTCAAAATATGACAAGAGCGAGAAGAAAGTTAAAATTTATAATTCTTGACAATTCTAAATCATACAAAGATTTAATTAAATTAATATCAGAAAATGATTCGATTAAAAACAGTTAATACTTGAGATGAACACCATGAAAAAATCAACACTTATTGATAAATTCTTAGACTTACTCTCTTCAAGAAGTACACTCAGAGAAATTCATAATAATTTTATTGATGCAGATATTATAAGAGATAGTTCTATAAATCAAAAATATAGCGGACAACGTAAATCGTTAGCGTGGGAATATATTAGTACTTTAAATTTAGAAGA
>ERZ1023255.76-NODE-76-length-19270-cov-7.318865_pt1 | contig 19270 bp, 23 predicted proteins | sample MGYA00380459_ERZ1023255 | MGnify/ENA primary metagenome ERZ1023255 (study PRJEB33173, sample SAMEA4830368) | metagenome | study: EMG produced TPA metagenomics assembly of the PRJEB25223 data set... | reverse complement strand
GTTCGAGGTCAAGTTCGAGTTCAAGTTCGAGGTCAAGTTCGAGTTCAAGTTCGAGGTCAAGTTCGAGTTCAAGTTCGAGTTCAAATTCGAGTTGTTATGGTTTATTAGGTCGTTAAGTATTTTTCAATAAACCAGGTAGTATTTTTGATCTAAAAGTTTGAAAGGCAAAACTTTTAGTAAAAAATCTCCACCTTTGCTAAAGCATTATTGATAAACACTTTTTCGATTTTTAATTTCGCATTACGCGAAAAAGAGAAAAAGGTTTAACAACTTTTACCCATTTCGCATACTCAATTTTAAAAATCGAAAACACGCAAATACTCAAAATCTAGGTTTAGGCGAGTGAATGGAATAAGGATAGTTCAAAACCATAGGGGCTAGCCCCTATAACCCCAACGAAAACAAAAGAAAAAGGATGTGAAAATCAAATCATCAGAAAGGGGAATTATACGTGAATGGCGCACTTACTGAAAATAGGTATAAAATTTTAACATTTATAAATAGATGTGGGATTGTTACTTTAAAACAATTATCTAAAGTATTTACGAATGTTAGTAGACAGACCTTACATGCTACAAGGAAACAATTATTAGAATTAGGATATATTGAGGAAATAACATTTAGTGCAGAAAAATTATACTTAATAACAACTAAAGGCACTAAAGAATGTAATTATTATTTAAAAGGTTTGAACTTCAATTCAGTTATTCTTAACCATAGTCTTATTGTGAATGAAATTTTGATTGAACAAATTTTGAAAAATGATAATTCAGAAAATTTTGATTTTAGAACCGAAAGAGATATTAAACAATCTTATTATGTATCGGGGACATTTCACAAAGATATTTTAGATAAGATACCAGATTTTATTATTGAGAAAAATGAAAGAAATTTTGCCTATGAAATTGAATTGAGTTTGAAGAAAATGAAAAGACTGCACAAAAAGATTTCAGATTATTTTAAATTAATTTCTAATGAAACATATGTACAAGTTGTTTATATGTGTGGAAATGAAGAAGTTAAAAAACACGTTACTAATGCAGTGAATGAAGTTTACACGAATAAATATAATGAATTAAATAATAGTTTATCTTCGACGGAAGATGATTTATTGACGTTAGAATTAATTAAAGATTCGTTTATAATTAAAAGAATGAGTTAGGGGTGTCTTTAAGTGCTAGATTTGTTTGAAGAGAAAGAAAAGACAGAAAATAGCAATCAAGATACCTACGGCATGGTTGGAAAAGGAATAGGCGTTTTAATATTAGTTATAGCTATATTACTATTATTGCCTATTCTTATTGCTAGTGTTGTAGTTTCATTGCTAATATTAACTATATCTAGGTATAGGACGATTAAATATACTAAAACCATTATCGGCATTTTTTTTGCTATAAGTTGTATATGTATAGTTACAAATTATCAGACAATTACTTCTTTTACAGATGTGATTGAGTTACCGATATTAACAGATTTAGTTAAAAGTAGGTTAACAAGTGAGTGGTTTGAAAAAGACTTATTAAGTTATATATTTTTTATTTCTACATCTATATTTGTTGGGACGTTATTATATAAATTCATTGCGTTTATACAATCTAGGAAAATTGAAACAAAAGAAGATTTGAAGAACGAAAAATTAAAAAATTCAGTAGATAGTAAAAGCCCTCAAAAAATTAATCAACTTAATTTAAAACATCAAGCAGCGTATAGAAAAAACCCTAATGATTTAGATATTTTATTAGGTATTGATAACTTTGCTAAAAGATTCGTATTAATGATAAAAGAATTGAATGCTCACGCATTAGTAACAGGGACAACAGGAGCCGGTAAAACAACATTAATTTTAAATGTAATTGAAAGTTTTGCGAAATGTAATTTACCCGTAATCATGATTGACGGTAAAGGAGACCCTAGAACTATTAATGAAGTTGAGAACGTAGCAAAACTATTCAATCGTAAAACATACGTTTTTAATGAAAATAATGAATTGACGTATAACCCCTTGAAGAACGGAAATAGAACAGTTGTTGTTGATAGACTGATGAACATTTTTGATTGGTCAGAAGAATATTATGAGGCACAAGCAAGAAATATATTATTAAAAGTTGTTATGTTCATTGATGATTATGAGCTAAATAGAGATTTGAAAACACTTAATAATATGTTAGAAGTTAGAAACATTTTAGAAGTATTAAAAAATGATGTAGTAACCGAAGAAACAACAGTTATTAAGAAAGTGCCAGACGAAAATAAAACGTCTAATACTGTTACTGATGAAGAATATCAACAAATGACCCTAGCAGAGAAAAAGGCTTACAAGAAGTCAGAGCAAGCAGAAACTAACTACAAAGAGGTTGAAGAAGTACAGAAGATTCATAAACATAGCGATTTATATTATAAATATTCTGATATGTTCTTTGGAGTTAATGATTTTGAGATGTTAAGTGACGAGGATATGGAAGATGTGAAAGACAAATTCAGTAAACGTTTTAATGGTTTAAAAGCTCAAATAGAAAATTTACTTTTCACTGATATAGGCGATCTAGTAGAAGATAGAAAAGACGGATTGGATATAGAGAAAGTAATAGAAGAAAAAGCAATATTAATATTTAGCTTTGAAACAGTTAAATACCCCCAATTTATGAAAACATTCTCGAGATTTGTAATTGAAGATATAGCAACGGTTATGTCGGGTCACTTTAATTCAAGAACTAAAACTTTATTAGTAGCAGATGAGTTCGGCTCTTATGGTACAAGTAGAATTGTTGATTTGTTAGCACGTTTAAGAAGTGCTGGATTACATGCACTAATAGGCACCCAAACAATAAACGATTTAATAGTAGATGGTGTAGATTTGAGCGGTAAAATTTTCGGTAGTACTAATACCTATATGATAGGTAAAGTAAATGATGATGAAGAGGCAGACAGATTAAGTAAATTATTTGGGACGTATGAAGATATAGATATAACTACACAAACGGAGGATTCAATTAAAAGTAAATTGATTAGACGAGAAGTAAAAGCAGAAAAAGGTACAATGCGAAACGTGAACAAGTTTCACACGAAACCCGATAATTTTAAATCACTATCTAATTTTACGTTTTACACATATAGAAAAGCTAATGCAGATTTGAAAGATAATGAAAGATATTCAAAAGTTTATATACGCAATAATCAAAAAGGTATTGAAGGGAGTTCGTAAGTATGAAATCTTTAAAAAAGTTCTTTAAACCTATTAAAGATTATTTCGGACAATTTAAGAGGACTGAAAAGCAAGAAAGCCTTAAATTGAGTAAGAAATTTGGGACAAAAAAACATATGAAATGGATTATATGGGGCGTTCTTATACTATTTTTATTTATGATGATACTTGCAATATATAAAGCTAATGTAGCGTATCAAGCATATAAAGATAACGGGGACGTTGAAAGTAAGTTTAAAACGGCACAAGCCGAACAGATGAAATCATTAAAGAATGACCCTAAAACTAAAACATTTACAGAACAATATTTAAATGAATATATGGAAATACCCGAAAGTGACGATGCTAGAGCCGAAAGAGAAGAAAAACTTCAAGATATGTCGGGTAAAGATATGGAATTTGACGAGTTAAAGTGGGACGGTAAAAGAACACTTAATTCAATGCAATTCTTCGATTCAGAAATGAAAGGCGATGTCTTAATTAACAAATATATTGTTGATTATAGTTCTAAATCAGTAGAAGAAAAACCTAAGGAAGTTGAAAAAGAGGTTAAAGACGGCAAGAAGAAGAAAAAAGTTAAAGAGACTAAAAATGTAAAAGAGGAAAAAGAGAACGATAATAAAATGCTTGTAAATGTATCTATTAAAGGAGGTGACGGACAGTACAAAGTGGTTGAAACGCCTTATTTCACAAGTATACCAAATATGAACGACAAGCAATTAAATGCTACCAAAAATAGCATGGAGGACGAAACATCAATCAACAACGAAGAACTTAAAAAATTCACAGAACAATTTTTCAAGGATTATACAACGAAGTCTACTGATGAAATGAAATATCAAATGGAACACCCAGAATCAGTAAAAGGCGCAATGGAATATGACGACATGAAAGCCATGGATATTTATAAGAAGAAAGGCGAATATGTGGTTAAAGCTACAGTAATGTTAAACGATAAAGGCGTAAAAAATCCTCATGAAGAAAACTTCACATTAAACATTGTTAAGGATAGCGACAATAATTATAAAGTTAAAAAATTAACACATTCACTAGGAAAGGATGATTAGAAATGCTAGATATTAGTACATTTTTTATTTTAAACGACATTGATATAGGTGGAGGTCTTTCATTTACGAAAGAGCAAGTCGCTAATGCTTTAGCAATTATTATTAGCGTTATAGCACTCGCACAATTAGCAATGGGGAAAATTGGTAGAATGGTCGGCTTTTTAGTAGTAGCTGGTCTTGTATGGGTCGTTATTAGTAATCCAAAAGGCTTTTTAACAAATATAGGTAATTTAATCAAAACTATACTAGGTCTATAGTATGGAATCATACAATTATAGAGAAGCCTTTAAACACCCATACACTTTATACAAAATATACAAATTACAATTACCTTTCGGTATTCCAATGTTTAAAGCTATAACATTCTTATTTGCTTTATTTGTAACATTCATTTTTAGAAATCTTATTATGTTGATTGATAATATAGCGCCGAATGGAACATATTTAGTTTTGTTAATAGGGGTACCAGTTGGATTAACTTGGCTATTAACAACTTGGAAACCAAATGGAAAATATATGCACATGTTCATTTACGATTATACAATTTTCTATTTCACACAAAAATTACCAAAGACTAAATATTGTCGAGATAAAAAAATTAGGTATAGAAAACCTATAAAATTAGATTTTGATTTTCAAGTAGCAAAAAAGAAAGAATGATTTGAAAGATCAAAAAGTTATTAATAACTTTTAGTATTCAAATCATTCTATCTAAAAAAGGATGATTTAAAATGTTATACAAAACTCCATGTAAATTAATTCAAGATAATTTAATGCTTACGCAAAACGGTCAAATTTGGGCATACTTTAAAGTGAAACCACAACAAATACCATTAACTAATACAGAAATGATTGAAAACCATAAAAAGAATTGGTTTGACGCAATTTCTGATTTACAAAAATATAAAGATTATCATATTTCAACTTATCCCGTGTATTTATCAATTGAGGATAGAATCAAACATATTCGTAATGATATACATGAAGATTATGAGAACACAGGCAACCATTATTTAGATAGACAAAAAGACCAATTAACAAATGATATTGGCACGCCTACTAGTAATCAATTAGTAATTGGCGTTAGGTTAAAACATAGTATTGATGATGTAGGAGACATTGCACAGAGTGCAATGTCTGCCATAAGTGACGTAACTCAAAAGATTTTTAGCATGTTAGGTTATGAGTCTAACAAATCTCATGAAGTATTTGAAACGATACAAGAAGAAAACCAAATTGCAACTAGCGTGTTAGGTGGGATAAACGCCCATAGAATGACAGAAGATGAAATGATTTATATTAATAGATACGCATTTTTAAGAGATATAGATAATAGCTTGAAAATGCAAAATGTAAATGAATCAAATGTTAATAATAGTGTTATAGACCCGTCAGACCCAGGCTTTCTTTATTTACAAGGGCTAGAGGGCGAAACATGTATGACTACATTAGTTATTGATGAAATGCCTATTAACATAACTGATTTACATTTAGCGCAAGTTTTAGATGAATTGCCGTTCCCAGTTGAATTTCATATTAAAGGCACGTTTAAGAGCACGAGTATGGAAGTAACCAAAGCACAACGTAAAAATAGCACTATGAAAGAAACAGACGCCGATATGTATGAATCGGGGCTTGATGAAGATAGTAAAGTTGCTGTTTCAAGATTTTTACTATCTGATTATGCAGATAAGATAAAAAATCATAAAGGTAAACCTCTTAATTGGTTAGGCACAATCGTTGTGACTGGCTCAGACAAAGAAGAATGCAAACATAATGCTAAAGTAGTTAAAAACGTTATGAACAAAATATCAAATGTTGAGATACAACAACCTTTAGCGCAACAGTTACAATTATTTTATCAAAATCTACCAGGCGAGCCTTTAGGTATTCAAACAGATTATGTACAAATGACTTTAGTAAATGGACTTGCAGAAATGTTATTTGGTTTAAATAAAGATATAGGAACTAAAACAGGCTTTTATATTGGTAGATACACAGAATCATCTTCAAAAATTGAACGTGATGATGTGTTGGCAATTAGTAACGATTTAGTATTCTTCCACCCGTTTTTAATCAATGAAAACATTAAAGGCGCTAATAAATCGCCTCATATATTAATAAGTGGCGATACAGGGGGAGGAAAATCATTTTTAATCAAATTAATGATGATGTTCTTATCATTGCTAAAAGTGAAAATATTGAGTGTTGACCCTAAACAAGAAATAAGATATTGGTTTACATTAGCTTGCGAAGACCCTTATATACAAGAAAATTACCCAGAGTTTGTTGAAATGGTTAGTGATTTTAACTTTTATACATTAGATAGTACAAACGCCGATAACCATGGAGCATTTGACCCACTTGTATTTTTAGACCATACACAAGCAAAAGATGTTGCAATTGAAATAATTGAAAACATATATAATTTGGATAATAAAGATGATGTAAGTGCAGAAATTAATATGATTTTAAATGATTTAATTGATAGAAAGGCAAACGGCGATGAAATAGGTATGTATCATGTGTTAGATGAATTAGAAAATAGCGAAATGCAAACATCTAAACATGCCGGTAAATTACTTAAAAGTATCGTCAAAAATTCAGTTTTAGAGCTATGTTTCTCTTATGGAGAGAAAAAGACCATTTCATTAAACGGTCATGTAAACATTATTGAGTTAGATAATTTTGATTTTCCTAAGAATAAAAACGATAAATTAAGCACAAAACAAAAGCAATCATTAGCAGTATTATCGCCTATAGCAAAATATTGTGAGTTGTTTGGTATGGAAGATAGAAACCAAAAAACATCAATTATATTCGATGAGGCCTGGATGTTAACTAAAAATTCAAGAGGGGATAAAGCGATCGATTCGCTAAAACGTGTAGGTCGTTCATATTCCAATCAAGTTTGGTTAGGAACACAAGCAATTGATGACGCAAAATCTAATGACGATGACGAAACAAAACTGTTTGGGACAAGTTTTTGTTTCGATTTAGAGGGCGATAGAGAAAACATTTTAGATTACTTGAAACTAGAATATAGCGAAGAAAATAAAACTAATAAAAAGATGTTGGAAAACTTATCAGAGGGACAATGTATGTTCAAAGACCCATTCGGTAGAGTAGGTAAAATAACGATTCATTGCTTATTTGAAGAATGGATTGAGGCATTTAAAACTGTTAATAAATCAGAAACGGCAGAGTATGAGGAAATTTTAAATGCGTAATTATATCAAATTGATAAGTTTGATAATAGCAACATCAATAGTTTTAATCGCTTGTTCCCAAAATTACGATGAAGAAATTCAAGAAGTTATTGATTTAAGAAATGAAGATTTAAAAGAATATAATATGAATTTCAACATCGATAAAGTTACTAAGAAAAATAGTTGTTTTAAAGTTTATAATGACGGCGAATATATAGCAATGTTCGTCCCATTACATTCAGATGATGAAAAAGAAGAATATATATATCAAAAACAAGGCTCGTCATATGAGCTATATTCTGATTCAGACACAAGTAGTATTTTAGACCAAGAACCAGATTACACGCTTAACTGTGATGAATAAAGGGGTTGATTAAATGTTAAAAAAAACAATATTAGTTATTTTATCCTTATTTGTTGCGTGTAGTCTGTTAAGTAGTAATGCAAGCGCAATAAATGATATGCAAGACGCTCCTCAAACGAAATACAAAGAGGATAAAATCAAAGAAGAAGTTGAACAGAAAAAGAAAGAGCAGAAGAAGAAAGAAACAACCTATAAAGCTAAAATGGATAAACAAGGGGGCGTTGATTTAAAGTCTACTAAATATCCATATAAGCAATATAGACCCGTAGCGTATATTGACGGTGGTTGGAACCCTGCCTCAACTGAAAATTTGATGAAAGGCGTTAATGCTATTGCAGATATATCATTTAAACTTAATTTATTTATATCTGAAAAAGTGGATTATTTCTTAAGTACATGGTTTAACGTACAAATCATTGATAAGCTAATACAACCTATTAGCGAACTTTCTCAATCAATATTTAACCCAATGAAAGCCGATTTAATACCTTTTCTATTTACTATATCGCTAGTATTTGCAGTTGGCTTTTTTGCTATGGGACGTGTGGGAAAGTCTTTAGGTGTAATACTTAAAGGTGGCTTTATATTTGGTTTAGCATTGGCATGGTTTAGCAGCCAGGTATATTTAACTAATTTTATGAATGATATTAGCGAGGACGGACAATCGTTGTTTATGTCTGCTAATGAACCATTATCTAATAAGCATATGGAACAAGGAAACGAGAAACAATCTACAATAGCGCATATTCGTAATTATTATTTTGAAACTACAGTTGAGAAACCATATTTACTAATGAACTATGGTAGTACAAGTAAAGAAGAAATCAATAAAAAACAAGATGACAGAGTAGATAAACTATTACAGGTCAAACAAAATAAAGACGGCAATAAAAAGCGTGAGGAAATCGCTAAAAAAGAAGTATCAGATTTGAAAAATGAAAATATGAACTCAGACAGTCCAGGTAATAAACTTGTTATGTCGTTATCTACAACAGGGATGAATCTGCTAGTAAGCATACCGTTATTAGCAGTTGCGTTGTTCGATATGTTCTTACAAATAATGATACCTTTAACAATGCTATTTTTACCTATTGTATTTGCATTAAGTATGTTGCCACAACTTACACAATCTATAGGGAAAGCATTTGCTAATATAGGGTTACTATTTTTCCTTAAAATGCTTGTAGGTATATTAGTAACGTTAACTTTTACCGTAATTACTATTGCCAACATGATAACACCTATAGAATCAGAGGGAAGTTATGTAGGTAATTTACTATTAACTATATTACTATATTTCTTGATATTTAAGTTTAGAAATCAACTTATATCAATAGTAAGTGGTGGAACTGTAGAAACTAAAGGCAAGCAAAGAGGACGCCCAGGACAGAACAACCAAAGAGTTAATCCTAAGCAAATGTTACAAAAAGCGAAGCACGATAGAATGCAGAAACAAAATTCTAAGCAACGTGAAATCAGTAAGATTAATAATGATTTGAGACAAAGCGAGCAAGTAAGCACACCACAACAAAGACAAGACGCACAAAAAACAGCGTCTGAATTTGCTAGTAAAAATGGTGCTAAATCAAATAATCAAAATAAAGCAAGTGATCCAAACAATAAACAAGGTAAAAAATCAGTTATTAAAGATATGTTTAACAAGAAAAAACAAACTAAAGATAGTAATAATTCTCAAAGTGTACCTAATCAAGAAGAACAGCCTAAAACTGATAATAAACAAAGTACATCAAGTAGTAACAATGAAAGTACGAATGCAAACGGAGTTAAAAGCCCACATATCCCATTAAGCGCAAAGGGTAAACAAGATAAGCAACAATCAGATAAACCCGAATATGCAAGCTATACAGGAGGCTCACAAAACAATGAAAATGGTAGCGTGCCTAGACCTCAAAGAAATTGGGACGATAAGAGCTTAAATAGATTGCAAAAAGAAACGCTTAAAAACAATAACGATATTAAACAAAGTAATAGTAAATTTGGCAGTAACCCAGAATTTAACAAAGCTAAAAAAGAATACGCCGAATATAGAAAGAATCATAATAAAAAACAGACTGAAGATAAATTCAAAAATGCTAGCTCGTCTAACCCTTACTATAAAGAGGGCGTAAAACAAGCAAGAAGATTAGAAAAGCAGAAAAATAATTTACAAGTTTTATCCCAAAATAAAGATAAAGTGTATAGTAATCATAAAACCCACCAATCAGATAATAAAAGGCAAACAAGAGTTAATAGAGGCGACGCCTATAACAACTATATAAATAAAGGTAGTTCCAATGCCTAACGTAAAAGATACATTGAAAAAGGTAGGCAAAGCTAAGACTAAAGTTATTAAATGGAAAATCTATTTGTATGTAGGATTAGCTTTGCTACTGATTTCATTGCCAATTATTTTAATAGTTACCTTTATTTTATTATTTGGTGGTGGCGATTCTGATAGTACGCAAGGGTATTCAGTAAACGGCAAATGTAGTGTTGGTGGAGGGTCTGTAAGTGGTAAAGGTGTAGATACTTTCGAGAAAAGTGCTAAAGGTGGCGCTTTAGAGGGTAAAGGCGATTATATGGTTAAAAGTGCTAAAAAACATAAAATTGACCCTAAAATATTTATGGCGATTGTTGCTCATGAAACGGGCTATGGTAAATCGCCAATGGTTAAAGAAAATAATAACCCTGCAGGTTTAATGGGGTCTGGTGAGCCATTTGAATTTGATTCAATTGATGAAGGAATAGACGCAGCAGCTAAAAATTTATACGATTTGTATTTTAGCAAAGGCTTAACAACGGTAGAAAAAATACAACCTAAATATGCACCTATAGGAGCAGATAACGACCCCGAAGATTCAAATTCTAATTGGAAAACATCAATTAAAGGTATTATGAAAACAATAGATGGCGAAGATAGTAAAAATAAAGGTTGTTCTGCTAACAATAGTAAATCAGACGGCAAAGGTTTTGATTTTAAAGGGAAATTTCCTAAACCCGATAAATCTAAATATAATGGTCAATCATACCCCTGGGGTCAATGTACGTGGTACGTTCATCAACGTAGAAAAGAAATCGGTAAACCAGTACCTTTAACCTGGGGTAATGGTGGCGATTGGGGCGATAATGCAAAATCTCAAGGTTGGAAAGTAGGCAGTGAACCTAAAGCCGGTGCCGGTGCCTCAATTAAACCTGGTAGCTTTGGCGCACCGTCCCCATACGGACATATTATGTTTGTAGAAAAAGTAAAAGACGACGGAGGAATTGTAGTATCAGAGGCTAATGTTAAAGGCGAGGGCGTTATTAGTTCACGTGAATTTAGCAAAGATGATACAAAGCAAATGCAATTTATTTATGATAAGTAGGTGTAAGTTATGAAAAAATTATTATTGTTATTAATAGTTATGTTTATGGTCGTCTTGAGTGCATGTAATCAAAGTGAAGATAAGGCTAAGAGTGAGGATAAACCCAAAAGTGAAGATAAACAAGCGACATCAAACACTGAAACTAAAACAAATGATAGCGATGATACAAAACAAAGTGATAAAGATAAAACAGAACAGTCTAAAGAGGACGCAGAAACTAGCGAAATAGTTGAAAAACAAGCTAGGGCTAAAAAGATAAGCGATAGATACGTTGATTTAGCATTTAGTTATCAACTTGATACTCAATATAATCAATACAAAGATATATTTTCTAAATCAATGTATAATCAACTAGACAAAACAGAAATGAATAAAAAACAAACTAAAAATGAAGATGAAACTGAAAAAGATGTTAAAGATATAAAAATATATTTCAACGAAGATGAAAACATACCTACAGAGGCGCTTTTTACTGCAACCTATAAAATAACAAACCATAAGGAAAAAACTATCATTCAACATGATGTAACAGGACGCATTAATTTCACAGAAGAAAACGATAAAATTAAAATAGATGGTTCTGAAATTATAAAAAATGAAGAAAATGATAACGTAGAAGAAGATTAAAAGGGGCTGTTATTTATGGAAAGTGAAGAAAAAAACGTGTTGAATTTTAATGAAATGAAAGAAAAAAAAGAAGAAGAAGAACTACAATTAAATAGTGATGAAGAACGTGAAATACAAAGTTTGATTGAAGAATATGAAAAATATGCTAACGATAGCGAGTATGAATAACAACACTAAATCATAGTAAATAAACCAGGTAGTATTTTTTGATCTAAAAGTTTAAAAAACAAAACTTTTAGTAAAAAATCTCCACCTTTAAAAAGCCCTTATAAAGTTAAGGGCTTTTTATTATTGACTATAATTTTTACTATTTTTGTTTGCGCTAATGCGCGAAAAAGAAAAAATGGAAAAAATTCCATTTCCTTTTCGCTAGCGCAATTTTAAAAATAGTAAACGTGTGAGCCTCAAACTATTTGTTTTGAAATAAGATGAATAAGGATAGTTCAAGACCATAGGGGCTAGCCCCTATAACCCCAGCGCTCCCCTAAAAAAATGGAAAGTTAAGGTCAAGTTCTAGTTTAAAATCAAAAAATTATAAAAAAAGTTTATCTACTTGGTAGATAAGGTAGACAAAGTAGACAAAATTTGATATACTAGTATTAACAAATCAAGAAAGGGTGTTTAAAAATGAACAACGGAATTAAAGACACAAATATTGAAGTAAATTTTGAAATTAGAAAGGTAAAGGCAACTGATAGAACGCCGACAAATGAAGATTTTGAAAAGCATTTCAAGAAAGAAGATATTGAGAAAGCTAAAAGTATATTCACTACTTATGACCCAATAAACGAAAAGTTTTACGGGTAAAAAATTTTAAAATTTTAAATGTCTACTTTGTCTACTAGGTAGATTGAGTAGACAAATGAAAGGGGGTGTTATTATTCGATTGGCAGACAGTATAAAACAAAAAAAGGTAAGATAACAAAGTTACCTTACCACGCAAAATTCAAAATCTAGGTGGAATGCTCGAACATTCCACCTACCATTATATTACAAAATGGAGGTTATCCAAAATGAAAAATTATATTTTAAGACAAATTGACGGGATTATATTAGCCGAAAGTGAATATATATCTGAGGTTATCGAGCAGTTAGTAGAGTTTAAATTAAGAGAGATTGATAGATACAATGTATCAATAGAAGAAAAACTTCAATTTGAAAGATATCCGTATATGAATGATTTATATAGATTATATACACAAGCATTTAAGTACAATGAAAATAATTTCAAGAAAGTTGAAATTATTTATAACAATCCAAACCATATACCTTATGAGGAATACATCAAATTGGAGGTTACACAATATGTATGATTTCTTAATTTATAATAATAAAAACATGGAAATGGAGTGTTTAGAAAAAGAGCAAAAAAGCGACTTTTTAAAATTTGCTTATTCTCAAATTGGATGTGATTTAGTAGAATTTACGAGTTTAACCCCTACTATAGATATTGTTACAGACGAAGAGGCAATGTTAAGAAGTCCCGTAGATATTAATTATATTTACGATATAAACACAGAAAGAGTGATGTTCCTTACAGGCAAGTTGTTATTTACAGGCTTTAAGGACGGATACACAACAGGATTAAATAAAGAACAAATAGAATATATTCAGAAAAACATTAAGATAGATACGATACCAATAAGCATATACAAAGCATTACTATAAATTATTAAGGGTCTACCTTGTAGACTAAGTAGATATAGTAGATAAGGTAGACCCTAAATGATATATTAAAAGAAAAGAGGTTATTTTAATGAATAGTGTTAATTTAATAGGAAACATAGCAACAGAACAATATAGAATTAACGAATATAAAGATAAAAACGGCAATACTCAATATGTAGTGAATGGATCAATTGCCGTAAATGAGCCACAAGGTAATGGCAAAAACGATATTGTTACATTTATTGATTTTACCGCTTTTGGAGGTAATGCAAACGTATTTAAAAATTTAACTGTTAAAGGTAGTCAAGTTGCAATTGAGGGTAAATGGCGCAAGGATAAATACGAAAGCAAAGGACAAAAGAGAGTAAAAGATTACGTATTAGTTAGAAACGTGAAACTGTTAGATACAAAAGAGCAAACCCAAGAAAAGCGCAAGCTACTAAATGATAATACAAGTAATCAATTTAATGATAACGATATACCACCAATACAAGATGATGATATGCCATTCTAAAATACGGTTATAGCCTAGAATTAGGCTATAACCCCTAATTGTCTACATTGTCTATATTATCTACAAAGTAGAGTAAGTAGACAATTAGGGGTTATAATCTTAACTAAGGAGTGAGAAGATGACGAGAATTATAGCAAATATTATCCATAGAGGTGGAGCCGGTAAGTCTACAGATTCAGAAATAGAGGCTTATTTCTTCGCTACTCATTACAATAAAAAAACCTTATTAGTAGATTCAGACGACCAGGGCGATGTGTCTAGCCGAATCAAACGAACATTTAACAAAGAAAATTTAGAGCCGAAAAAAGAGTTTATGCAAGGTATACGTGACTTTGATTTAACTGATTCGATTATTTCACTTCATGAAAATTTAGATTTAATTCAAGGCGATTGGGAGTTGGAAGATTTTGACGATTTTTTAAGTGAAAATGTAGAAGAAAAAGGGCGCTATTATTTATTTTACACACTGTTTAAAGATATAGTGAAAAATTACGATTATGTTATTTTTGATACGAAACCTAGAACAAGTAAGATTACTAATAATGTAGTATGCATGAGCGACTATATTATTATACCTACAAAAGTTTCAAGGGGAAGTGTCGATGCAACACAAAGGACATATAATTATATTGCAGAGTTAACAGAATTTAACCCTAAAATACAATTGATTGGTATAATACCATATTTTGAGAGCGAAACTTCTCGAACGAAAAAGAATTACAAAGAATTGAAAAAAGCATTTGATGATGACGTATTCAATAACAAGGTAAAATGGAGCGATAGGGTTTTAACGTGGGAAGATGAAGGCATTACTGAAAATGCTTTACAAGATAAATTCGCTATCCGTATGTTTAATAAAATTATGAAAGAAGTAATAAAACGTATTAAAAAAATAGAGGAGGAAAAATAATGTCTGAATTTACAAATGAAAAAAAAGACGGTAAGCAATATCCAAAAAAAATGAAAGTGGTTGACCCAAGAGAAGAAGAACAAAAAGTTGAAGAGAATGAAGAATATAAACAGAAGTCAGTTAAAGTATATAAAAAGACTTATGATTTAGTAGAGGAATTAAAATTCGCCACAAGAGCAAATTCAAATATTCATGTATATGAAGATGCAATTGAATTTTACGCTAAACACGTTCTTAAATAGGCTTATATACGGTTAATGAAAGGGTTAATAATGAATGGAATACAAAAACATTTTAAAGTTTATAGGTTCTCATTTAAGAGCAAAAAGACAAAACATGTTGTTGTCGCAACAAGAAGTTGCAGATAGGACAAATATACCAAGAGTGTATATATCAAAAATAGAAAACGGGCAACATGTAGAAGTTAAATTCAAAGTGATTATTCAACTTTGTAATTTCTATGATATTAAGTTGTCAGAGATTGTTAGCAATAAGTTTTAAGGAGGTGTTATTTGTTTGAATGATGTTCAACCTATACTAATTGAAATAGGAAAGCAGCTTAAAGATGAAAGAGAGATAAGAGAATTACAACAAAAAGATGTAGCGCAAAAAATAGGATTGAGCAGACAACATTTATCTAGTATAGAACATGGTAGAGTTGAAACATATTCTATTCGTTCATTAATACTATTATGTGATTTGTATAATATTAATTTATCTGATTTAATTCAAACCTCCGAGAAACACTTAAATAAATCATATAATTTAGAAAACAAATAGAAAAATAGAAAGGGGTTATAAGTATGAACAAAATACCATGGATATTAATTGGAATAGGGTGTTTTCTAATATTAATAACAGAGGGGGATAACACGCCTATTGGTTTTATTGCAATAATATTCCTTATTATAGGCGCAATTCCAGGTTACGCACAAATTAAAAATTCTGAAAGACAAGGCATAATTAAGGAAATTAACGATAGGCTTTATGCTTTAAGATATACTGATGAAGAAGTGAGAGAAAGACAAGCAGAGCTAAATAGCTATAGTAAGCATGAGTTAAAAAAAATTAAGTCACAAGCAGATTCAGAAATTGCAGAACAAAAAAGAAGAGATTTTTTTGAACCAATAAAAAGAAGATAGTAACTAAATAAAACGATCATAGCAAAGCTATGTGTTGTATTTAGTTACCTACAAAGGAGGTTGAGTATTTGCCTATTCAATTATCAAACTTGCTTACAAATGTAGGGTGGTTTTTCTTTACCATTACAATATTAGCAGTAATTACATTGCTAATACTTTATTTTTTACTTAGGTATACAGAAAAAAAACCGTTCGAAAATTATGACTTTCAACAGTGGATTAAATACGTAGGAACAACTGGTGTTTGTACATTAATATTATCAATAGTATTATGGCTATTTGTATTTTTGAATTAAGTAGAATTGAGCTAAAGCATAGAAAAAAGCCGTAGGTATCTTGGCAGAAGCTACGACTTTTAGACAAAGCATTTATAAAATACTCGCAAGTAAATAATAATTTATAAATGCTAATTAATCAATAGGAGGCATTTATTATGACTAAAGAAACATTGGTTGATTTAATAGACTTAATGATAGGTTTAACAGAAAATGAGCGAAAAACATTGTTAAATATGGATAAGAGAAAAGTAGAGTTTCGTTATAAAATGGCGTTAACTGAAAAAACTGATGAAATGGTAGGATAAGATTAAAGAGGGGTTAAGTTTTTATATTTTAAAGGAAAATAAAGAGGTGGAGTATGCTTATTCAAGCTATATTACTAATAATAACGATAGTATTTATGATAACTTTTGTAGCCAGTGCTATAAAAAACAAACGCGCAAACGTACCAATGGTATTATTAATTATTTTTTTACTTATATTTCAAAAGATTATATATTATTAATCTTAAGTGAAATATATAACGTCTACAATTTCAGTTCTTATAATAAATAATCCCAATTCAAAGATCATAGCAAGCTATGTATTGAATTAGGATTACAAAAAGGAGGAAACAATCATGGAAAGTATTTTAAGTCCTTTAATAAACATATATCAAAATGCTACACAATTTGAGAGAATACCCCTTTTAATTATATCGGGATTAGTTATAATCTGTTTATTTTATTGGCTTTATAAACTAATTTTTATAAGACCATTTGTAACACAAACCAATTTTAATGAAAAGAAAAGTAATTTTAAAGAAAAGAAAAGTAAGAGTGACGGAAAAGTTGAAATAAGTAAACTTTTATATATATATCTAGCATTTATTTTTCCAATTAGTGTTATTATATATATGTTATTCGTTTAATGATAATGTATATAGCATACATTTTAACTACCTATAATAGTTAATTATGTAAACTGAATAGAAAGTCCTAAACATTGATAAATCAGTGTTTAGGGCTTTTTTAATTTATTATGAATTATACATGAATTATACAATGCTTATTTGACGCAGTTTTTAAGATATTATGGTTATTTTAAAATGAATTTATATACAAATTTTAGATGTGGTTAAAGGGTAAAAAAAATAAGAGAATTAAGAGGTTTTTTAAAATAATTTGATTCTGAGAAACGCCTTGTGTTGCATTGAAATGCGATTACGTGGGGGAATGTCCGTTTAAACGCTATAAATACATTAGCATGTTAATAACAATTTACTTGCTAATAGAATATGATAGCGTTATAATAAAATTGTTAAAAAAATAGAGACCTCGTAAGCAATCGTATTAGTGCTACCAACACTAATACCGTTTAAGATTCAACGTTACTAGCACTAACGTTTCATCGATTACTCATTCGGTCTCATTAACACTTAGTATTATATAAGGTTATTGAGATTATAGCAAGTAATTGATATATAAATATATGTTGAGAAACAAGATATATTTAGAAACCAAAGGGCTGGTAACGTTGTTACCAGTCCTATTTTTTATGTCCAACAATAAAATAGATAGCATAGGTGTTCCGAGGAAGTAACCACCTAAATTGTGTATATACATTGTATTTGTAACCACATAACGCAAGTTATAATCGAAGATTACAAAACAAATAATATAGTACATTAAACAAGTTACTCGTGGGCTAGAGCGTTAACCAACAATATTATCTAGCATATATACGAGATTATCCGTTTTGCTCGTGTGTATAGTGTTTTCTTAGTTGACTAATTCATTTTCCAATAGCAAGGCGCTTAGGACGGCGTCGAGTAATAGATACACTGTTTATTTACTTTTAATAAGTAATGAATAGCGTAGAATCTGCCAAGCAGAAGATAAAGAAAAGGTCAGGGGAACTTATCGTATATTGAAATATATACAACGATAGGGGATTATGTATCACTGCTAACAATATAATTGTTACGTGAGGCAGGGTTAAAGGTTAAAAGATAAGTCAATGTCGATATGATACATAGTAAGTTTGCAATAACTTAAGTCTAAGCTAAAACGGAGCTACACCGGATACTAACTCATGGTATACCATTGTATATAAAACAAGATAGACTACCTCGTTTTGTATTATTTAAGTGCAAAACGGGGATTGTCTATCTACTTATCCGTTTCTAATCTATCGGAACCCATTGAAACAAAACACCCACATAAATGTAAACAAAAACTTTTGAAATTTCTTGATGTCTTTGTAAGTGAAACAACAAAACGTATTGAATATTTATTGTAATTGTAAGTTAAGAAAATGGATTGTATACCTACATTAATTTAGTTTCGTGAGGAGCAAAGCGACGAATCGTAACTGAATTATGGAGGTCAAGCAAACGAAGTGCGCTAGGTTATTTCAACTACTAAATAATAGAATTAATTTATAACTATTATTGGTTATTTAAGTTTTTAATATTATTTCTTATATATATATTTGATTATACATGTAAATATTAGGCTCATAGATAATGTGTTATTTGCTATGGAAATAGTATAAAAGTGATCAATCTTTATGAAGAATAAGACTACCTAACCAACCTTAAAACTAATAATTTTAGACTTACAACTACTTTACTTCGACTTTACATTGACTTGACGACCTGTAAAGTGTATAATGAAATTAACATCACAGTGACGGGGTTTTATACCACTCCAACTCCTGACCTCAATCACAATACGTGTATTCTGATTGAGGTCAGGAGTTGGAGTGGGGGTAGTGGTAGTGTGATATTAATTTAATTATTATTAGTTAGTAGTATTGTGATGTAGTAGTAGTATAGTAGTTGTAAGTAAAGGGGTTGGTTAGGTAGTAAGTAAGAGAGTAAGAGAGTAAGTTCAAGTTCAAGTTCAAGGTCAAGTTCAAGGTCAAGTTCAAGTTCAAGTTCA
>ERZ1023255.74-NODE-74-length-20280-cov-17.801632_pt1 | contig 20280 bp, 23 predicted proteins | sample MGYA00380459_ERZ1023255 | MGnify/ENA primary metagenome ERZ1023255 (study PRJEB33173, sample SAMEA4830368) | metagenome | study: EMG produced TPA metagenomics assembly of the PRJEB25223 data set... | reverse complement strand
CCAGAAAGAATCATAAAAATTGTCCAACACGCAGTTAATTCTACAAGATAATTTATAAACGTGTTTTCTGTGAATAATGAACTATGTATATTTCTTACTACATTTGAGTATGTATGTTTAGCATTTTGATCTGCTACTATTTGATTATTTTGGTCTAAAAATACATACCGCTGATTTCCAGCCATATCATCTAATGTAATACGATTATTATATGGGTCATCCATCATACTTACTTTACTGATGTAAAAGCCGTCAAACTTATCTTCTACTTCATCTACAGCTTCATTTAGTGTTTGATGTGTTTTAACGGAACTATCCCCGAAAAACTCTGTTTTATATATATTATTTTCTACTTCTTGAAAAAAGAGATAACCAATGCCCGAAATAGTTAACGTAATTAATAACGGTGTTATAAATAGCGCAGCATAAAAATGCAATCTTTGTAATGGATTAAATATATTTTTCAAATTTTTTCCCCCTTCTCCTCTAATATTATAAATAAATAACAAAATTATTATGTAGATAATTTGTGAATATTTTATAAAAAATTGCATTTAATTGGTTAATCTGTTTTCAAGTTAATTGCATTATACTAACACCTTATGTTCTATAATATATTTAATTTTAACCATTAAAAAAGGAACGGAATCGAAACCAAATTTTGTGATTTGACTTCACATTTCCGCTCCTAATTTTGTATATGTGTCTTGATATTTGCCAACATAGCATGTTGCTATTTGCATCAACCTCTAGAGAATAAATTCTTCTTTTTAATTTAATACTTAACTACTTTTACTGAACAATAAATTAAGCGATAAACCAATCAATATTGCACCCACTGTATAATCAAAAACCGCTTTTACTGTTCTATTAGCGAACAATAATTTAATATATTGGAAAATATAGACACAAAATATAAACCACAACAGAATAACGGTAGTAACAATTGCTGACAATATTGCAATCTGGGACGTTACGCCTTCCCCAGCAGTTAAAAATTGAGGTAAAATACTTATGTAATAAAGTAATGCTTTAGGGTTTAATATCGTGCTTAACAAACCTTGTCTATAAGAACTCAAATAACTAATTTTTCGAGCCTTCATATGTGAAGTAGAAAAGTTCATACCCTGACGTGCGCTAATAATACTTCTGATTCCTAAATAAATCAGATAGAATGCACCTAATATTTTAATAGTCATAAAAATATAGTACATATTTGCCAAAATAAATATGATACCGAATACCGCTAATAATGAATACAGTACATGGCCAGATGTAATACCTAAAGCAGCCATAGCACCATTGCCTTTCCCAGAAGTAATCGAATTTTTCATTACTACGAAAAAGTCTGGACCAGGTACAATAATAATCATTAAAGTAATCGTAATAAAAGCTGCAAGTCCTTCCATATCAAACACCCACCTTCATGCTTTATGGTATCAATTACAATATGTGTCTGCAACATGAATAATCTCATATTTTAACCGTCTTTTTATTGAATATATAGTCTTAACTATGATATATTAAAAATGTAGTTGGAAACCGACTACTAGTCTTTTATATTCATGAACATATTACTCTTAAGGCGACACTCATGTGTCGTCTATTTTTTATTTTTAAAATCCTTATCTCTCTTAATATAAGGATATATGCATAAAATCTAGCTCTATACTAAAGCGGACTGATTGTTGTATCAGTCCGCTTTGACAACGAGCCGCAATAACTCAATTAATCGAGAATACGCTAATCTTTATTTTTCGATCTTTTTATACTTTGTCTAGAAAAAACTATCGCATATTTACTTAGCTGGAAGTTTTATTCTGACCTTCCAAAGAACATCAAACACATTAAACACTAACATTAGTCAATAAGAGTATTACATACCTTCTTAATATTTATTAATAAAATAAACATTAACTTATTAATTTCAAACCAATCGTACTGCCTAGTATGACTATAATACAGATAATTCTTTTTATATCAGTTGACTCTTTATAAAATAGCATACCTAAAATGGCCCCTCCGACTGCACCTATGCCAGTCCATACAGCGTAAGCCGTACTCATAGGCAACTGGTTCATTGCTATGGATAACGATAAGAAACTCACTGCAAAGAAAGCTATCATCCATCCAAGCGAACTCCATTTACGACTATGCACATAAGCATTCAAAAACGTAATACCTAACATTTCAAAAACTCCTGCAATAATTAATAAAATCCAAGCCATTATGAACGCCCCCCATCACTTGTTGTCACTAATTTCAAACTAATTACACCTAATAATAGTGTTATTATTAAAATAATTTTCCCTAAATTAAATGGTTGTCCAAAAAATAGAAAATCAAATAATGTCACACCGGTCGTACCAAGTCCAACAAATACTGCATAAGATGTTCCTACCGGCAATACTTTAGATGCTTCAATAAGCAGGTAAAAGCTTAAAAATATAGCAATGATAGTTAAAATCCATTCAAATACTGATGAAGCATGCGTTAAACCAATGACCCATCCAACCTCAAATATTGAAGCAATAATTATTTTCAACCAATTCATAATAAAATCCTCCTTTAAAAATAAAAAGCCTGGGAGATAGTGTTAACTACTATCTCCCAGGCTTTTATCCTTCCGTGTCACATATAAAAATGTGGCCTTCTCTCGGACCAGACCAAATCATATTATTGCGGAACCCTAGAAAGCATTTATTTAATTCAGTAAATCGTAACAAATTACATCATATTTTTCAACTATTAACTCCAAATCCTCTAATTAAAATTATTATAATTTAGAAAACGCTTAAGCACACGTTTTCATATATTTTTCACTAAATTTTCTTGATTTTCTAAGCTTAAACCCTCTACATTTTACTTATTTTAATGTATAATAAGTATTAAATAATAACAATTATAATCTAGGGTGAAGTTACTGACATTTATTCTCAATTACTCTACTTTGTTACTAGATTTAAAAATTTAAAAAAGCGAGGGATTTTTATGCAACTTCTTAATTATAAGATGCACAATGACGAACTCATTGCCACAGTTTTATCAGACAAGAAACAAATATTCAAATACACATTTGACGTTACAACACCTGAATATGAAATTTTAGATGTTCTCGAAGAAATTAATGATTATGTAGACAATGGCCAACACCCACTAGGCTGTTCTTTACTTAAAAACTATTCTTATGAGGACGTGAGTCACAATATTTTATAATCTAGAATACACACCAAAAAGATGAGTATAACTGTTAATTACTAATCAGTATACTCATCTTTTAATTTTTCGTTAGTATATATTGCCATACCTGTTTTTAACTTTCTGAAACCTAACTGCCTATAAAAACTTTCATACCCTGTAGTAGCGATTAGATGAACACAAGATAATTCCCCTAAATACGTCAACATTTTTCGTATGATTTCTTGGCCGATACCTTGTTTTTGATGTGCAATGTTTACCATTACATCATAAATTGCTGCGTTAAAAACGCCATCCGACATCGCTCTTGCAAATCCAACAACTTTCCCCTGGTATTTTGCAATAATCACATGTGTTGCTATATTAAAAATCGTAATAACTTTTTCTTGATCGTGACCTGTCCAACCGTTATCATGATATATTTGAATAAGTTCGTCTACATCTTTTATGTCTAGTCCATATTCATAATTAATATTCACTTCTACACCATCCAATCAAATTCACCGCATATTTATCTAATCTATATTACGATCTAATTTCGATACTGTTAGTTACTTATTATCATTTTAACACGACTAATTTATATTTAATATTTCAATTCAAATATTTAGTTTACTACTCTTAAAAAATTGCTTTGAATGATAAGGTTAATACTTAGTAATTCGTGGGTAAATATATAATAAAGAGATTTTAATAAATATAAAAACAAGGAGGGACACATCATGTGGATAGCTTCAATTGTTCTTATTATAGTTGGTATTGTGTTACTCATTTTGAATAAACGCACTTCTAAAAAAGAAGGTGTTTCTAAAAAACAAAGTTATATTAGTATTGGGATTGTATGTATTATCGTTGGTGCTTTCTATTTCGTAGGACAAATCATTAGAGTGATAGTTTCATAACAATTTAAAATAGTCCCGGCTAAATGGCTTAACATGCATCTCAAAAATATATAGAAAGCTAAACCATTTGGTTATCTTTCAGAACGCAGAAAAACCTTAGATGATAATCACCTAAGGTTTATTTATATATTTTTTTTATTTTTCAAAATAGCATGGATCTTTCAGACAAAAATTGACTCTTTTATCAATTGATTTATTCAACATAATAAACACTACCACTTTTTAATTTATATATTATAATCTTTTCAGTATAATATTGGCAGTGATTTGGGCCGACTCCTGCGGGAAAAGCATCAGCCGAAGACTATAGGCTAAGATAGTGCCAGCAGAAAGTGTGCACAAAAAACTACCAACACAGTCTGAGCCAACCCATTAGGTCAGCTCTCTTATATCTATGTTGTAGTTCAAATATATCTTTTAGCTACTACATATTAAATAAATCATTAAACGATTCTACCATTGTAGGGTGTGTGTATATGTTTCCTTTTAATACTTTATAAGATAATTTTTGATCTATTGCTAACTTAATTAAATTTATAATTTCTTCTGATTGTAAACCGTATAGAGTTGCACCTAAAATTTCTTCATTATTTTTATTAACCACTGCCTTGAACAATCCTCTAGAATCATTGTTTATTTTATGTCTAGGGATAGTATTAACAGGTATAGCATTTTCTATCACATTATATCCTTGTTCTTTCGCTTGTGCACCTGTTAATCCTACACGTGCTAATGGAGGATCTATAAATACTGTATAAGGTACGGCGCCACGATTTTCCGTAGAACGTTGACCCTCTCCAAACAATTGCTCTTTTACAATTCTAAAGTCATCCAATGAAATATATGTGAATTGCATGCCGCCTTTAACATCACCTAAAGCGTAAATATTAGATACAGTTGTTTGTAGATATTCATTCACTTTAATTTCTCCATGCTCATCAATTTTTACATCAGTATTTTGAAGGTCTAAATCAGTATTAGGTTTACGACCTGTCGCTATCAATACAGCATCTGCTGTATACTCCCCATTCGATGTATGCACAATTGTACCGTTCTCTGTATCTTCAAATTTCTTTGTATCTGCATTTAAGACGATATTTACATTTTTGTCTGCTAAATCTTTTTTCACTTCAGCGACAATATCTTTATCTTCCTTAGTCATAATATCATTGCTACGCTCTAATACAGTTACTTTTGTTCCGAAATTCGCAAACATAGAGGCAAATTCTAATGCGATATATCCACCACCAATAATTACTAGATGATTAGGCTGGGATTTTAAATTCATAATACCTTCTGAATCGTATAAATGCTGTGATGACTCTATACCTTCAATTGGTGGAATGACAGATTTCGCTCCTGTATTGATGACGATTTGTTCTGAAGTAATAGTTTCCATAACTTCATCTTGCTCGTTCAATAAATTTAATTCATGATTAGATTTAAATTTAGCAGTATAATCTAATACTTCTATATTGTCATCGTCTGCTAAGTTATGATAATTCTTGTTATTTAATGCGTTTACAACATCTGTTTTTCTTGAAAATGCTTGTTCAAATGAACCATGCTCTATTCCTTCATGTACTAATGTTTTGGATGGAATACATCCTATATTGATACAAGTACCACCGTACATCTTTTTAGATTTTTCAATAACTGCTACTTTTTGACCTTGTGCAGCAGCAAATTTCGCTAGTGTTTTTCCACCTTTACCAAATCCTACAATAATTAAATCAAACTGTTTCATGAGAATCCTCCTTTAATACGTCTTTTAATACGTCTTTTATCGTAATATTTTTATAATATGCTGCTAATAAGTCTTGCTCTCTTTGGTGAAATTGAAACATCGTTTGGCCTATTCCCCTGGAAATTTCACAATCACTGCCTTCATCCCCAGTAAATAGTCTACCTTCTGATTTTTCTTCATTGAATAATACAAATAAATCTGCAAGATTTACGTCATTCGTTGATTGATTTGATTGGTAACCTCCAAACTTACCACGACTGGCGTCCAAATATTGCTGTTCATTTAACTTTCTAGTAACGCGACGTAATTGTACCGGGTTGACACAAATACGTTCCGCTAATTCACCACTTGAATACCGTTCATCTGGGTGTTTCACTAAAAAGGTTAAGAGATGCACCGCGATATTAAACTCTAAATTCATAATCATCACCTTTTTAATTGTAACTTTAATAATTACATTATAACTAATCCCACTTTAACAACAAAGTTATTTGCTTACAATTACTATATTCCCAAAAAATTTCATATTAGTAATAAAGCAGGATAAAATTCTAATTATTTTCAGAATTTCACCCTGCTTCCAAACTTTTAATGCACACGTATTTGTTTGTCTATATTAATTTTGTTAGTGTTTATAGATATTACAAGATGGCAGCTCGAATACTTACGTTATGTTCCAAATATGCTTTTAAACAACTAAGCATATACACCCAGCCCTCTTTTTGTCCTAATAATTGTTCTACATCCTGGGCATCAAAATCTTTCTCTATTGTAGTAACTACTGTACTATCGTCAACGCCCTCAAATTGAATCTTTACAGGATGATCCCCCCAAATAAATTCAATACTTTTATTTTTCTTTATTTCTTCTATCTGAATATTTAATTCTGCATTATATTCTTCATAACAGAGGGTGATGGTTTTACCTTGTTCCCATCTTGCTGAACTTGAAGAAAACCAAAAACCTCCAATTTGATTTGGATTTACAAAAGCTTCAAACACATTTTCTTTTGGCACATTTACTTGTATTTTTGTAACAATATCCAAGTCACACACATCCTTTCTTCAAGTTAATACTACATTTTCACACTTCTATTATATACATTTTACACTAACGCCACAAAATACACCTTATTACAAAATCATGAAATTACATACTACAGATTATGCATTATAAAATTATATTTATTAAGATTGTAAATATTAAATACCCTAATAGTAATGCAATTGTAAAAAACGTATCGGTCGGTATTATCCTTATTTCTGTTATAATTTCATCATCGCTACTATAAAATTAAGGAGATATCTATGAAAAATATAATCCATTCTTATTTATATTATTTGATCATGTTACTTATAGTAGGTGTCATTCTAACTTCCTTATATGTATTATATGTTTGGAAAAATGATCAATCACAAAACCAGGATTACTATAAAAGTTTTTCAGAACTTAAAGCTGATACAAAAGAAGGACGTGATTGGCAAGTTAATACAAAGACAACAAATAATAAAGATATATTAGTTACTGCCATTCATGGTGGTGGGATTGAACCAGGTACTTCTGAATTAGCAAAGATTATTTCTAAAAAAGGGGATTTTAATTTATATAGTTTTGAAGGATTATTAAAATCAAATAATGCCAAGCTGCACATTACTTCAACCAGCTTTGACGATCCTAAATTAAAAGATATGGTTTATAAGTCTAATGAGTCTATTTCAATCCATGGCATTAGAGATGAAAAAAAAGTAGTTTATATTGGTGGGAAAGATAAAGATATGTCTCAATCCATTCAAAAAGAATTAGAAAAAGAAGGATTTAATGTAGAGAAAAGCCCTAATTATGTAAATGGGGATTCCAACAACAACATCATTAATAAAAATGATACAGGGTCTGGTGTTCAATTAGAAATTTCAACAAAATATCGCAAATCTTTCTTTGACAATGGAGATTTCAATCGGAAAACGCGAGAAAATACTAATGACTATAAACAATCTATTTACGATTTTGCCGAAGCCGTTACTAAAGGTATCAAGAAACAAACCAATTAAATTTATTTCCAATAACATCGAGAAACCCTTTTATTGATAAAGGTATTTCTCGATCTTTATTTTTTCTAAATATTTTCTTTTATATTTGTCTTGCTTTTTAAAACGATAGGTATAAAATACTGTTTATTAAAATTAGTAAAGGAAATGACCAAATGAAAATATTAAATAAACCTTTGTATTTTTACCTTTTACTTTTTATAACTACAACATTAATTGGTTCATTACTTTTGTACTTACCTGTTACTGGCAAAAAACCTATTGATTTTATAGATGCATTTTTCATAGCTTCCAGCGCTTTTACAGTAACCGGTTTAGTCACTGTTGATGTTTCATCACAATTCAATTGGTTTGGCGACCTTATTATAATGCTATTAATTCAAATAGGTGGTCTTGGTATCGTGACAGTCACATTATTGACCTTTATATTAATAAATAAAAAAATAAGTTTAAAGAACCGTTATCTAGCAATGGCAATGTGGAACATTGATCAACCAGGAGGTATTATACGCCTTATTCTTCAATTTGTAGTATACAGTGTCGCTACTGAAATCTTGGGAGCTATATTTATTGCCCTCTCATTTGTCCCTAAATATGGTTTTGGCCAAGGCTTATTTTTAAGTATGTTTACATCAATTTCTGCATTTAACAATGCTGGTTTTGCTCTATTCAAAGATAATTTAATGAGTACGATTAATGATCCAATTATTACTATCACCATTCCGTTACTCATTATTATGGGCGGCATCGGTCCTTTAGTGTTCTTTGATTTAATCATGTCTCAAAAATTAGCACACTTAAAATTACATTCTAAGATTGTACTAAGCACATCACTCATATTAATTATTTTAGGTTCTGTACTATTTTTCATTTTAGAAAATCACGCTACATTAAACCATTTATCACTTCTGGAAAAAATAGGGGCTTCATTCTTCCAATCTGTCACAACACGTACTGCAGGATTTAACACTTTAGACATTGGACAAATCACGGCACCAACTTCAATGATGATGATGTTATTAATGTTCATTGGAGGCGCACCTATTAGTGCAGCTGGTGGTATTAAAGTAACAAGCTTGATTTTAACTCTATTGTTCATTATCAGTACACTAAGAAACGAAACGCATCCTTCCATATTTAAACGATCTATTTCAAATCGAACTTTAAATATGGCCGTTACAATTACACTCTGTGCTACTATATTTGTCTTAAGCATCTCTCTCATAGTCAGTCTACTTAACCCGCACACGCCCTACATGACTGTATTATTTGAAGTTATTTCAGCTTTTGGCACTGTAGGATTAAGCATGAATTTTACAATGGATTACCATACAGCTACAAAAATTATTATTATTGCAACGATGCTGATTGGAAAAATTGGGATTCTCACTTTCGTTCAATTGTTTGTTACCGAAAAGAAATCTTTATTCTATTACGCTAAAGGCAATGTACACTTATAGATTAATTCGGTAGACTAAAATAGCCTAATTACAACTAGTTATTCAAATATAATACACTGAATAGTAATTATATTTGGATACATAAAAAAAGATGATTCCCAACTTATTTTAGATGGAAATCATCTTTTTAGTTTATCCGAGATACCAGAGTCATAGTAATAATTATTTCAAACTATTATTATCTATTAAAAACTTAATTAGAATTCGATGAATTTGCTTTTTTCTTATTCATAATAATTGGGACTACGATGATTAAAACACTAACAACCAATAAAATAACTGTAATAGGAGAATGGAATAATGATAAAAATTCCCCATTGTTAATTAACAAATGTCTTCTTAATGATGTTTCCATCAAAGGACCCAGCACAATTCCTAAAATTAATGAAGCAATTGAAAAATGATATATTTTCATTAAATATCCTACAATACCAAATAATAGCATAATCCAAACGTTCAATAAGTCATTGTTGGTAGCATATGCTCCAAGTAGAGAAAGTATAATAATAAAAGTCGCTATAATACTATAAGGTGCTTTTAACAATAATGTGAATACTTGAACACCCGCTCTACCTGCAACCAATGTCATGACACTTGCGAATAACATAGCTAAAAATATCGAATATAAAAGTATAGGTTGATCTGATATAAGTTGTGGTCCTGGTTGAACACCTTGTAGCACTAAAGCAGCTAATATTACGGCTGTAGTTGGACTGCCTGGTATTCCAAGAATTAGTGTAGGAATCATTGAAACACCTGCCGCAGCATTATTAGATGTTTCAGGTGCAACTACGCCTTCTGCTTTTCCTTTTCCGAATTCTTCTGGATTTTTAGCTGTTTTCATAGCTACCCCATAACTTACAAAAGAAGCTATAGAACCTCCTGTCCCTGGCAACACTCCAAGTATGCTACCTATTATCGCTGATTTTAAAACTGTCCATTTATATACAATGAAGTCTTTAAACTTAAACACACCTTGTGATAATTTTGAATTTGCATTTAAATTTTGTGGATTACCATTGGTTATTTGTGAAAATACTTCGCCTAATGCAAAAGCTCCAATCATGATTGGAATATAGTCAATACCATTCATCAATTCTAAAGTATTAAATGTAAACCTATCTGTAGCTGTTAATGGATCTAAACCAATAGTTGAAATAAAAATACCAATAAGTCCTGATATAATAGCTTTAACCATATTACTGGTGCCTAAAGCAGAAATAACAGTCATGCCTAAAATGGCTAAAGCAAAATATTCTGAAGCATGTATCTTAAACGCAACCTCTGAAAGTATAGAAGCCAGGGAAAACATTAAGATTACTGCAAATATGCCACCGAACGCTGAACTGCTAATTGCTAACCCCAAAGCTTTTTTTGATTTTCCTTGTTGAGACATGGGATAACCATCAAAAGTCGTTGCCACCGCCTCTGGCGTTCCAGGTGTATTAAATAGAATAGCGGTAACAGATCCGCCATAAGCCGAGCCAACATAAATTGTTGATAAAAACGCTATAGCGGGCAATACATCTAAAAAATATGTGAAAGGTAGTGCTAATACAATCGCCATAGAAGACCCTATACCAGGTAATGCACCTAAGAATATCCCCACTAACAGCCCTAATACGACTAACATAATATTAGCGGGTTCAATTATCGTTAAAAAAGAATCTTTCAATAAGTTTATATTCATTCATTACACCTCCATGTCTCAATATATAAAATTACTAATTTCAGAAAAAATACCAATTCCTTTTGGTAGTGGTATACTTAGTATGTTTCCAAACAAAAACGTAAAAAGTATTGGAACACCTACAGAAAAACTAATAATTTGAATCTTACTTTTTGAGCCTAATAATACTAATAGTAAAGGTGTTAAAAATAAACATGATAAGAAAAACCCCATCTTATTTAACACTAAAATAAATACCGCTATGCCTATAGTTATGATCATTATAATGAGCGCCGGTTTAGTAAATAACGCATTATGATTCGTTTTCTCTTTATTTTTCTTATATTTAACAATCTCTTTAATTAATGTATAAATAAGTAATGCAACTAGAATAAAAAGTATAAAAGTTGGTATACCTGACGCGCCAATTGGATCAACATCTCTTAAATTCTCCATATTTATTGAGTTAATTAAGAAATATCCAAATATAATTAGTAAAATGAAACAAAATAATATACTTCCCATATAATCCCCCCGTTACATGTTTAAATGCCTAAATCATCTGAAATTTCATCAAATTTTTCATACTCCTCTTCTAATTTTTTCTCAAATTCATCTGGACCTAGATAGCCCTCACCTATATCCACTAAATTATTTTTGGCATATTCTTTATATTCTTCAGTTTCATATGCCTCTTTTAATTGTTTTGTAAGCTGTTTTTTCACTGCTTCTGGTGTTCCTTTTTTAATGACAAAGCCTCTCCATGAACCAATATCTACATCTAATCCTTTTTCTTTTGTAGTAGGAACACTTTGAAATTCTTCTATTTTATTAATTCTGTCATCATTAAAAATAACTAGTGGCCTAATTTTATTAGATTTAACATAGTCTACAACATTCACAACTTTATCTAGATATACATCTACTTCTCCGCCTAACGCTGCCGCCTTTACTTCAGATCCCGATTTATAAGGAATAAATTCACTATTTATATTGGCTTCGCTTTTAAATTTACTAGTTGCGAAGTCATCTAAACCTGTCGAACTTGTTCCACCAATCGTAAGTTTATCCTTTTTGCCCTTTTCAATTAATTCATCATAATTTTTGATTGGGCTATCTTCAGCAACAGATAATACATAGATATCGCTTTGTATTTGTACTAGTGGCTCAAAATCATCTAACAATTTAACCTTTTCGCTTTTATCTAAATTATCAGCAATTACTTGGGATGGTGTAATCTCTAACACATTATAACCATCATTTTTTTGTTGATACGTATACAACATCCCCAACAAACCGCTACTTCCATCCTTATTCACAGGTTGAAAATTAACATCAGAGCGTTCGGAAAGAATCTGTGAATATTGCCTTACAAATGCGTCACTGGCGCTCCCTTCACCAAAAGGTATAATCATATTGATTGTTTGATTGGGATACGCTTTAATTGCTTCTTTATCTATGTCGTTACCAGTATTTCCTTTTGCACTGCAGCTTGCTAATAGTATTGATAATGTAATGATGAGTAACCCCTTTTTTTTACTCATATTTTCACTTCCTATCCATTAAAGATATTGGAATAACTGCATTTCCTTCCATGATTCTTCTAGCGGTACGACCAGTACCTCCTTTAATTAATTTGTAAGCACTTTCATTTTTTTGTATAAAAACTTCAGACGAAATGGTACCACTAGGATGTCCTATCTCTATTGTGTTTAGCGTGTCTTTTTGGCAAACTGTAGCCGGAACTGTCCCAGGAATTTTACAAGCGGTTGCCAAGCATATAGAGCCACTCACAGCAAAAGCTGGATGCAATTTGCCCATAGAAATATATCTACCTATTATATTAATATTTTCCTTTTTAATTAAACTGCCTTGTTCTGTTATATAGTCTTTTGGTTCACTGACTAATGCTATTTTAGGTAATGCTTCTAATTCATTATTTACATTGTCTTCATCGCTAAATAACCCCAATAAAACGCCTACTTTAACTCGTAACTTCTCAATTGCTTTTGAAGTCTGTCTCTCATTGATATCCTTTGACAATTCAAATCCTTCAAGAGAAAAATCGCTAGCTTTGACAAAAGCAACAATATTGCCAGTATCTAATATACTTACTTTATACATAATTTCATCCATTTTAATATAGTCAACTAAATTTTCAGTCGGCAATAATTTTCCAGTAAATGCGCCGGATGAGTCAATAAAACTTACTGTAATCTTTGCTCCTGTACCTTCAACACCTGAAATCGAAAAGTCACCTACACTTTTTATCTCTCCTTGATATACAGGGACACGTACTTCCATAATTTTATTTGTATTTGTATTTAAAATTCTAACAGTTGTTTCACCATCTTCTCTCTTTACGAGTCCTTCCTCAACTGCGTATAAACCGACAGCCGACGCCATATTGCCACAAGTCACGTTGTAATCGATGCTTTTTTGATTGATTCCAACTTGCCCAAAATTATAGTAAATATCACTATCGTTTGTATCTGTCATGCCCACAATTGCTACTTTACTAGTAACAGAAGTACCTCCGCCAATACCATCAATTTGTCCGTTAGCAGAGCTTCCATAAATCTTCAAAATTACTTCCTCTCTCATTTTTTTCTCTATGGGCAAGTCTGTATCTTTAAAAATTAATCCTCTGCTAGTTCCTCCCCTCATTAAAACGCATGGGATTTTCAAACTTGTAGTATCCATAATATGCCCCCCTATTAATTATTGAAATATTCAGTTAACTTATATAAAGTATATAAGTATATATTCGATAAATAAAATATTACTTTTTTATGTTTGGTCATCAAAATCTTTTATGATATATATAAAATTTTAGGAGGATTATATATGGATAGTATGGATTGGGAAATTTTAAGAGAATTATTTAAATGCAAAAATATCACACAAACAAGTAAAACATTGAGAACATCACAACCTGCAGTAACATATAGAATTAATAAGCTTGAACAAGAATTTAATGTGAAGATTATCTACAGAAATAAAAAAGGTGTCGTGTTCACTTCGCAAGGAGAAATGATTGTAAATTATGCAATTTCCATGTTAAAAGATAATCAAAAGCTTAAAGAAGAACTTATAAGTCAAGAAAATACTGTGCAAGGGATATTAAGATTAAGTGCTTCTAGTATATTTTCAAGATATCAACTTCCTAAAATTTTGTCGGAGTTTAGCCAAAAATACCCAGCAGTAGAATTTGATGTTAATACTGGTTGGAGCGAAGAAGTTTTCAAATATGTTCATAATGACTATTCTCAAGTAGGCATACTAAGAGGAGATTATAGCTTTTCGTCAGAGAAGATTCGTTTAATGAAAGAAAAGATTTACATCGTTTCAAAACACCCAATTGATATAACTGAGTTACCTCATTTACCCAGAATATATTATAACACCGATACTTCTCTCAATAAGTTAATAGATGATTGGTGGATTGGAAAATTTATAGAGCCATCTTCCATTACAATAAATGTCGACAATATGGAGACATGTAAAGAATTTGTCCAACATGGTTTAGGTTTTTCTATTTTGCCTGGCATTTTATTACGAGATGATGATAATTTGTCTAAAACCCCATGCTTAGATCAACAAGGTGATTATATTATTAGAAATACAGACATGATTTTAAAAGAACAATATCTAAATAATACCGTAGTCAGAGCGTTTTATAATTTCATGAAGGATGTTAATTTAGAATTTTAAAATAATATATGATACCAATGCATTTCACCTAAATATTATACTTTAATCCAATTATATATCGTCACTCACTACTACCTAATTTACTCAAAGATACAGTATTCTTACACATAAAAATATAAAGTTACACCTACAACTAAAATGTAGTACAATATATTTAATGTTTTATATTTTAGTGTTCAATAAAATGTGAATTAAAATTAAGGGAGAATGAGATGAACGATAATAAAAAGAATGGATGTATCGGTTGTTTAGGCTGTTTAGTGGTAATTTTATTCATCATATTGTTGGTTGGCGGATGTAGTGCTTTCTTCTATACAGAAAATAATAGCGATAGTACCAAAAAAGAAACTCAAAATAATTCTGATGCTAAAAAGAAAAATAAAGAGAATAAAAATTCCGACACTAATAATAGCAAAAATGAAGAGATTAATACTCAAGAAAATGGCTCTCAAGAATCAAATGATAATAATTACGAAGAGTCAAGTAATGCTTCTGATAATAGCGAAAATAGTAATGATAATGGCAATACTTATAATAATAATCAAAGCCAATCATCTAACAACTATAATAACAGTACCAATCAACAAAACAACTCAAGCACAGATATCGATACACCTGATACTAATGCACCAGACATTGATGCACCTGAAAAGAATGATTTACCAAAAACGCCAGATGTCGATGTGCCTAAGCCAGGTGAAACAACAAAAGATATGCCAGGTTATGATTCATCCAAAGATAGAGATAACGATGGTATAATAAACGAAAAATAAGCAAAAACGACACTTCACAATTGCTGATATCAACAAATGGTGGAGTGTCGTTTTATTTACTAATGTGCTTCATCAATTATTTAATTTTTAGTATTTGTCCTACTTTAATACTATTGGAATCCAACTTATTGTCGGACTTAATTTTGTCGACTGTTGTCTTTTGATTTTTAGCTATACTATATAAAGTATCTCCTTTCTTCACAGTATATGTCTTCACTAAATATAGTGTTTGTCCCTTACTAATATTATCATTTTTTAAGTTATTCCATTTTTTGATATTTTCAACGCTTACATTACTTCTTTTAGAAATATTATACAGCGTATCGCCAGCGACTACTTTATGTGTGTCTCCGGTTATCGTACCACTATTACTTGGCGCTTTTAATTTTAATGTTTGCCCTACTGATAATGTGTTATTGCTTAAATTATTCCATTTCTTAATGTCATCAATAGCTACGCCGCTTCGTCTTGAAATACTATATAAAGTATCGCCTTTAGCCACTTTGTAAGTTGATCCAGTTATTGCGTCATCATTACCGCCACCGTTTAGTGCTTTATAATGTTTTTGAACTAAACTATAAAATTGATCCATGTTATATCCCCATTGGTTAAAATAACCAACTGGGTCTGTGTGGTCCGTGCCACCCCAATATTGACTAATAGCGTTGTGACTAATAATTGTACCTGTACCTTGATTATTATCTGCCAATGATGGTGCCAGTCCATTTTGTTTCAGCATTTTAGCGGCTAAGTAAGCTTGGTTATTTACAGATTTAGCAAAACCATCAAATGTATTTGATCTCGTCAACTCTATTTGATAGAAATATGGATTTGCATTCGCGCCTGCACCCCAGGCTAAATAATTACTTGGTGCTGTTTGGATAATTTTATCACTACTTGCATAAGCATGTACAAAAGCACTCTGATAATTGTTATACATATAATTTACTTCGCCTTCAATCGTACTATTCGGGTTAGCAGTTTCGTGTATAACAACGCCTATAAACTTTCCTGATTTATAATTATATTTGGGTAAATTATTAATACGTGAATCTTGAACGATTTGCGCCGGTTTAATATTATTATTTGCAATATATGTATTTACGTCTTGGTAAGATCTATTTGCAAAAGTACGCATTTCTACTGAATTAGAATTATGTTCTGCAACCTTATTATGTAATCGTAAATCTTCAGGTGTTAGTTGGTCTTTTAAAGCTTGAGGGCTCATCTTTTGTGCTTTATCAAAATCGATTGGTTTACTTGTATTCTCTGCCTTATCTTTTTCCGTCGTTTGCTTTGTAGTATCTTCTTGGGCATATGCCACGGTACTACTTAGTATCAAGCTCGTTGCTACTATTAATGATAAACTCAACCTATACTTCATTTAAAAACTCCTTTTTTATAGCACGCTATTTTATCGCAATGCCTATATTAATTAATCCATCTTATTCTTACAGTTTATAATATTATTCAAATGTTTACAAAAAACTTTATTATTTCGTACTATTTTTTGAACATTCTATATATTAAGTGTTTTAAATATAATAAAAAAATGAGTAAGATAATGAAAGCACAAATATTTCCATTATCTTACTCTTATTAATCTTACATTTGTTTATCAATAAGTTTATTGTCCATAAACCCTCCATTGATAGGAGTTGAAAGTTACAATTTAGCGTCACATTGAACAATTATAAATCGATAATTACACTTGATAATATCGCAATTAATGCAACTATAAGTACAAACACAAGTAAAGTATCAATTTTTCTTTGATTACGTTCTTTATACGGTTTTCTAAATTCTTTTAATGCCACAAAACCTGCAATTAACACTAATAATAGACACACTAAATGTAAAACCAATGCTAATACGGCCATCTTCATCACCTCACACACTTTTATTAAATTATGATTGTGCTTATTTGTTTAAAACCGCTTCATGAACAATTAATTAGAAATCGTTACTCAATAAACTGATAATTAGAGGAATGGTGATTTGCGTAGTCTTTATAATACGCTACCCTTTTTATTGTCTCAAAAAACGCACAGTAAATTTCATTACTTTCTAGATACATTGAGTTTTTAGACATAAAAAAACAAACCAAACGCTAAAATTAGCAAATGGTTTGTCTCTCATTTATTATCCATATTTATCTGTGAAAATTCATATATTGTAAAACCGTCAGTTATTTTCAAAGAAATCTTTTGAATATGTTCTTAATCTACCGCAATTTTCACACAAAACATTTATTAACGTAATGGGTTCATTACCGTAAGTAGCAGATAATAATGGTAAATAGTATTGGCCATCCAATACTCTCATGTTAGGATTATCGCAATTGCAAATACCTTTATTTGTAGCCTTTGACTCAATAATGCTTATGATCCGTTCTTTTTGTATATCAGTGAATTTTTGCATTGTCATAAACTTTACCTCCCAACATATTATATTGTATCCATTATAATATGTTGACTACGTTAAATAAAGCTTAATTTAAAAAAGGCCCTCAATTAAGAGGACCACAGGATTAAAGGAGTTGCGTTCTCCTACACGTCATAGGACGCATAAGAGATTGACCCATTAATCACACACGTCCTAAGACGTGCAAAATTATTATAAATTAATTACTTGTATAAGTAAAATATAAATTATCCAGAAAACGTAATATTTATTAAAGGAAATTTAAACGCTAGTATTAATGGTTTTCTTTAGTAAGCAAGACACAAGGAAAGACGTCAAACTACATAAATACCTAAACCGTAATCCAAAAATAAACCGCCCCGAAAGGCGGTTTATCACGGATGAAGCACTGGAGGTACTTCATATATATAGCGTAACATATAAAAATTAGTATTGCCACGCCTATATTGTTCGATCTATTTTATATTCAAGTATTATGTATTATTTAATATCATGAAACCATTACAATTATAGTTTTCTAGCTTATTCATATTTAAAGATCGATAAAAATTGTTTGTCTTTTCACTATTATCTGTTATTAAAATAATTTGCCTTACATGCTTATACCTGTGTAATGTCATAGTTATTAATTTTCTTCCAATACCTTGTCTTTGATATTGCGGTTTGATTAAAATATCTTGGACAAATACAACTGAGCAGTCGTCACTAAGTACTCTAATTAAACCAATTAATTCTGAATCCTCCCACACAGTGACAACATAATCCATATTCTTTATCAGTGCTTGGAAATCATAATCGGTACTCAAATAATTCCACCAACCTACACTCGCATATAACTTCTTCAAATTTTCTGTATCAGGTATTGTATGTTCCGAATAGCTCATTGAAAGAACTCATTTATAAATATAGTAAATATATAGAGTAAGCATTTTTAAAATTTATAGATACTCTATTAACCAATTACTAATTAAAACCACAAAGATAATATCCGCTAACATCAACAAATTATTCATTGGTATTGTAAAATTTAAAACTTCTAAGCAAATGTAAAAGATACCTATTGCCACAAATAGCTGGAGTATTAAACTCAATACTTTATTTATTTTAACCTTCATTAAAAATATAGCCATGATTATACCAAAAAGTAAAACTACGTAGAACGACATACCTGCCAATCCAATCAACTCATCGGATTTAGAACTATAATCAAAAAACGGAAGTTTGCTTAATACCCTATTAACAAATAAAAGACCTCCAGTAAAGACAATAATTCCAATAAAATGTATCCCTAAACCTTTGATAAATACAATTATCCTAGACTCTCTTTTTTTCAAAACAAACGACAAAACTATATCAATTAATGCTGCAAAAATTACAATTAAAGCAAAGTTCAATAAATAGTGTGACCCATATTCACCTGTAAAAAGATTTATAAAAAATATTAAAGCATCATATAATCCATTTAACATAAGCGGCTCCTTCTAATTAACTTGTTATATAACCATTCAACTCAAATATTTCACTTTTTCATGACATAAATCTTTGATTATATTGAACGATACATAAGTATATTTTATAAGAAGTACCACAAATTTTAAATGATAATTTTCTAATATCACACAATTAAATGTGTTAATATCAATATAAGAATTCAAAAATACCACATATCAGTATTTTGAAAAAGAGACCATTCAGTACTATATACTTTCAATCTCTATGCCCTATTTCAAAACGGTTCGATAATAATATACTTTTATAATTTAAACAGTACTTACTAAAAGGAATGATTAGTATGCAATATACAAAATACTTACCTGGAAAATGGCACATCATAGCTTCTACATTTAAAATTTGGACTTCAGGCAAAAAAACAAATCCTTCTATTACTTATTCAATAATACAATCTCATCCTTTGAGAATTCTTGATAAAGTAACATACCAAACGAGAAATAAATCAAAATCCATTGTCGGTTACGATACACTAGATAACGATCAATTCAATTGGAGAGGTAAAGGCATTTTAAAACCATTTTCGAGCAAATGGAAAATTATTTATATAGACAAAGACGTGTTAATTATTAAGTTTTCTTCTACTTTAGTAACACAGCCTGGAATGGATATTCTTTTACGTAATAAGCAAAATGCTAATTCATATAAAATACAATTATTAAATCACCCAGAAAAATTTAACTTAAACGCCAAAACTATACAGAAATTTAAATGGTTATTTTAATTTTAGACTAAAAACAATTATCTATAGATTAAAATACTAATCTTCATGTTTATTAAAATCAATAAAACAAAAATAACCCCGTAGGTATATGCCTACGGGGTTTTCAGATACAATA
>ERZ1023255.71-NODE-71-length-20631-cov-14.729782_pt1 | contig 20631 bp, 35 predicted proteins | sample MGYA00380459_ERZ1023255 | MGnify/ENA primary metagenome ERZ1023255 (study PRJEB33173, sample SAMEA4830368) | metagenome | study: EMG produced TPA metagenomics assembly of the PRJEB25223 data set... | reverse complement strand
TAACAAAGGCTTATAGCCGCAGAACAAACCACCCGTTATACGGGTGGTTTTGATTACCTTAATTTATATTCGTATAGATAAAAATTAAAATTAACATATATTAGTTTTTTGCAATAAATAAAAATAAATGCTAGTGTTTTAACACTAAGAAGTTTATAGTAAATCCAATAATTTTCTAAGTGAGGGATTATAAAATGATTAAAGAACAATTTCAAGCATCGTATAAATTATTAAAAAAACATTTAAAAGATATTGATGAAGATAAAGCTACTTTTCAACCGAGCGTCGCTAATAATAATATTAAATGGCAATTAGGTCATTTAATTTTGTTAAATGATTTTTTAGTATTTGAAACTATTAATGGGGAAAATGCATTAAAGCAAACTGCTGCAAAATATTTTCTATGGGGTACATCGCCAACAGATTTTGATGGGAATGAGCCTTCTTTTAAGGAACTGAATTTATTGTTGGACGAACAATTTGATAGAATATTTAATAGATTAGAAGAGCAATTAATGAAAGATAGAAAGGAAGCAATTGTTCTTAAAGATGCAGACATAGTTATGGAAAATTTTAATGAATCTATTCATTTTGCTATTCTTCATACTAATCGACATTTTGGACAAATTGTATTATTAAAATCTATAATTAATAAATTATCATTGGATTAGCACCATAATTGACTAATATTAATACAGAGCTGTGTCTAATTTCACATATAAGCACAAGTGAAATGTTTGATCATTTAGTAGATTATCGTTTCATACGTTTTAATGTATAGTAAACTAAAAATCAATTGTTGTTTCACTGAGCACTTCAAAAAATAATTCGGACAATATATATTCATGTTTATATTAGTTATTATTTTTTGAAAAATAAATATTTTGATAATTCAGTGAATTATTAATCTCCAGTATACTTTTGATATATTACTAGAAATGTGCCTACCTTATTAATGTTTTAAGTGTTACTCATTATTTATGAATATAAATCGGAGGTTAGTATTTCATGCAAATAAATGAATTTAAAGGTATTTTTAACGCTACAGGAGCTAATATATATTTTGAATCAAAAGGTAATGGTGAAAATGTATTATTAATTCATGCCGGGATTGCAGATTCACGTATGTGGGATAAAGAATTTCACTTATTATCAGAAAAATATCGAGTAGTTAGGTTTGACCTTCCTGGTTTCGGTTTAAGTGATTTCACTGGAGGAAATTACTCTTATTATAAAATTATAAATGAACTGCTTATATATTTAGACATCAATCACACCCATATTTTAGCTGCTTCATTCGGCGGAAAAATAGCTATTGATTTTTATCTAGAATACTCAGAAAAATGTCTGAGTTTAGCGCTTTTGTCTCCTGCTTTAAGTGGATGGAATGACTCTACTTTCTTACAAAAATATGAAGAAAAAGAAGAAAGATTATTACAAGAAGATAAAATAGAAGAAACAGCACAGTTTAACTATACGACTTGGATACAAAGAAATAGAGCACCAGAGCTTATCAACCCAGATGTGAAACAATTAATCATTGATATGCAGGTGAAATTTTTAACTAAACCTGAGCCAGATTTTCTATGCGTGGAAATAGAAACAGAAGATAATATATTACAGATAAAAAATATTCAAATCCCTGTATTAATTATTAATGGCGAATGCGATGTTCAAGACTTTCATGATATATCTAAACTAATGATTAAAGAAATTCCTTATGTAAAAAATAGTACAATACCTGATACAGCGCATTTAGCTAACCTAGAATCTCCAAAGCATTTTTTTAAATTGATTTCGAAATTTTTTTCGGATAACTCTAATAATTCATGAAAATAGTATTTAAAACCATTTTAGATATATAATTAGTCAAAACCTACAGTTTATTATAAATTAAGCGCCATATAAAAAATTTCCAGTATACTTTTGATATATTACTAGGTTGATTCGGCTACTATAACCTAGATAAGTCGCATATAAAATTTTACGAGTAAGTAGGTTAGATTATGACATTAAAGACAAGATTATTTGTAGAAAAAGATATTAACCATATGGATGATTTGTTAGATTTATATAAAGAGTTAGGCTATCCAACAACAAAAGAAAAGTTGGCCAGTCGTTTAAAAAAGATATGTAACCATAAAGATTATTATTTGTTACTTTTAATTAAAAATGATGTGATAATTGGTTTGAGTGGTATGTGCAAAATGCTTTTTTATGAAAAAGAAGGAGAATATATGCGTTTACTAGCTTTCGTTATTAATTCCAATTATAGAGGAAAAGGCTATGGAACATTTTTGTTAAAAGAGTCGGAAGCATTAGCAACCCAACTAGTGTGTAAAGTAATCACTTTAAATAGTGGTAATAGATTAGAAAGAGATAATGCACATAGTTTTTATTATAATAATGGATTTGAAAAGAAGTCTTCTGGATTTTCGAAAACGCTATTGTAATATCAGTTTATATAGTTCTGGGCATGCATAATTAGGGGAATATTCAAACTGAAAGGTAATTAAAATATGAGTAAAATAATAGTTATTGGATCATCGGGTTCTGGTAAATCAACATTATCAAGAGAACTTTCACATATGTTAGAAATTCCTGTTTATCATTTAGATAAATTATTTTGGAAACCTAATTGGGTTATGACTACAAAAGACGAACAATTCAAAATTCAAAATTCCTTACTAGATAAAAATGAATGGATTATTGATGGCAATTATACTGGTATTTTGGAAGAAAGATTACTGTCAGCTGATACTATTATATTTTTAAATTTACCTAGAAGAATTTGTTATTACAGGGTTTTTAAAAGATTATTGAAAAACTTCGGCAAAACTCGAATTGATATGGGAAAAGATTGTAAAGAAAGAATAAATCTTACATTTTTAAAATATATTTGGAATTATCCTAAATATCGTAAGCCATTTTTATTAAAGAAATTTAGGAAATTAGAGAATGAAAAGAAAATATTTGTTTTGAATAGTAAGAAAGAAATTAAAGAATTTAAAATACAATTAAGATAGTGGACAAGAACAAATTAACAATTATACGTAATTTTAATTTTTAGGTGAATATAGAATGGACACTAGAGAACACTATAGCATTACAGGTATAATACGTTTAAATATCTAAGTATATATTTTTTATAGGATCAAGTGGCTAATATAGGATTAAATAAATTCTGTAAAATCAGAATAAAAAAGGAGGGGAAATTATGGGACTAGATGTCATTAAACACTACTTGAATAACGATAAAAACAATGGTGTATTCTTATATATACATGATAATTATAAAAGTGGAAGTATTACCGTAAGCCAGATAGATGAAACATTATCAAACGAAAATATTTTAGTGGTTATAGCGCCGTTTGAAAAAGCTGTTAATTTAAATTATGTTACATTAATTGAACCTTATGAAAATTAGTTTCTAAAAATAATAACTAAAGTAAAAGAGAAAATATGAATTTAAGAAAAGCCTATAATCAACTTGTTATAGGTTTTTCATTATGATGAAAAATCATTCTATTCCCTATATTTTTTCAATCAGATATCAAATAAATCTCCAGATATTTCTTCATTTCAACAGTATATTTGTAGAATTTAGCACTAAATATTTTTGAAATAGAGTAGTTAGTTGTAGTTATTAATAATACAAGGTATTTCAAATAAATCTTTAATTGTAGGTATTATATTAATTGAATTTTGATTTTTGTTTGATTTGTATATCGCATACATTCCAGCTGACATAGATGCTTTATAATCATTTTCTAGGCTATCACCGACAAAAATACATTCATTTAGTTTTACTCCTAATTTCTTAGCAGCTCTTTCAAAAATAAGGGGGTTAGGTTTTTTGACCTCTTCTTTTTCAGAAACTAAGATTACTTCCATATATTTATCGACTTTTAAAGCTTTAATATTATTATATTGGAAAGGGGATTTCCCATTAGTAATGATAGCTAATTTATAATTATTTTCGGTGAGTAGCTTTAAAGTTTTATATAAATTAGGGTAAGGCAAACAGTGTTTCCAGAAGTTTGTTGTATAGTCATTTAGAAAAATATTAGGCGTTAAGTGACTAATATTAAAATACTCTATTAATTGTGTATAAACTTTATCTTTCCAAACATACCCATTTTGGTCTAATTCTATAAATTTATTTTTGAAAGTAATCTTTTCAATATGTTTTAAGTAATTAGAAAATTTGTCATATTGGACATCAATAAAATTTTTTAATGAGGTTTCCCTATCTAAAATTGTTCCATCTAAATCGAATAAAATTGCTTTTATCATAAAATCACCCCAATATATTAAGTATACTTAATAAATTAAATCAATGTTATCATAAAATTAAAGTACAAAGTATCTTAAGGTATACAATAATTGTCAAAGTAAAATTGGAAATATTTATAGGTATATTATAAAACAATAATTCTTTCCAATTGGAATTGCATAGGGCAAAATTTAGTAATAGGGTTTTATCAAAATTTCGTCTACTAAAGGAGATTTATGAGAACTTTTTTAATTGTTGTAGTAGCTCTAATTTTAATGTTTACGATTTCATTCTGTATATTTAATTATTTAGATAATACACTTGGTAGTATTTTAGCAGGAATCTCAAATGGGCTAATTATTGTTGTAGCAATGCAATTAAAAGATAAACTTTTAAAATAAATATTTATGATTAAACAAACCACTCAATATCTATGGGCGGTTTGTTATTTTTTGAGTATTAAATTTTTCTATTTTAACAATAGTTATTTGAAGTTAATTAGAAAGTGACTATATGTAACTAAAGAAACCTTTATAGAATATAGGATAACCTCTTTCTTTCAAAATTGTCACATTTGGTGGGTAGTTTGTAATGATTTTCGAACGATTCAATAATAATGAAATGTTAGTATTGAATTAAAAATTAGGAGGTTTAAATAATGAAAATTATTTTTAAAATATTTATATTTATAGTGGTAATAATTTTAGCGCTATTCTTTTGGAAGTTATATGCTGAATCTCATACAGATAGTAAAAACGTTAGAAGTCTTGCTAACTTAAATCCTTTAATTACAAGTGAAAAGTATTATATACAAACTAATGAACCTAGAAGTGTAAAAGATTCTGGTAAAGGTACTAAACAATATGAATATACGAATAAAGCATATGATAAGGACGGTAATGAAAAAGAGATTACTTATACAGCAATTAAAAAATTAAAGACAAATCATTATTTAGAGTTAAATTATAAAGTTGGAGAAGTGAAAGGATATAGTGAAGTGAAAGAAAAAGACATACCTAAGAAAGCAAGAATTAAACTATAGAATCTAAATCTCATCGTTATCGATGAGATTTTTTAGGTTTTTGTATAATAACATAGCTAAAAATTCAAACATTTGTTTTAAAATATAATAAGTAACCAAATTTGTTTTCACTTACAAATGGTAAACATAAGTCAGTGTATTGACCGAATATTTTAGTTTAAATAATTGAATAAAAAAATCACTGCCTTACTTATGGCAGTGATTGCAATTTCGTAGCTCATAATTTAGTTTAGGTAATTACCAGGAGTGTCATTCTTTAATACTATTTTCAGGCGATTTAAATTATTTATTGTTGTCTAATGTATCAGCAAGTTCTTCTAATTTAATTTTTACTTCTTTAAGTGTGTGACTATCTGAAAAAGTAAAACTAAATTGTTTTCCTTTGGTTGTTTCTGCCACAATAGTAACAAGTTCACTAAAAACATCATGTTCTATACTATAATTTAATATTTTCATATTAACTCCCCTTAGTTTTGATTTCCCATTTTTGCTAAGTGTAATAAGTTGATTATTATTATTCAAGTTTTCTTTCTCTTTGAAGTAATTCATAGGTAACTTTATGTGGTAACATATCTTTGTTGACTGAATGAGAAAATAAGACACCTGACATAGTTTTTACAATATAAGTATAATTTTCGTGGTTTTCGTGGTCATAATTAAAATCTACAACTTCCATAAATATGCTCCTTTAAATAAAATTCTAAAGATCTTTCTGATATCTTTAATTTTGTACTAATAATTTTTTAGATACTCCCAATACTAAAATTTATTAGTAACAAGCATATGGAATTTTCTGTACACCTACGCAAAATAATTATATTAGTTTATTGTACTATATATAAATAAGTTTTGTGATAATAAAATCTTATGTTTTGCAATATAATTACTTATAATTAAATAGGTTCTTAATGTTAGCTATTTAATATTGTTAAATTTAATATATTTTGATAAATCAATGATTTGAAGTAATTATTACTAATGATGTTTCTAAACGATAATATAAAGGGTAAGTATATACAAAACAAGTGGGGGGTTTTGAATGGAAAAGTTAAATCAAGTGATGTTATATGTTGATGATCAAGCAAAATCAGTTGAATTTTGGACAGATATTTTAGGATTTGTTGTAGTTTCTGAAGAAGAAATGGCAGAAGGTTTTAAGGCTGTAGAAGTAGCGCCAAAGAATGATGTTGAAACATCAATTTCAATTATTGAAAAAGAGTTCATGAAAAAATATAGTCCAGAAATAAGCGTTACTACTCCATCTTTAATGTTCAAAGAGAAAGAACTTGATGCATTGTATGAAAAATTAAAAGAAAAAGGCTTAACTGGTCATGAAATCATTGAAATGTCAGGTAGACGAGTATTTAATTTTCAAGACGGACAAGGTAATTATTTTGCAGTAAGTGAGTAATTGAAGTTATGCAGGTTTTTCAGAAAAAGAGCGCTTTTTATGAATTTAAAAAATCATAAGAAGTGCTCTTTAATTTTATATGAAAATGTTAGTGAATGTTTACTGCGTTATTTCTAATATATTTAGTCCTTCAAATTCATTAGGTTCTTCAAAATACTGGCTAATATAATTAAACGTTTCTAATGTGTCAAAATTAGCTCTTTCAGGATTTTCTATATTTCGTTGTTTTAACCTTTCTAAACATGTTTCGTCTGATATATTTAGATAAATGAGTTTATGACTAACATTGATTTCTGAAGTAATATTGCTTAACCACTTTCGTTGTTTTTGAGTGTTTCCTGGAAAATCCATGACCACATTTGTACCAACACTTAATAAATTTTGAACGTGATTTTTAATAAAAGGTTTAATACGATTTGAATAAGTTAAGTAATCATCAAATGTCTTTATTTGATTTGGATAAAATTGTTCAAGCATTTCATCTTCTGATAATAGTACGGCATTTTTATCTTTAGTTAATTTTTTAGCAGTTGTTGATTTACCAGCACCCATTTTACCGGTGAAAAAATATAATGTACCATTGTATTCCATTACATTACCTCCGTTTATATTTTTGTGACAATAGTTTTAGTATAAAGAATTAATGAAATAAGTTATAGTGAAAATTAAAGTTACATCAAAATTTTAATAAACAAAGGGGCTTTTTATGTTTAAGTATATTTTAAAAATCAGTGTGCTTTTAATATCGGCAACATTATACATATTTGTAATAAATCAATCTAGTAATGCTTCAGCTGCTACAAATGCAACACAGCAAGATGCAATTAATCATGTTGAAACTTTAAACGGTAAAGGTTGGGACTATGATTCAGAGTATGGATGGCAATGCTTCGATCTTGTAAATGAACAGTGGGATTATTTATACGGGCATGGATTAAAGGGTGATTATGCAAAAGATATTCCAGCAGAAAATAATTTTATAGGTGAAGCAACAGTTTATGAAAATACATCTGATTTCAAAGCCACAGCAGGTGATATTGTAGTGTTTAATGAAAATTATGGGGAAGGTGCTGGTCATACTGCGATTGTAACTAACGGCAATTATGATGGCAATTATCTTCAATTTCAATCCTTAGACCAAAACTGGGAAGGCGGTGGTGCAAATAAAACCGAAGTCGCGCATAAGGTGGTTCATGACTATGAATCAGAGATGGTATTTATTCGCCCACATTACAGTAAATAAATGAATAACTAAAAATTAATATTAAGTGAAAAACTGAAGCATAACTTTCAATTTCAGTTTTTTAATGAATATAAAGCATACTAATATAAAACCTATATTTTATAGGGATAGATTTGCTTCTTATTTTGACGGGACATTAAAACCTTAAATTTTTAATTTGGAGGTGGGTCCCGTTTTTTGATTTTAACTGAATATTTTTGATTTGCGACCAGTGCATAAAGACTAAATTATATAGTGAATTTTCTATTTAATTAGGGTATTGAATACTATATAATACATTCAAAAGTATTTTTGAATGAGGTGTGTCATGTTACAAACTATTATTACAGCAATTATTCTGTACACAGCTACAGCAGTAGATTTATTAGTAATTTTATTAATATTTTTTGCTAAAGCTAATACAAGAAAAGAATATCGAGATATTTATATAGGTCAATATTTAGGTTCATTAGCATTAATTGTCATAAGTCTATTTTTAGCATTTGTATTAAACTATGTTCCTGAAAAATGGATTTTAGGATTATTGGGATTAATACCAATTTATTTAGGTATTCGTGTAGCTATTTCTGATGATTGTGGTGGTGAAAAGAGAGCTAAAAGAGAATTAAATGAAAAAGGGTTAAGTAAGCTTGTTGGTATCGTTGCGTTAGTTACCATTGCTAGTTGTGGTGCAGACAATATTGGTTTATTTGTGCCGTACTTTGTAACTTTAAATATTGTAGAATTGATAACTACATTAATTACATTTGTTATTTTAATTCTACTATTAGTATTTTCAGCGCAAATTTTATCAAAAATTCCAGGTATTGGAGAAGTAATTGAGAGATTTAATCGTTGGATAATATTTGTAATATATATTGGATTAGGATTATTTATTATAATTGAAAATGAAACAGTACAAACTATTTATAATTTAATTATGAATTAAGGGAGTGGAAGAAATGGCTAACGATTATACTTGTGAAGTGCAATTTATACATAAACAGAAAATTGAAAATGCATCTAAATCACTATTAAGTATTTTTAGCAAGATCTCTGATGATACTAAAGTCAAAATTATACTTGGTTTATTAAAAGAAAGTGAAATGTGTGTGTGTGATATATCTGTATTACTAAATATGAGTATCGCAACAACGTCACATCATTTAAGATTATTATATAAAAAAGGGGTACTTGATAAATACAAAGAAGGAAAAATGTCTTATTACTTTATAAAAGATGAACAAATAAAATCATTTTTCATGGATAATTTGTAATGTTAGGTAACTAATAAATAATATGAATAAGTAAAAAGGAGTGAATCAGCCAACTTATTGCTTTAATAAGTTGGCTGATTCACTCCTTTGTTATACAAATTAAAAATGTTTATTTAACTTTTCTTTCATCCACAATATTTGATAACAACATCAAATAACGTTGAACATTATCTGACGGTGTATCTTTAGGGAATGCATGCGTAAACACATGACCTTTAAGTGTCTCGACTGTGTAACTAATATCTATATTACCAATTTCATATTTTATAATTTTCATAATGTCCCCTTAAAATTGCCTTTTAAAAATTTAAATTCACTATATAAACATGAATCTAATATTCCTATAGAAATAGTATGTTTTATTCAATTGTACTACATATAAACGTTTTTGCAACTATAAAGCGTGCTACGTTTATATGTAGACTGATAAGGTTTAATTTTAAAGAAATCTGTTTTGATCTATTTAATGAATTGTTGTAAATTTAGTTATAAAAAAGACCACAATAATTAGTATTGTGATCTTACATAAATTATTTTTACTTATTTAATTTATCGATAACACCATTGATTTTGTCTTTAACATTTTCAGTTACTTCTTTTGCTTTACCAGAAGCCTTATCTTCTTTACCTTCTTTTTCTAATTCTTTATTATCCATAACATTGCCTGCTGTCTCTTTTATGTTTCCCTTAACTTGTTCAAATTTACTTTCATCTGCCATGTTATTCACCTCAAAAATATTTTTAGACCATTCTATAAATAATATACAAAATGCTAAAATTTAAAACAAACAAAATGTATGTAACTTGGTATATTTGTATTTAAAATGAATTATATATGTCAGAAATAACAAAGTTTATAAGAAAGAGAAAAAGCGATGGTGAGCTGTCATACGTTACTCTAATGAACATTCATTGTTCCGCTGTGGAAAAGTGAGTTATGCATAAAAAAGTATTTCTCTAAGATAGAAAGTGACAATAATTCAATATGTGTTATAAACGCATTTTTGAGTAGTAAACCTTTATAAGATGTCTTATTAAGAAATATTAGACATTATCTAAATAAATCAAAATTTTATGCATCTAGTAGTTTTTGAATTTCAGAATATTTTTGTGCGTTTAATGTACCCAAAGGGCTCTGTTCAATTTCAAAAATTAGAAAGTCATCAGTATCATTAAAAGATGTTTTGATGCTTTCACAAATTGTATTTTTATCTAAGTCACTTTGTAAAAACCACAAGCCACTGTAAATATATAGCGCATTACCTAGAGACTTTAATTGTGCAGGTAATTTTTCATATCCATATGAAATTGAGTTTAAATTATAAGACAATATATATTTTGACACTTATATCACGCTCCCATATAAGCATATCATTAACTGTAATTAAAAAGTTGTAAGAACATAGTATTAGCTTTGTTTTTTAGTTTAATAGCTTTAATTATAATAACAGCAATACTGATAATGTTCTGGTTTGTGATAATGAAAATAAGGTAATACTATCTATACAGACAATAGAAATAAGCATATATTACGTCGTAAATGTATTATACTTAATACCAAAAATATAATCTTTTATTAAAATATATCTTTTAATTGGAGAGGCGAAAAGGATACATAACAATGAGCAAACAATACCAAATTGAGCAATTATGGAAACAACATAAGTATGAGGTACTATGGCATGATCAAAATAAATATCGATTAATTAGAGAACAATTGAAAATTGATACAACGATTGAAGAAGTTGAAAATTTAATTAACGATGCATTAAATACGAAACCAAATAGTGGATCAATAATTAATGCGTACGACCACATGTGGGGGTATTTTAAAAATAAATGTAGTTCATCAGAAAAGAACTTGCATAATTATTTAAAAGAAGCATTTAAACGTGAAGAAATAGACGAAATATATCTATTACAATTTTTAAAAAGTATGGCGGATTATTATGATATAAGCTATATCAAAACTTCATCAATAATACAAAAATTAAACTGATTATGTGTAGAGATGGTAATTATTTTTCAGTTTTAAGAGTGTAAAACGCAGAGAATTGATTTAGTTACGTTTTTATAATATTGCTTGAATTTGGTAGGTGAGGTTTTAATTTAATAAATTGTTTAATAAAACTTTATCAACATTACCAGTTAAATCAATAAAATAGTTTAATTGCCATTTTTGAGTTTTAAATGCAGTTTGATTTAAATTGTATTCCCAAGATGGATAAATCCTCATTGCCATTTTCCCCTTTTTGTCTTTATTAGCTATAATATTCTTTTTAGCTAATACATCTTTTGGGAATATGAATAAACCTTTTTGACTTTCATCAATTACTGCAATAATTAATTTGTCGCAAGATTCATCAAATGTAAAGGGTCTGTTTTTATTAGCGTTATCTTTAGTCCAAAATACTACAAAATAGCCTAGCTTATTTGGTGTTTTTTTAGCGATTCTACTTCTGAAAGTTTGTTTATTAGTTTGAAAAGTACAACTTTCATATTCCTCATTAAAAATTTCTGTTTCCAAAGTTTTAATATTAATGTCATTTGTAAATTTAAATACTGAATTTATTAAGTCTACTGATTTGTACATAAGAAAATTATCCTTCTTTATTGAGATTTGCTTGTTTTGAGTATAACAAATTAATTAGACTGAAACTATTTTTATATGCGCTATCAAAATAAAATTTGCAACGAGCAGATAAGTAATAACATAAAAACGTGAGTGTAAATTGATACAATAAGGGTAGACATAATTGCGAGTATAGAATTTAAAAATTGAGGAGTGAACGAGATGCATTATATTAAATATTTAACTTCATCAGATAATACGAAACTATACACTAAAATTAATGATTGTCCAGAAGCGAAGGCAAATATAATCATAGCACATGGGTTAGCGGAACATTTAGATCGTTACGATGTTTTAACAACATATTTAAACGAAAACGAGTTTAATGTAATAAGATATGACCAAAGAGGACATGGGAGATCTGGAGGAGCGAAAACTTATTATAGTAATATGTATGAAATTGTCGAAGATTTAACGGCGATAATAGAATATGTGAAAAATACTTTTGAAGGTAAAGTATACCTCATTGGACATAGCATGGGTGGTTATACTGTCACTCTATTTGAAACGCTTTATCCTGGTACTGTAGATGGAGTAGTTACATCTGGTGCCTTAACACGCTATAACAATAAACTATTCGGTAATCCTAATCGAAACATTTCATCAGATACTTATATCAAAAATGAATTAGGAGAGGGGCTATGCTCTGATGCTGAAGTTATTAGAAAATATGAAATAGACCAATTAAATGCTCAACACATATCCATGGGATTAATTTTTACATTAATGGATGGCATAACATATTTGAATAATAATGCGCAGCGATTTACGAATAATATTTTGATATTACATGGAAAAGAAGATGGTTTAGTAAGTTATCATGACTCATTACAATTATACCAAGAAATTGGATCCGAACATAAATCCATCCATATTTATGATAGATTACAACATGAAATATTAAATGAATCATCTTATAATTTAAGTATTTTCAAAGAAATTGTTGATTGGTTAGAAAATGAAATACGTATTTCTAAAATTTAAAAAGTATCCTTACAATAAAAGTGTTTAATCAAACTAAGTAAGTCTCGTAATGTTTGTTACGGGAAATTCATAGATTTATAATTAGTTATGAAAAAAATTGTGGAAAGGAAAGATTACTATGAAGATAAAAACATTGCATATGCAATATGAAGAAAGTTTTGAAGAATTTGATGAACGTGTCAACGAATTCTTAAAAAACGTGGATGAGAAACAGCATTGGGAATTAGTGAGTGTCACGCCATCAGTAACAAATAGCATTGAAGGTGTTGACTACTTTATTACTGTTGTTTACAAAAAATAAAGTGACTGGAAAATTTGAAAAATAAGAGTTGAAATGGAATAGTAATAGAGAAAAATCAAGCAGTATAAAAAAAGTGTTTTGTATAATAGAGTTTATTGTTAGGGGAATTTTATATAATCATTCTCAAGATTAAAGGCTATGACATTTGCTATGTCATAGCCTTTAGTAACAATTTATTGTCCCTTAATTTATTATTACATTCCGTTGGATGCAATTATGAAATAAATGTTTCTCCTGAAACATTAAAATAGTCTGCTAACATTGCAGCGTCTTTTTCTGAAATTGTGCGATAGCCATTTTCCCAATCCCATATTTGGCAATTTCTGATATCTGTACCATAGCCATTATTCAAATTAATAGCTAGTTTGGATATGCTTAAATTTGATTTTTCGCGTAATTCGTTAAGAATTTTCACAACCATTCACTCCTAAAAAATAGATAATACTACTACCACTATTAATTGTAATATATAGGTATTAGTATTACAAAATTTATGTTTTTTTATTTTAGTAAATTAAATAAAAAATTGTATATTTACATTAATTTTTATTGTGATATAGAAAAGTGTAATTTATATAGTTAATTGTAAGTATGTGTCAAAATAATTTAATTAGGGCATATGTATAAAATAATAAATTATGACAAAGGAGATCAATAATGAAAATAATTGCTATGAGTATTTTTGTTAATAGTCAAGATAAAGCACAACAAGTTTATACCGAAAAATTAGGCTTTAAATTAAAGCATAATGTTGAAATAGGCGGTGATTTTAGATGGTTAACAGTTACTGAAGAGAATTCTAATAACCCTGTTGAAATTGTTTTGGAGCCTAATGAAAGTCCAATTGCTAAAAACTATCAAGATGGATTATATGCAGCGGGTATACCGGTAACTATGTTTGGTGTAGATAACTTGGAAAAAGAATATGAAATATTATTAAATAAAGGGATTGAATTTTATACAAAACCTAAAGAGGTAGAAGGTGTAAAATATGCTATATTTGATGATACATGCGGTAATTTAATTCAAATTGTTGAGCAATAGAAAATATAAATTTTAAGATACAATAAACTGGCTAAAATGAGTGAATAACTATAAAGTAAATGAGTTTTTTACTTGGCTACGAATTAAATCGTTAACTCTTTTATGTTTTTCTTTTCATGGATTAATTTTGTTGATAGTGCTAGATTTATTCTTAGTATCCTCGTTTTTAGTAGGGAAGGATAGAGCTAGTACTTTTTTAATTGGAGGAATAGGGGTTGGAATTAGTTATAAAGCACACAAAAGAAATGTCGAATTTGGAATTGATTAAAGTGTTCCAAGTTAGGGTCAATGTATTCATAGTTGAGCAAAATTGTGTTTATCAAGAAGTAGATGAATTTGATTTAAATACTTTGCATATAATGCTCAAAAATGGGGAAGAAATCGTTGCATATACTCGTATTATTGAACATCCATCTTATATCACTTTCGGTAGGGTGCTAGTAGTAGAAAAATATAGAAAATCTCGCTATGGTAGGGAAATTGTAAAAGCCACACTTGAAGAGATAAAAAAGAGATACAAACAAACGCTTGTTAGAATATCTGGTCAAGCATATCTTAAGTCATTCTATGAGTCATTTGGCTTTGAAAGCGTTTCAGATGTTTATTTAGAAGATAATATCCCTCACATAACTTTTCAAATTGATTTAGACTATTAATAATCTGAAAATATAATTTAAAAATACGTGAATTCGAAATCTAAAACTTTGTTTAGGTTTCACATTCACGCATTTCGTATGTGTTACTATATCGGAATTATTTATTCGAAAGATAATATTAACCTTTTATCTCAGTATATTACTACAGTTAATGTATTTTTTATCTTATACAGGTGTTTTACTACTTAATTGCCCCTTTATTTAAACATGCACCTAATAATTAGATTATGTATTATACATTTTGTAGTATTTTATAAAATATAATCGTTTATTTTTTCATTTTATCAATATCTTGAGATACGAGTGTTAATAGTTCTTCAGTTTCTTGTTCTGTTAGTTCGTCAGAACCTTTGATCCGAATGACTGATCCTTTGTCAGTTTTGACATGATAGATTGGTTCATCGTCCTTATAAACTTTACGTAGTACTTCCATTTCATCACCCTTTTTATTGAAAACAGTTCTATTATTAAGTTAATACATAACTAAATAGAATTGCGTTGTAAATTATTACTACGAATAACGATTATTTAATTACTCATTTCATTTAATGCTTTATCTATAGGATAACTTTTTATTAAATTGTTTTCCAACAGTATGATTGGATTCATTTAATTTTTTTCTTAAACATCAAAATATATATTAGCAAAAATGCTAAAATGAATATATTGAATTAATAAATAAAATTAAGGGATTTAAAAATAATTAAGTTATTCATGTTTTTATTAAATAATTTAAGGGTAGATATAAATAAGCACAAGAAGTCCTCCAAACTCTAGTGTGGATTATATTTTCGAGATTTGCGCCATCCTTAGAGATGGCGCTTTTTTCTTGTTATTTAATCTCTAAGTATTTTTGGATTAATTCAGTACATAATTATAAAAACTGCGAAAAAATCTTTAACTACAGATCTTTTCACAGTTCATCTAAATAGGATTGTCATATAGATACCTAAAGAAGTGAATAGTTTTTAAAATTGTTATTAAACAACAGTAATGAAGGAAGCCTTTACAAACCGTCATTAAATTTTTGAATATAAAGAATATAGAAACTGTTATTTATTCTATATTACTCCTCAATTTATCATCCATTTCCTTTGCTACGTCAATCAACATTTGTTTTGTTTCGGCATTGTTTAAAGAAGGATTAGATTTAATTTTAATGATTAAACCTAGATCAGTTTTTATATAATATACAAGGGCGTCATTGTCAGTCACTTTTCTTAGTATTTGCATCAAATCACCTCAAATTTAGAAATTTCACATGTATAGAGGACTTAAAGGTATAATGGATTAAATTGGTACATAATCATTATAAATTAAAAACTATATATCTATTTTATAGTAAATTTACACAAAATAACAATAATTGAATTGTGACTAGAAATATCAAAAAAACCAACAAAATCTTAAAAGTTTGTTGGTGCTTTTGAAAATACTCATAATTGACCTATCGTATTTACATACAGTAGTTTAAAATTGTTCGTTTGTTCGATCCTCGTCAACACTTTCATCTTCGTCATCGATTACAACTGTTAACAAAGGTTTGATTAAAAATGCAGTACCTAGTGCCCCTAATAAAACTAAAATAAATTTTTTCAAAACATCCAACTCCTCAGTTTAATAGTTTAAATCCAATATGAAACTTAATGAATTTATGCTCAAACGTATTAAAGTATTAACTTATATGAAGACTTTAAATCAAAAGGTAATATTCTACGATTGATATCTATTATAGCAAATGTTTTAGTTGCATGATATGTAATTATGATATAATAAAAAACTTTTTTTATATCAGAAAAAGGGGTGTTGATTATAAAAACTTTATAGTAAGCATTATTTAATTAATTTTGGTATTACTTTTATATAGAAAATCTCTCCTGTTAACTCAACCAGCGTTTGTGTGATAATCACAGTTGTTGTGATTGTGACCAATCTATCTGGTAATGAAAGAGCTAAAGGTAATACAACCAAAGCATTTCTTGTACTTGAACTAAAAGCTAATGTTCGTAAAGTCTCAGTTTCTAACGCAAATAATTTCCCTGACATATATCCAATATAAGGAGCGATAATCATAAATATAATATAGATTGGGACGACAGTAGCTAAGATATTTAAATCATGAGTGATTTTATGTATTTGAGAACCAACCACTGAAAAAAGTACAAATGACATAAATATTTCTGGTAACCATTCAGTGATATTCAAAGTTTTCGCTATAATCAAAGTACGCTTACTAAAATATTGTAATAGCATAGCAATCACTAGTGGTAATACGATAAAAATGATAAATGATTGAACAAAGGGCGCTAAATCTATAGAAGTAAATAAATTTTCTTTATTAAAAATAGCGAAGTATAAGGGCAATAAGATAATTTGTAAAATAAACAAAATAGGCGTAGAAAACAACATATATTGAGCATTGCCTTTGCCCAATGAGGTAAAGACAACCACATAATCAATACAGGGCGTTAACAATACGAGCATTATACCTATCAATATAGCAGTGGAAGTGATATTGAATATAGAGATTAGACAAAACACCAAAATAGGGATAAGTACGAAATTTGATAGAACTAAAGCTATAATATATTTAACACTTAGAACGTTTTTACGTAAGTTAAAAAAAGGAATTTGTGAAAACATGCTAAGCATTAAAATTCCAATAAAGATAGGGATTAATGATTCAAGTAATGTAGATGTATAATCTAATGTTAATCCCACAATTACACCAATCAATATGGCAGCAAAATATATATAGATTTGATAATTTTCAATTTTAGTTTTTAATTGTTGCATATTTACCTCTCTTTGAAATATAAACTAAAGTCAGAAATATAACACTAACAATCATTAAAATTCAAAATAATGATTGTTAGTTAAATTAATATTAATTTATTATTTTTGTTTATCTTGAACACTCACTTTGTTTTCTATTTTATTATTAGTTGAATTATCAACACTTAATAAAAGCGCGCGGACGACTAATACACCAGATACGAGTAACAATAAATTTCTGAAAAATTTCATACAAATCACTCACCTATCTTATTTTAGATAAAATAAATAACACATGCTATAAATAGTATACCCATTAATTGCTTTAATAAGTGAAAATCTATATCTAATATTTATTCTGAATTATTGTTTAGAATGTAGCGTTTTAAATATCTTTAATTATTAACCGTTTCTTTGATTCATCGATTTCAATAATTAAAGATTTGCTGTTATTTTCTATTTTATAGTTTGTTATTACTCCTCCATCGACATCAAAATACACCTGGCTTAAAATCCCCATGGCATAATCATTTATAGGGCTAACAATTGATAGCGATGTGTTATCTTCTTGTATAACAAATTGTTTTTGACTTTGGTTAATAACAGCCCATTGTGGTAAATAAGTTAAATTCATAATAGTTCCTCCTTTAAAAGTTTTTATCCGAGCTAAATCCAATTTAATTTAATTATAAATCAAAAAGTTGTAGTACTGCTGCTAATATTCAATCAATCCTTCATTAAAATCCAAAATACAGGGAATAAGAATTAAGAAAAACAATGTTTTTTAGAGGTGAGCTTATGAACATAGTTATTATTATAATATTAAGTCTTATTTTTGCATTTTTAGCTACAATGCCGTTTTTGTTTATTAACACTAGGTTACATGAAAATAAAAATTATGCCAAAGATGAAATACGGCATGAAAAGAAACGTACTTTTCAACGTTTTATTTATTTTTTTGTTTTAGCAATAGTAATATTAATCATTTACACTTTTCTGCTAGATTAAAGGATGTAGTTTAATTTTAGTAAAAAAGAACAGGGCAACAATCAAAATTAAAAATTGATTTCTGCCTTGTTCCTACTTAAAAGCATTATTAATTTGTTTTTCCAAAATCACCTATAGGGACGTGTTAAGTATTTTGTGTTGTTTGGTTTACGTTAAGAAATAAGATATAACGTATTTTGGATTATAGATCTATAGATTCTTGTAAAAACTTTAAGTTAACATTTATTTTTTAACTAAATATCAATGAGAATAGTATACCTACAATACCAAAAACAAGAAGCATGACAGTAACGCCAAGTAAAGATTCTTTAGCTTGTTGTGAACCTCTTACTTTGTATGCAATAAGGGCGCCTATACCGCAAATTAAGAAAATTACTGATAACCAAAAAACAACCATGAAATGTAGACTCAAAATACCACACCTCCTTTTTCTGTGTATGCACTCAAGAAACTATTAACTTTGTGCAAAATTTATGTAAATCTTAAAAAATTTAACTGTAGTAACATTTAATCTTATAACATTATCATCTTATCATTAATTTGCACTCTCATATAGGATGAATTTTAAGGTTTCACTCGGTAAAGATAGGATAAAAAATAGTAAGCTTTAATTATTCGAAGTGGGAAAGAGGGAGAAATAATGAAAGAATATGATAGTAATTTGAAAAAGATTGAGCAAAAAGTTGAAACATTGAAGTCGAAAAGTGTTAGCGATTATGTAGAGTCATATAATCAAATAGAAAATGATATTGTTGAACAAAAAAACTTGATTCGCAATGATTTAATGCCTAAAAATAGACAAGAAGATGAAAGAATTAGAGAAATCGCCGACAAAATTCATTTGCATATCCGTACTGGCCTTGAAACATATAGTAATGTAGACGATATACTTAGTTATTTAGAGCCTGCTTTTCAAAGAAGTAAAGTAGATAAAACTTATGGGCGTGCACTTGTGCTCTTAGAAGAAAATATGGTTATTGAACAAATCAAACACAAGTTTAAAGATGCTAAGTATAATGCTCACTTGATAATTTTAATTTTAGATAAGTTTATCGAATTAAGTACTGAAATTATGCCTAATAGCTATACAAATATTTTGAAATCAGAGCAATCATATTTCAAAATATATTATGATAACATGTAATATTATTTAATTTATTAAGTAGTTTGATGTATAATGGAGTTAATATAAATAAGTAAGGAGATAAAAATATGAATGAAGTAAATAAAGTTATTTACATTGTTTTAGCCGTTTTTTTAGGTAGCTTTGGTATTCATAAATTTTATGCTAGAAAAACAGGAATGGGATTATTATTCTTAGTATTTTGTTGGACTGGTGTTCCACAAATTTTAGCTATCATAGGCGCAGTATTAACATTGTTCAAACCAGCAGATCAAAATGGTAACGTGTTAGTATAATCACAATTAAAAAATATACTCATAATAGCTGTAAAGTAATCTATCATTTTGGATTGCTTTATAGCTTTTTTAGTTAAAAGGCAAAATTTTACGTTCAAAATAAGAAGTTTTAATAAATAAAAAGGGAGCGTTTCATATATTGATTAGCTTAAAAATATATTCGTAAACAATTGTTTTATACATATAATTTCATTTTTTAGTATAAGAATGGTTATTTAATTTAAAGGTGGTTTTGTTTTGAATTTATTGAGTTTTGTAATTGTTATGTTTGTTTGATCAATTAAGTTGGCTACATTGAAAAAGTAGGACTTTAATTTTCAAAGCATTTTAACATAAAATTATATATGATTGCGCCGTATTTTGGCGAGACTCTTGGGGAACAGGACAAGCTGAAGACTACAGGCTGAAGCTGTCCTCTAAGAAAGCGAGCTAACAATACGAAGTATTGAATAAAAAAGAAGCACTTAGAGGATTGAATTGAATCATCTAAGTGCTATTTATCTAGGATTTATGTCCCAGGCTCTATCTATAGTTTAATTTATGAAATTAACATTAAATTAAAAAAACTTTGTAAATTTTACAAT
>ERZ1023255.70-NODE-70-length-21070-cov-5.541280_pt1 | contig 21070 bp, 18 predicted proteins | sample MGYA00380459_ERZ1023255 | MGnify/ENA primary metagenome ERZ1023255 (study PRJEB33173, sample SAMEA4830368) | metagenome | study: EMG produced TPA metagenomics assembly of the PRJEB25223 data set... | reverse complement strand
TTATTAAATCATTTTGAAAAGGTATTAAAATATCATAATGATAAAAATAAAAATTCAGAAATTAAGAATAAGATTGGTCAAGGTGTTTTTGACGATGAAATAGAAATTTATTATGCATCTCTTTCTGAAAATGAAATTTGCCAGATAGTATTATCATCGAATTTTAAAACTAGAAAGACATTAATTGAGTTTATGAAGAAGAAGGATAGTTATGCAGAAGTAATAATACAAAATATTAATAAGGATTATAAAAATATATGTAAACGATTCGAAGATTGTGATCCATTCTCAGATTTTATGTATGAAATTTTGACCGACACCTTTTCATATAGAGTTAAAGAAATAGCAGCCATTACTCTTAATGAGATAGCATACTTTGTTAATAGATTTCATGCTCAGAGGTTAATTGAAGATATTATAGCAATTGGAGTTGAACCAATAATCGAAGATGTTTTAAAGGGAGATAAGTAAATGACTAAAATAGCTTTTATATTCTATTAATTTAATCCACTTTCTACATAGACTTTAGAATGTAAGAGTGTCAAAAGTTATAATTTTTAAAAAAATAAAAAAATAAATGATTTCTTTATAGTGTGAAATCATACAGTTGTGCTAAACTCAAGTTGATAAATAAATAAGGGAAGTGTTACGTAATGAAATTTTGTCCAGAGTGTGGGTTTAAGTTAATAGAAAACGCAAAATTTTGTCCAGAGTGTGGATTCAAAATTGATAGTATTGCAATTGAAGAGCCTATGATTAGTGAGAGTGAAAATACTAAAGTGAATTCAGACGAATATATAAAGACATCGCTAAATAATACAAATTTATCGAATGTTAGCGTAACACCGGATATTTCAGAAAAGAAATTGGTCAATGCATCTGTGAGTATTGCTAATAATATTGATCCTAATACCATTATTGGATTGATTGATACGAGTATGTTGTCTAATGGTAAAGCGGGAGTTGTATTTACTGGTTCAGAAATGTACTTAAAAAATAATTTAGATAGTAGTAAAAGAATTCCTTTCAAAAATATTTTAGATGTGGAATATGATAGCGAAAGAAATGTGACTAATAGGGGAAAAATAATAGAATATCAAAAAGTGACTGTTAATTATCAAAATGGGGAGTCGTTAGAATTTAGTTCGCAACAATATGATAAAGAAATTCCATATAAGTTGTTGAATAATATATTAACTAATTTTAATGATAATGTAGATGTTATTACCTCTAAAAATCAGATATTAAAATTAAGTCAAATGTCCTCATCAATTATAATGTTATATTTTAGAATTGTAATCGCATATTTAAAAGACGATGATGGGATAATTGATAGTAGGGAATATAAAGAGTTAGTTAGTTTGATGACAAAAGTAAAAGTAACTAAGGAAGTTGCAAAAGAATTAAGAGAGTATAGATTCGATAACAAAGAAGATAAAACAATCGAAGAATTAATAGATGAATTGAAATTTCATATCAATGAAGAAAACTTGTCTGAAATAGCTATTGAGCAATCTTTAGGTATGGACATACTAGGTATGAATTTAGATAAATTAGATAATATTCAACAAGATGAAGTTTTAGTTAGAATGTTGAACAGATTAAATATTACAGATAAACAATTGAAGTTCTCCATAAGAAAAATAGAAGCGGAAAAAGAAATTATTGAGAATAAAATGACAGATAGTCAAATTAAGGATGTTGCAAAAGAATTAATGGCATTAGGAAGTGGTGCCGGAATTTCTATAGGAGCATTTGCTGTTATAGGTACAGCTGGTATTGGTTTAGGAGGCGCATTAATACTTGCTTCTGCAGGTTTTGGAGTATACAGAGGAATTAAGTACTTTTCAGGAACAGGACAATTAGAAAAATACGGAATAAGAATTCAAACTTTAAATGATAGAATTAATCAACTTAGAATTGCAAACTCTTATATCATTGAAGACATTAATTGGTTAAGTGATAAGTCTGTTACATTTGCTAAAAAATTAAGAGAGTCAAATGAGCTGAGTGAAGAATTATATAAAGAACTTGAACATATAATTTCACAAAATCAGTCGTTAGCTGATGCAGGTAATTTAATTGAAGATGAAGAAAATTACTCTGAGTATGAGTTGTATATTACTCATATGCCTGAAACATTAAATATTGGAAAATATAACGAGCTATTATCTAAGAATATAAATAAAGTATATTTTGATGAAGTTATTAAAGAAGTCTATATAATTGAGGGCGATCTTGATAATACAGTTGAAGAAGTGGAACCTACTTTGAGAGAAGATATGTCATTAGATGAATTAAAACAAGCTTACCAAGTATTGGAACAAATAGGTTATTATGATACTAAATCTTCAAGTATCGCTCAAGGTAAGTCTTTAGCTAAAAAAGGATTCTCAGGTTTGAAAAAGTCATTATTAAATGGTGATAAAAATGTCTAGAAAACAAAATCAAGAAAAGCGTGAACTAAAAAGCGCAGCTGAAAAATTATTAGTTGATTATGAACTTCGAAATAGAGCTAGTGATAACTTAGACAAAGCTAGTTATAACATGCAAAAAATGGAAGACAATGTTGATCAACAAATTAAAATAAAAAAAGATTTACTAAATAATTTAAAAGAGAGAAGAACTAGTAATAATGATTTTTCAAGTATACAAAGCGACTTTATAAATAAAGACTTAAGAAATAAATTAAGAGATGCACAATCTTATACGTCGAAAAATCTAGATTTAATAGAAATCAATAATATTAATACAATCGATATTGATAGAGATGATTTTGATTCTGTTGAATATAATAAAGAATTTGCTGAAAAAGAAAATATTAATTTAGATAGTCCATTTTTAAATCTATATAGTAAGAATGAACAAGTTTTAGTAAGTAGTCAGATAATCGAGAAATTTGACCTTTTGCAGTTAGACAAAGAGGATTATGGATTTGCTGCTCTCGCAGCATTATTTGCAGGTATTATAGATACTACACTAGTAGGTACTATATCAGCAAAAAATCCAAGTATATTACAAAAAAAAGTAGACAATCAATTTTATAATATTGTTACTAAATTTTCTAAAAACCAACAACTGGCTGAAATTGAACAAAATATAAGCAAAGCAAAAAGCCCAAAATCAAAAGAAAAGTTAATGGAAATGAAAGGAGAATTAGAGAGTCAAAAGCAAACACGACAGGAAAGTATTTCATATTTAGAGAATAAATACAAAGTCAAATATGACACTGTTTATGATGAAAAAGTTGATGGAATGTATATAAATAATCACCATAATAGTTCACTAGCTCATGATTTTTCACCACTGGGTTTATTAATTGGTATTTTAGATCAACTGAGTAATAAATCTACATTTATAGAAAGTAATACTGGGAAAATTGTAAGGATTGCTACCTCTAATAAAAATAATGAATTTGATGGTAATATTTTTAAACAGATTATCTCTGCAGTTATAAATTGGTTTGGACATTGTATGAGTGACATAGTTGGTAGTAGTTCGTCTAAAGGGAGGGGACAGGGTTTGCCAGCACCTTTCTGGTCATATTTGCAAAAATTAAACATTGGAAAAGTGAAACTAGCAAACTCTGAAAAGCCTATATCTTATGGTAAATTAACAGACTGGATGTTTCAAAATGGTTATGATTTTAGAGCTTTTACTACTGAATTAATACCTGTAATTATATTTGAAACTTTGGTTAGAACTTATTGGTTTTACAAACAATTTTTGTATTATGGAAAGTCATTCAAAGAAAGCTTACCCATTGCAAGTAGTAGAGAATTAGCTAGATTACTACTTATTAGCTCTTCAACTTTTTCTTCCATTGATACCTCACATGCATTAGTTAAAAGTCTAATAAAGGGTGGTGGCAATATAAATTTAAATACCTTTGTAATGACAGTGAATAAACCTGGATTAATAGATTTAGGGTTTAAGAGTTATCAAAATGTGCGTTTGGAGTTAGAACACAGAAAAACTGTTGAACGTATTTTAGATGAAGATATTGTATTAGAGTATAATCGCATAATGTCTTCTGATAAAATTTTTGAATAGTGTGTTATGAAATATAATATATTAGGATTGATGCATAAATCAAGTAATAATCATATATTAAAAAGAGGAAATATTGTTAGTCTTTTCTAACAGCATTTCCTCTTTTTTATCCACTTTTTTGTTTAATGAACGAGGTAAACTACGAGATAATATTTGAAGAAAACAATAAAGTAGAGATGGATTTCCATATCCTCTTTAGCAGCGGTTTTTTGTTACCTAAAAGTACTATATAAAAAGGTACTTTTTATATTTATTTGTATTTAATCATTAATTAGCCCCACAACTTTCTTAATATTACTAGCTCTTTTTTTTATTTTCTTTAAATCAGATTCAACATCCTCCACTAAATTAGTTAAGCTTGTTATCATGGTAGAATAACCTCGAAAACTAGTAATACCATTTTCTACAGTTGGGTTACTATTGGGTCTGTATGGCATTATATTATGTGTATATTCATCTCTATATTTCATAGTACGTATAGGAACATCTTTATTAAGGATAGTAGCTAGCTGTCTATGAGTTTCGCTATTTGAAGCTTTCAAGGCTTTTACTAAATTTTTTTAAAAGCCTATATCTTTTTTTACATCATAAAGTGAAGTATATTCTTGAGTTAATGTATATAACAAATCGTTTAGCGTATGTAAAAAGTGTAAAGTAATATTATGAAAATAAAAAACCAAATAATAGTTTCTTTCTTCTTCGTTAACAGTTTCAATTAAATTTATTGAATATTTTAAACTTACAAAAGAATTACAGAAATATTCACAGGTATCATGTATAGAATTAATAGTAGAAACTATATTTGAGCCTAACCTATCCAAATCATTAATCAAATCATTAAATTTAGAAAAGTCGAATATATCTATTTATTTAAGTAGCTGATCGTATTCATATTCAAAATAATTTTCATCAATAAAAAATGGTTTCATTGATTTTAGTTCCCTTCATTCTTGAGTATAATTATTTTAATATATTCTGAAAAATAGGTAAAAGCTTACAAAAAACTAAAAAAAGAGGTAAAGTAAATGAAGTGGTATAAAAATGAACAATTATTGAATTACGCGAAAAAAGCTGATGAAGCTTTAGATAAAAAGGATCCAAATTCATTATATGAAATTAGTGAGAAATTGGAAAAATTATCAACCGATTATGTTGAATATAAGATGATGTATGCTTATCATTTGTACATTAGTTTTACTAGTTTAAATAATTACATTGATATAAAAGTTAATAACAAAGAAACCGTAGAATGGGAAAAATTAATTGAAAAAAGTTTGTTTTTAGCTAGAACTGCAATTAATTCAATGAACGAATATTTAAAAGATACTGAAATTGATGAGATAGAATATATATATTTAAATGGTATATATAATAGTGTAAAAACTAATTATTGTAATATACTTATTTCTATAGGAAAATATTCATCTGCAATATTTGAAATGAGAAAATTAGCAACTTCTCAGTTTGGTATGGCAATTGGAAATTTAGGGACAGAAATTTTTGATTATGCTTGTTTTGATTATACATATAATAAAGAGCCTCTTTATAAATACGCTTATCAATTGCTAGATACGGCTTTAACTTATGAGGATAGTATAGTACATCCTAATGCAAAAGCTTTTTATCAAAGTAAAATTGATATTCTTGATGAAATCGATAATTTTAATCCGTATGATACAGAGTACAATGTGGAATCTATATTAAAAAAAAATAGATTAGATGATCATAACTTTACAAATAATATTACTAATGAAGACTACTGGGATTGGGTGGCAGAAAATAGTTTAGCATTGAACACAATAAATGATATAGATTATATGGCTAAAAATAATCAAGACACTCTTCATTTGCCAAACATATTAACGTCAATTAATGATCATTCATCGTTTTATGGAATTTTTAATCAAATTAAACAAGAGTATTGTTCTGCCAGATATATACTTTATGAAGGGATGTATAATAACAAGAATCATTTTTCAGATGAAAATGTATATTTAGTAAATACAATTGACTATCCTAAATATGGTTTAAATATAGAAAAAGTAAAGGCAGCATATAGAAGTGCTTATGCATTGTTTGATAGAATTGGATATTTTTTAAATAAATATTTCAAATTAGGATTGAAAGATCGTGAAGTTTCTTTTAAAAGAATTTGGCAAAGTGCTAATAATGAAATATATGAGGTATTTGAAAATAATATTGCCTTGAAAGGCATGTATTGGACGTATAAAGATTTATTCGCTAAAACTAAATCAAAGAATTTGAATTGTATAGATAAAAAGTTAAGACGTACTTATACGATAAGAAATATAATGGAACATAGGTATTTAAAGGTATTAGATAGTAATTTTATAGATCAAGCCACTAGTGATTATGATAACTTAGCATATACTATTACATCAGATGAATTAAATGAGTTAGGGATTAATTTAATTAGAATATGTAGAGAATTAATTATATTATTATGCTTTACAGTAAATATAAATGAAAATAATATAAATAAAGATGAAAAAGATAAATTTGTAACTATGGCGCTCCGCGAATTTAGTGACGAATGGAAAATTTAAAATAAAGTAGATTTATAAGCTAGCGATAAAATCAAGTCGCTAGTTTTTTTAGTTTAAGAATCAAAAGGTTAAATTTAACCATTGACAATCAAAGGATAGTATTCTATACTAAGGTTAACATTAACCTAAGGAGGAAATTATATTGGATTTATTAAAACAAGTTAACACATTAAGGGGTTCAATGACATTAGAAGAATTACAGGAATTAATAATTAAAAAAATTAGCAAACAAGAAATTGACAATGAGTTTAAGGATAATTCGACTAAAGAAATAATCAAACAATTAGAAAATAAGACAGTTCAAGAATTACAAAGTATCTATTATGACTTGCAAACTATGAACCGTCATTCAGTATCAACTTATACTGAGTCTATCGAATCGCTATCTTTAGAGATTTTCAAAACTTATAGTAATCAAAATTCACTATTAGATTTAGGTTCGGGAACAGGACATATGCTATGGAGAGCGAGTAAGGAAGGTCATTTTAAATACTTAAGGGGTGAAGAAATTAATCATAACGTAGCTGAAATTAGCGAACAGCTTCTATCTCAATCAGAAACGAATATAGAAATTAAAAAAATTGATTCTACTTTAAATTTCGGAAGCAATGATAAATTTGAATGTATTTATTCAGATGCATTATTTTTAAATGCAGATAATAAACGTTTAAAACAAATTGAAGATTCCGCTTCTAACAGTTATCTAAAGACAAGAAGTAAATTCTCTGAATGGATATTTACAAATCGTATTTTAAATAATTTAGAGGATAAGGGTGTAGGAACTATTGTAGTAAGAAACGCTGCTACATTTACTGAAATGGCTAAAGATATTCGTAAAGAGTTAATAGAGAAAAATTTAATAAAAGCAGTTATTCAACTTCCTTCGAACTTGATTACTAATACGGCTATACCTACAACTTTATTAATTTTGCAAAAAGGTAATAACGATAAGATTACATTTATTGATGCTTCAGAAATTTATACTCAAAAGGGCAGAATGCAGAATACTTTTGAGGATGAAAATATTACAACTATTATGAAAGCGCTAGAAGAAGAGACTGATATTTCTGTAAAAGTGAATAAACAAGAAGTCAAAGATAATGATTATAATTTATCTCCTATTCGTTATCTAGTTAATATTGAAGATCGTCTTGTAAATCCTACCGATTTAACTAACATCGTAGAAACGATTCGTGGAAAAGATGTTTCTAAAAAAAGATTAGATGAGGAAGAAAGTAAAGATAAAGCAGGTTACTTACTAAATTTATCTGATGTAAAAGATTATAAAATTGATATCCCTAAACAACAAATTAGTCAAGATATACTCGATGAATATGAGAGATATCTATTAAAACCTAAGGATATTGTATTAAGTACAAGAAGTTCGGATTTAAAAATAGCTATTGTTACCGAAAGTTTAGCTAAAGATAATCTAATTATTTCTTCTAATTTTAATATTTTAAGAATTAAAGACGATAAAGTGAGTCCTTACTATTTATTTGCATTTTTAACAAGTGAAATAGGTATTGAACAGTTAAAACAACTAATGACGGGAACTGTGATTAATGTTATTTCACAAAAATCCTTGCAAGAATATAAGGTGTCTATATTAGATGAAGAAACACAAGAAGACATCGCCTTTAAAATGGAAGAAGAGTTAATCGAATATTACAGTTATTTGAAAAAAATCAAAAGCTTCAAAGAAAAGTTACCACAACTTTTTAAGAAAAACGGAGGGGAATAAGATTGGGTAAATTAAGTATCGAAGAACTAAATGATTTTTTAGAAGAATTATTCGATAGATTAAAACAAGAAGCAAGGCTATATAATCAACAAAGCGAATTTGATACTTTCTTAGAACGTTATCAATTTGAAAAAAGTGATAGTACACAAGGATATCTTTATAGTGACAATGCTAAAATTCTCATTCTAGGGGTGAGAAACGGTGGATTAAAATCAAAAGATATTAATGGCATATTCAAGAAAGCTAGATTGAAAGATAGATATGAAATTGTCGAATATGACGATTTAACAAATTTTGATATCTCTACATTAGAAAATTCGACCCAATATACAGATGTTTTTATTGGTGCTGTCCCTCATAAAATGAGAGGGATAGGAGACACCAATAACCCAGTTCAAACCCTCATAGATGGATCGGAAACAATATATCCTAAAATCCATAAACTGATCACAGGTTCAGAACTAAAAATAACTAAAAAGAATCTAACAGATGCTATAGCTAGTTCAGCAATGTTTGATTTTAATAGATTTACAGCTATTTAGCAATAAAGGTAATATTTACTAATTTAAAGGGAGACAAAATTTTGTTTGAAGAAAAGATATTAAAATTAATTAAAGAGAAACGTGAAGGTAAGTATTGGGATTTTAAAGTTGAGTACCATAAAAATAAAGCTGAGTTACTACATGATATAATTTGTTTAGCAAATAATCTTTCAAATGTAGAGGCATATTTAATATTAGGAGTAGCCGATAATGGCCATATTAGTGGAATTAAGGGTGACCCAAATAGAAAAAAACAAGAAGAATTATTATCATTTATAGAAGGTAAAGATTTTGCTGGTGGAAAATATCCATACGTTTTATTAAGGACTATAGAATGCGAAGAAAAAGAGATAGATGTTATTATCATTCAACCTGAAGATAAAGTTCCATATTATTTAGAGAATTCATTTACTGACAATAAAAATGGTAAACCTAGAACAGTTAACGCAGGTAGTATATATACAAGAACTGAAGATAAAAACACACCTATTAATACTACTGCTAATCCGTTGGATACTGAAACTTTATGGAAAATTCATTTTGGTTTACATCCAGCGCCTATTAAAAGACTTCAAAAATATTTATTATCTTCGAATAAATGGATGGAAAATACAACAGGCTATTTCTATAATGAGGCTCCTGAATATACTATTTATAAAAATGAGGAATATAGTGATGAATATTTTTCATTAGTTACGCCTTTTTATGCATATAATCAAGTGAATAGCAATGTCTTATATTCTCAATACGAATGTAAATATCATGATACTGTGCTTACTAGTGAACAGTGTATTACTCTAGATTCGGGTATTTATACAACTCCAACACCTGAGCTCAGTGCTGTAACCGACGATTTATATAATAGCGATACAATTTATTATCGTTATTTTATTGAAAATACTTTGATTTATAATCTTCATCTTTTTATGTATAACGAAAAATCTATGGAACAAAAATTCTCCAGAAGTAGATTTTTAGAATGTGTATTGATTTATAAAAATGATAGCGAAAAAAAAGAATTTGAAAATTATATTTATAAAAATTTTAACGAAATAAATAAACTAATCAATAACAACCAAACGCGTATATTTGGAATAGAGTATTTAGATGACAGAAAAAAAATAGATATTGTAAGAAAAATTAATACAGGAAAAGTTTTAAACGAACAATTTTCAAATTTCAGAAAAAACTACAATTAACAATTCAAACAATAATAGACTAAATTCGAGATTGGAATTTAGTTTATACTTATTGTAAAAGTAAGTGATAATTTGTTAAATCTATTATTAATGTAACTATTGCCCATGATAAATAAGCAATTTTAAACTGTGTACATATTACTTTCAATATTTTGCTATATTTAAATTAAAATTAAATTTAAGAGGTGTTATTAATGGCAACTATAGGTTTTGAAGAAAAACTATGGCAAGCTGCTGACAAATTATGAGGAAGTATGGATGCTGCAGAATATAAAAATGTAGCATTAGGATTAATATTTTTAAAATATGTATCTGATTCATTTGAAGAAAAGTATGAAGAATTGAAACAAGATCCATATGCAGATGAAGAGGATCAAGATGAATATTTAGCGGAAAATATTTTCTGGGTTCCTAAAGAAGCAAGATGGCAATATATCAATGACAATGCTAAGAAACCTGAAATCGGACAAATTATTGATAAAGCCATGATTGCGATTGAAAATGAAAATGAATCACTGAAAGGTGTATTACCTAAAGAATATGCACGTCCGGCGTTAGATAAAGAAAAATTAGGCGATATTATTGACTTATTTACATTTAAAGTTGGCGACACAGAAAGTCGTAAACAAGATGTACTAGGTCGAGTATATGAATATTTTATTGCTAAGTTTGCAAGTGCCGAAGGTAAAAATGCCGGAGAGTTCTATACACCATCATCAATTGTAAAATTATTAGTTGAGATGATTGAGCCTTATAAAGGTCGTATTTACGATCCATGTTGCGGTTCAGGCGGGATGTTTGTACAAAGTGAACGTTTCGTTGAAAAACATCAAGGACGATTAGACGATATTGCGATTTATGGGCAAGAATCTAATTCTACAACTTGGAAATTAGCCAAAATGAACTTAGCGATTCGTGGGATTGATAATGACTTAGGTGAACGAAATGCTGATACATTCCATAACGATCTACATAAAGGATTAAAGGCAGATTACATATTAGCCAATCCTCTTTTAATGCAAGTGATTGGGGACAAGAACGATTACTTGATGATTATCGTTGGCAATTTGGAATACCTCCAAAAGGTAATGCCAACTATGCATGGATTGAACATATGATTTCAAAATTAGCACCTAATGGTACAGCAGGATTTGTATTAGCCAATGGATCAATGTCTACAAGTGGAAAAGATGAATTAGAAATTCGTAAAAATCTTATTGAACATGACTTAGTGGAATGTATTGTTACTTTACCTGGTCAACTCTTTTATTCTACACAAATTCCAGTATGCCTTTGGTTCATTAGCAATAACAAAGGTCAAAATTTAATGAATGGATTAATTCTGGCATGAAAGATTGAGATTCCTCATCTTTAATATTAGTTAAATTGAAGGTGGATTTTATTTTATTTACTTCATTCATTGATAAGAACGACATAATAGAACAATTAACGTTGATATAAGCGAAAATTTTCTAACTTATCAAAAACCGTATCACTACCCGATAAGCAGAGGCATATCATAAATGATGCGGTTTTTTAAATATTTTAGCTAATAAGCGAGTCTAATAAATATATGTAAAAATCCACTGAATTAGAATAAAATTTTAAATTAAAGTAATTAAGGTTGAAAAATGAGTATTATTGTAAAATATTTGTAAAATTTATTTGTATTACTAATTGTAAGGTTGTAAAATAAGTATATTTTAACTATACTAATTACATTCTGAGAAAATAATATAATAAGCTATATATTAATTAGAATGGAAAATTTGAGGAAAAATAACAGGAGGTTTTCATGGAGAATTCAGTAGATTTAATAAAAATATGGAGAATAATTAAAAGAAATTTTAATTTAATCATAATTTTACCAATAGTTGGTTTAATTATAGGTCTTCTATGCTCTTTAATTTTAGTTCAACCAATGTTCCAAGCATCAACACAAGTAATAGTTAACGAAAAAGAAAGCGATTCCGCAATGCAGGCTCAACAGGTTCAAAGTAATATTCAATTGGTGAATACATATGCCGAAATTGCAACAAGCCCTCGTATGTTAGAAGAAGTTTCAAAAGAGTTAGATAACAAATATTCGGCAAAAGAATTATCAAGTATGATCTCAGCAACAAGTGAAACTGAATCACAAATTTTAAATATTGCAGTTGAAAGTGCGAATAAGAATGATTCAGAAAAAATAGCAAATGTATTTTCTGAAGTTTTTAGTGATGAAACACCTAAGATTATGAACATAGACAATGTATCTATTTTATCTAAAGCAGATGACACTGAACCTAAAATGTTAGTAAATGCTTTACTTGGCATAGTAATAGGTTTAATGGTTGAAGCGGTTGTAATAGTTTTAAGAGAAATCTTTGATACACGCATTAAAAATGAACAAGATGTACAAGATGAATTAGATATTCCAGTTTTAGGTTCAATACAAAAATTTAAATAAGGAAGGATATTATTTATGGCAAAGAAAAAAGAAAAAACAATATCACCTTTATACGTTCATAACAATCCTAAGTCTACAATTAGTGAAAAGTTTAGAGGGATTAGATCAAATATTATGTTCTCAGGTGCGAATTCAGAAATAAAATCACTTATAGTTACATCTGAAAAACCAGCATCAGGTAAAAGTACAATAACTGCAAATATTGCTATTACATATGCGCAAGCAGGCTATAACACTTTAATTATTGATGGCGATATGAGAAAACCAACTCAACAAAATTTTTTCAATCTAGCAAATCATAGTGGCTTATCTAATTTAATAATTGGCAAAGCACTTCAGACTGATGCTATAAAAGAAACGCACATTGAGAATTTAAATGTACTAACGTCAGGACCAATACCGCCAAATCCTTCAGAACTTATTACATCAACAAATTTCCACGAATTACTTAAAAAGTTAACTGATGATTTTGATTTTATTTTAATTGATACACCGCCAGTGACCACTGTCACAGATGCACAATTATATGCTAAAAATGTTAGAGATTGTGTGTTAGTGATTGATGGTTCAAAAAATGAAAAAAATGAAGTGAAAAAAGCTAAAGAATTATTGATTAAATCAGGTGGGAAAGTTATCGGTGCAGTCTTAAATAAAATGACAATCGAAAAAGGTTCAAGTTATTACTATTATTATGGGGATGAGTAAAAATGATAGATATACACAATCATATATTGATTGGAGCTGATGATGGTCCAAAAACAAAGGAAGACACTATTAATTTAATAACTCAAGCGAAGGAAGAAGGTGTTACTAGTATTGTAGCAACGCCGCATCATTTGCATACAAGATATAACAATCCTGTAGATAATGTGAAGTCAAAGGTGAATGAGATAATATCTATTGAAGAAATTAAAAAACTAGGTATTGAATTCTATTATGGTCAAGAAATTTGTATTACTGACCAAATACTTCCGGAAATTGATAATGGAAATATAGTTGGAATTAATAACTCTCGGTATTTATTAATTGAGCTTCCTTCAAATGAAGTTCCCCATTATACTCAAAATTTATTGAACGAGCTACAAGTTTTGGGATACATTCCTATAATCGCTCATCCTGAAAGGAATAGAGCAATTGCACAAAACTTAAATCTGTTATTTCAGTTAATTAATGGTGGTGCTTTAAGCCAAATAACATCTACATCATTAAATGGTAGTATGGGTAAAAATATTAAGAAAGTCACTTTGCAAATGATTGATAATAATCTTACGCATTTTATAGCTTCGGATGCACATAGTGTTAATGAAAGGCCATTTTTAATGAAATCATTATTAAAAGATAAAAAACTTAAAAATTATAGGAAAGAAATCATTGAATTGATTGAAAATGCAAAATTAATTATTGAAGACAAAAAATTAATAAAGGAGATTCCAACGCAAGGTTATAATCATAAAAAAAGATTTGGAATTTTTAAAAAATGAATGAGGAGATTTTATAGGTGGCACAAATTTCTGCAAGATTACGTCTAATTATGTTAATTATATTAGATTCGGTAATTGTAACGTTTTCTGTGTTTTTGGGATATATTATATTAGAACCATACTTTGAAAGTTATAATATTGATTTATTAATTTTAGCATCTATTATATTGCTTATTTCTCATCATGTGTTTGCAGCATTGTTCAACTTATATCATAGGGCTTGGGAATATGCTAGTGTAAATGAACTGATGTTAGTTGTAAAAGCAGTAAGTTCTTCTGTGTTAACTACATTAATTGTTGTTTCTCTTATAACAGGGAGTAGCCCATTCTTTAGGTTGTATTTTATAACTTGGATGATGCACTTAATACTTATAGGTGGCTCTAGATTATTTTGGAGAGTATATCGAAAATATATAATTGGTAAAAATATAAAAAAGAAACCAACATTAATAGTAGGTGCTGGCCAAGGTGGATCAATGTTAGTCCGTCAAATGTTAAGAAGTTCAGACATGAAAATGGAACCTGTGTTAGCTGTAGATGATGATAAAAATAAACAAAAAATAGTTATTACAGAAGGTGTAAAGGTACAGGGGTACATTAAAGATATTCCTGAATTAGTGAAAAAATTTAAAATCAAAAAAATTATAATAGCAATACCTACTCTAAGTGCAAAGAGACTTAAAGAAATAAATGATATATGTAATATCGAAGGAATAGAGTTATTTAAAATGCCAAACATTGAAGATGTGTTGTCTGGCGATATAGAAGTAAATCAACTAAAAAAAGTAGATTTAGAAGATTTATTAGGTAGAGAACCAGTGGAATTAGATATGGCACTTATATCAAACGAACTTTCTCATAAAACAATTTTAGTGACTGGCGCAGGAGGTTCTATTGGTTCTGAAATTTGTAGGCAGGTATGCAAATTTGAACCAAGCAAAATAATTTTATTAGGACATGGTGAAAATAGCATTTATCTAATAAATCAAGAATTAACAAAGTTGTATAAAAATAAAATAGAAATTATACCAGTGATTGCTGATGTTCAAAATAAATCGAGATTACAAGAAGTAATGTTGAAGTATAAACCATATGTTGTTTATCATGCTGCGGCACATAAACATGTACCTTTAATGGAAGCAAATCCATTTGAAGCAATGAGAAATAATATATTGGGAACAAGAAATACTGCTGAGGCAGCAATAAATGCTGAAGTAAATAAATTTGTAATGATTTCTACGGACAAAGCAGTTAACCCACCTAACGTAATGGGAGCTACGAAGCGAGTGGCTGAGATGTATATTCAATGTTTAAATCACGAAAATTCTAAAACGGATCTTGTTGCCGTAAGGTTTGGAAACGTATTAGGTTCAAGGGGATCCGTAATCCCATTATTTAAAAAACAAATAGAGGCAGGTGGGCCATTAACTGTTACTCACCCAGATATAACACGTTACTTTATGACGATTCCAGAAGCGTCTAGACTTGTACTACAAGCAGGTGCCATAGCAACTGGGGGAGAAATATTTGTTTTGGATATGGGAGAACCAGTCAAAATAGTTGATTTAGCTAAAAATATTATTCGCTTAAGCGGTAAAAAAGAAGAAGATATAGGTATAGAGTTTACTGGTATGAGACCAGGTGAAAAATTATTTGAAGAATTATTAAATAAAAATGAAATACATTCTGAACAAGTATATGAAAAAATTTATCGCGGTAAAGCAATCACTATTCCAAAAAGTGAGTTAGATGAAGTTATTAATGAATTTTTTACTAACAAAAATGAATCAAAAGAAAAATTAATACAATTTGCTAATAGGAAGTTATAAAATGACACTTTTTTATAGAATCATAGTTTTAATCTTGTCTCTCATAAGCATTGTTTCAATAATGCTAAGCGACATTCAATTACCAAATAATTTAATAGCACTGCCTTTATTATTTATGTGTTTATACTTTTTATTTCCAATGTTTAGTAGATATATGTTTTATAATATTGGAATTACCATTGTAAATATAACAATGTTAATAAGGTATGTCATTTCTCCATTGTTAATGTCTATTTACGGTGTGAATGTTGGAATTGGTATGTCCACATCTCTTGGTTCTCAAACCAAAGCAATTAATTTAATGCTATTTGAAATGATAGTAATTATTGTAACATTCTGCCTTCTATATAAACGATTTTATTCTAGTAAAACTGAATTTAGAAAAATGGAAGCTAAACCAAATTTATTTGGTTGGGCTTACGTACTCTTAAGTTTTGTGGTTGTATTATTCAATCCAGAAGTACTCGCAAGATATACTTTTATTTGGTCTGCTTCTCAATTGAAAAGTAAAGATGTAGTAGACTCAGTTTCATTATTTTTCTTAATAGTCCAACTTGGGCATGTTGTAGCTACAATAGGCGTGTTAAATTGGATATATAGATTCTATGAATATAACAAAAATATCATATGGTTATTTTTATCATTTATAGTAATAGGTATATCATCATCTTTTATTACGGGTACGAGTAGATTTAGTATAATTTTACCCTTATCAACTGGGTTATTCACTATTTTTATTTTGTATAAAAATTATAGAAAGTTAATTGTTATATTATCAGTAGGCATGTCATTATTATTAATAGCAGTGTCTACTTTGTTAAAACAAAACACGATTGTTACACAAGGAAATACATCTACTGCTAATTCTAGTAGTACATTTGAAAATCTTAATACTGATTTGCAATTATATTTTTCAGGGGTATCAAATGTAGCTCATTCAATTGATACTAGCTATGTTTATGCACCATTTCAATTTGATGCAATTATTAGTGAATTATTTAGGTCAGTTGTGTTTTTGAATTCATTGTTTGGACAACATCAAAGTGCTCTAACATCATTTAATGAAGTTTTTTATCAGAGGCCATTGGTTTCAGATCAAATATTACCAATGATTGGACAAGGTTACTTATACTTTGGTCCGTACTTAGCTCCAATACTTTCTTTTATTAGTATTATCTTAGTTATGGTGTTGGATAAAAAAATATATAAGAGTGACTCAGTATTTAAAATATATATTATGTCATATTTATGTATTAAGTTATCACTATTTTTTATGGCGAATGCAACGATTCAAATGTCATTTTTCACAAATTTCTTCATCCTATTGTTGATAATAAGTTATCTGAATAATAAGTTTATACTGAAGAGGGTGTAGTTCATGAATATTGGAAAAAAAGATGTTGCTTGGAGTTATATCAGTTTAGCTATGGTGCAAGGTATAAATATTATGCTACTACCAATCATATTAAAATTTTTGAATTCAGTTGAACTAGGTTTATGGTATACGTTTACTTCACTATATGGATTAGCAATGTTAATTGATTTTGGATTTCAAGCAGTTATTGCTAGAAATATTAGTTATTTATGGTCTGGCGCTCAAACTGTTAAAAAAGAGGGCTTTGATGAGAGTGATATAAAAGATGATGGAATAAATCTTCGGTATTTTATAAAAGTATTATCAACTGTGAAGTTTATTTACTATATCATGGGTTTATTAATTCTAATAACATTTATGACTTTTGGTACTTTATACTTAGTACAAATTACAAATGGCGAAATTGACCTATTTACAGCATTAGTTGCATGGTTTTTTTATATGTTATCTATTGTGTTAAATATTGCGTTTTCTTTTTGGAATGCTGTTTTAAAAGGGATAGGAGCAATAAAGGTATACAATCAAATTTTAGTAGTTACTAAAGTAACACAATTATTATTATCAATTATCTTTTTATTGTTAGGATACGGAATAATTGGAGTTTCACTTGCATACTTTATTTCTGTAATTGTAAATAGATTACTACAATCATTTAATTATTACAGATTTTCAGATGAAACAAGAGCAACAAATAATAGGATAAAAGTTAAATATGATAAGGAAATTTTTTCGGCGTTTTTACCTAATACTATAAAGACTGGAATCTTATCTTTATCTAATTATTTAGTAATAAATTTTCCATTAATTTTATGTTCTTATTTCTTATCTTTAAAAATTTCAGGGCAATTTGGATTGATAAATCAAATAATCACATTAATTTTAACGTTATCAAATTCTTATTTTAATACATATCTATCTAAATTCAATTACTTAAGAGTTAGAAATCAGTTTGACGAATTGTTTAGATTGTTTATTAAATCGATGATAACAAATTATATTTTCAACATTTTTGCATTTGTTTTGTTATTAATATTTGGTAATTTCGCTTTGGATATCATTGGTGCTGATTATAAATTATTACCAATTGGTTTAATGCTAATTATTATTGTTTATAGGTTCTTGTACAACAATCAAATTCTGTTCACAACATTTTTGACAACTAAAAACCAAATCCCTCATTACAAACAATTTTTAATGTTTGCAATTATAACTATTATTGCACAGGTTATTGTATTGACGTTCGTTGAATCAAAATTATTATACTTAATAATGCCATTATTTATTATTCAATTAGTATTTAATAATTGGTACTGGGTTTATTACGTTATTAAAGATATAAGGAGTGAAAGAAATGAAAAAGAAATCATTAATGAATAAATCAATAATATTAATGACTAAACTTTACCAAAAAAACATTCCAATATTACCAAGGCTAATGCAGCAATTTAACCGATTTATATTTGCCTGCGACATACCAAGAAGTGTGAAAATTGGTAAAGGAACAATCTTTCCACATAGTGGTTTAGGGTGTGTTATTCACTCAAATGCAATAATCGGAGAAAATTGCAAAATTCAACAAAATGTAACAATTGGAGGTCGAGGGCAACATGGAAGACCTACAATTGGAAATAATGTATTTATAGGGGCAGGATCCACTATTATTGGTGGTATTAAAATTGGGGATAATGCAACAATTGGGGCTATGACATTGGTTTTAAAAGATGTAGATGAAAATGAAACTGTTGTTGGTATTCCGGCAAGAGGAGTGAAAAAGTGAAATTATTATTTGTGGTAAATAATTTTAATTTTGGTGGACCTCAAAAGAGTCTTGTGAATTTATTATATGAATTAAAAGATACTGATGTACAAATTGATTTGATGATTTTAAATCAACAAGATAAATTAACGAGTTACATTCCTGATTATGTAAACGTTGTTCAAGTTCCAAGTAAGTACTCATTATTAATGCTAGATAAAAGTAATTTATTTAAAAAAATAATGCGAAATTTAAATAAGCCAATATTGATTTTAAAAGTATTAATGTTTGTGATTAAAAGCCAACTAAAATTACAGGACAATACTAAAAGTAAACAAAAATTTTGGATTGAAAATAAATGGAACAATGAAGATTTTTCAAAACAATATGATGTTGCTGTTGGTGTATCTGGAGGGCATTCTGTTTACTTTATAGAAGATTTTATTAAAGCTAATCATAAAATTGGTTGGATTAGAACAGATTATAAAGTATTAAAAAGAGATCATAAGTTGGACAAAAAATATTTTGAAAAAATGAATGGTATGATTGCCGTTTCAAAAATGACAGCTGAAAATTTTGAAAATATCTTTAATATAAAACCTTATGTTTACTACAACAGCTTACCTATTAAACTATATGAAAATATAGAGGGTGAAAATTTTGATAAAGATTCAAAATATATGAATTTATGTACAATTTGTAGGTTGGACAATGGTAAAGGTTTAGATTTATTAATTGAAGCGGCAAAAATTTTGAAAAATCAACAAATAAAATTCAAATGGTATATTGTTGGTACTGGAAAATTGGAAGAATGGTTAAAAGAAGAGATACAAAAGAGTAGTTTAGAAAAATTAGTTTTACCAATAGGATTTAAATTCAATACAGGGAATATTCTTAAAAAAATGGATGTTCTTGTACATCCTTCTAGGTTTGAAGGCAAATCAAATACTATTGATGAAGGGCTTTATTATGAAATACCTGTTGTAGCTACTAATTTTGAAACGGTCTATGAACAAATTGTTGATGGTGAAAATGGATTCATTACGAATATGAATGGAAATGAAATAGCGGCAAAAATTATCAGATTATATGAAGATAAGCAACTTTATAAAAAAATAAAAACCGAACTTCATAATAATAGGTATGTCCCTGAGAATAAAGGAATAGAATTTATTAATTTACTGTATAAGATAGGAGATAATAAATGACTAAATTAACTATTTTCACACCGACATATAACAGGGCACATACGTTACCTAGACTTTTTGAATCATTACTGAATCAAACTAATTATGATTTTGAATGGTTAATTGTTGATGATGGATCTACAGACAATACTGAACAATTAGTGAAAACATTTTCGACAGAAAAATTTCCAATTAGATATATAAAACAAAACAATGGTGGAAAGCATATAGCTACCAATATAGGTTTGAAATCTGCATCTGGTGAGTTATTTACTTGTCTTGATAGCGATGATTGGTTTTACTCATACGCAGCTGATTACTTCATTTCAAAATTCGCTGAAAATCCAAGTATGGCAGCGTTAATAACACTAGATTCTTATGAAAATGGTGATGTTTTAGGTGAAACTTTACCAGAAGTAGATAAGGTTAATTGGGTGGATTTAAGATATTTATATAAAGTAAAAAGAGATAAATGCTATGTATATAAAACATCACTTATTAGATATATGACATTTCCACAATATGGTGATTCACGACATATGCCACCTTCATACCAGTTGCTTGAATTCAGTGAATTATATGACTGCCATTTGTCAAACGTGAAAACAAAATATGTTGAATATTTAGATGATGGTATAAGTAGTAGTGTTAAAACTAATTATTTTAAATCTGCAGAAAATTATTGCGAATATAGAAAAAAAGCATATAATCAGCTTCCTAATTTGAAAGAAAAGTTGATTGATATATTATTGTTTGATATCTCATGGATAGATACATCTTTAAATCCTAGGTACAAATTTAAAGATAAAATTCCGTTACTTATTTCAATCTTTGCACTGCCTCCAGCAACACTATTATATATATATTACAAATACAAATTTAGGAAAT
>ERZ1023255.68-NODE-68-length-22248-cov-17.938945_pt1 | contig 22248 bp, 21 predicted proteins | sample MGYA00380459_ERZ1023255 | MGnify/ENA primary metagenome ERZ1023255 (study PRJEB33173, sample SAMEA4830368) | metagenome | study: EMG produced TPA metagenomics assembly of the PRJEB25223 data set... | reverse complement strand
GGCACAGGAGAAAATCCAGATACAGGAGAAAATCCAGATACAGGAGAAAATCCAGGCACAGGAGAAAATCCAGGCACAGGAGAAAATCCAGGCACAGGAGAAAATCCAGATACAGGAGAAAATCCAAGCACAGGAGGAAATCCAGGCACAGGAGAAAATCCAGGCGCAGGAGAAAACTCAAGCACAGGAGAAAATCCGGTCGTAGGTTCAAATTCATCAAATGCTAGCCATAACACAGATAATAGCAACTCTAATGAATCACAAGTAGAAGATTCAAATAAGAGTACTAACGTTGTGGAAAACAACAAATCAAAAGATAATAAAGAAAATAAACAATCAGAATTACCTGAAACAGGTGAGGAAGAAACACGCAATGGTACATTATTTGGTTCATTGTTTGCAGGATTAGGTGCATTATTACTATTTGCTAAACGTCGTAGAAAAAAAGAAGATGAAAAATAGACGTTTCAAATAAAGTATTACAGAAAGTGATTACTTATAGAGGCTAGGACAAAGTTACGTCCTAGCTTCTATTTTTATACATAAGAAAGTACCGAAAAAGATTAAATAAAAGTTTAACTGCTGTGGCCAACCATCAAAGAATTGTTCTTTTACAGTTATAAATTTAATCGCTTACATAAAATTTTGAGGGGTATATGACAATATAAAGGAGGTATTTATATGATTTATACAAATCCAAATGAAAGTAATGCAAAATACAAAGTTAAAGAGCGATATAGTAACTTTATTGATGGAAGTTGGACAGATCCACAAGAAGGCGAATATTTTGATAATATTTCCCCAATTACTGGCGATAATTACGCAAAAGTACCTAGGTCTTCACAAAAAGATGTCGATTTAGCAGTAAAAGCTGCTAAAAAAGCACAGGGTGAGTGGGGGAAAAAGTCATTAGCTGAAAGGTCACAACTTTTATTAGATATTGCGGATCGTGTAGAAGAGAATTTAGAATACTTAGCAGTTATCGAAACTTTTGATAATGGTAAACCTGTTAGAGAGACACTTGCTGCAGACTTACCGTTAGTTGTAGATCATTTTAGATATTTTGCAGGTGTGATACGTGCAGAAGAGGGTGGTATTTCACAAATAGATAATGATACAGTAGCTTATCATTATAAAGAACCATTAGGAGTCATTGGCCAAATTATTCCATGGAATTTCCCATTACTTATGGCAACTTGGAAAATTGCTCCTGCTATAGTGACTGGAAATGCTGTCGTTCTTAAGCCAGCGGAACAAACACCTGTGTCTATTCTACATTTTGTTGAAATAATTGAAGACATTTTACCAAAAGGATTAATAAATGTCGTAAATGGATTTGGCAATGAGACTGGTGAAGCACTGGCTACACATAAAGAGATTAATAAAGTCGCTTTTACTGGTGAAACAACAACAGGTAAGATTATTATGAAGAATGCCAGTGATAATGTCATACCAGTAACTCTCGAATTAGGAGGCAAATCACCAAATATATTTTATAAGGATATTATGGATGAAGACGATGAATTCTTAGATAAGGCAGTAGAAGGATTAGTTATGTTTGCATTAAATCAAGGTGAAGTTTGTACATGCCCTTCTAGAGCATTAATCCATGAAGATATTTATGATGAATTTATAAAATTATGTATTGATAAAGTTAACAAAATAAAACTAGGAAATCCTTTAGATGATACAACAATGGTAGGGGCACAGACATCTAACGAACAACAAGAAAAAATTAAGAAATACTTAGATATTGGTAAAGATGAAGGTGCAGAAATACTTGTGGGTGGTAATGTAAGGCAAGAAAATGAGAACTTAAAAAACGGTTATTATATTGAACCTACTATTTTTAAAGGTAATCAGAATATGCGTGTTTTCCAAGAAGAGATTTTTGGACCGGTATTATCGGTAGCAACATTCAAAGATAATGATGAAGCATTAGCTATGGCAAATGATACAATTTATGGCTTAGGCGCTGGTATTTGGACAAGAAATCAGAACGTAGCATATCGCGCTGGTAGAGGTATCCAAGCTGGTAGAGTGTGGGTTAATAATTATCATTCTTATCCGGCACATGCTGCTTTTGGTGGTTATAAAATGAGTGGTATAGGACGAGAAAATCATTTAATGATGTTAGAGCATTATCAACAAACTAAAAATTTATTGGTTAGTTACGATACGAACCCAACGGGGTTGTTCTAAAAAGTTGTTGTAAATTTAATTTATTTTGTTTACAAATTGCGTTAAATGTGTAAAGTATAATAATAAATAATATAACGTTAAGATTGGGGAACTTATTATGTTTATTATTATTCAGTATAGTAGAGGGAACACATTATTCTATTTAAGAAATAAAAATAAAGAACCAATTAATTCAAGAGTAGTTGCTATTTCTGGTGTTAATTATAAAGCGTTATTATTAGAAAATATTAAGAAATTGCTAGCTCAATCTAATTATCACTCAGAAGCACTTCGTTTTATACTACTCGAGATGAATGAAATTGAGAATTTACAAGTTAACGCCGTTTGTGAAGTAAGCAGATATCTTAAATTTAAACTTGATACAAGTGTTGTGGTTACCAATAACATTGAAACATTTGATTACGATGAATATTTGAATATATAGTTAGGGGCTATAAAACATATGGCCATTAAAAAGCATAATTAGTCCATATTAAAATAAAATACTCAATGGCAAAATAGGGAAACATCAAGATTAAATAGTTGATTTTGGTTGTTTCCCTTTTTGATTAGATAAAAATTACGATATGTTAATTTGAAGCACTTTCATAATAGTTTTCTCCTAGTATATTTTGAGTAATATAATTAGAACTATTTAAATATTGTTGTACAAATTTTGGAACATCTTCTTTTTTTAAATCATACATTACTTCAATTTCTTTAGAAAATAACCTCGGATGAGATTGTAAATATAATGATAAATCTGGTAAAGGTTTAGGCTCGATTTTCATAGATTTATTTAAATTTTTAAGTGTATCTATATATACGTTGAGTTCTCTGGCGCCTACAATTTTAGTGCCATGGTTATCGTGATTTAATAGCACTATAGTTGGAAAACCTCGAACCCCTAATTTATGAACTAAATCAAAATCTTCAAGCAGTAATTGTTTTCCTTTGTCATTATCTGATAAAGCTAAAATGTCTTCTATACGACTTGTTTTTTCATTTTTATAAAATAGTTGTAGCAGTGATTTGAGTACATTTTTATCAGAAATATTTTTGTTGAAAACAAATACAGCTTCCCTAACTAATCTAATAAATTTTATTGCAGCTATAGGTGAGTCTAGATATTGAATTGCTTTATAAATACGTGATGCTGGATATGAGGATTGAACGGGATCTATTTCCATTATTGTTCCATCAATCGGCATACGTGAATATTGTCCTACTTCTTGCCAGTGTGGGGTAACATCTGCTGGTTTGAAAATGCCATTTGCTGGATCAATTGGACCTTCTCCCCATTTTTCTAATAGGCCTCCCATAACCATTTGAAAATTAAATAAATGCCCATACTGTACTAATAATTTATTTAAAGTTGGCTCAAATGCCCAACAATGAGAACACATAGGATCGGTGATATAATATAAAGTCTGTTTAGACGTTTCTATGTTTAAGTTAATTGTTTCAATTTCATTTTCATTACTAGGTTTACAGACTCCTGAATAAATATCGCATACCATATTTTTCTCCATAATTTGACCTCCAAAGTTTAATTAAAACCAATATAGTTTTATAATAAGCAGTAATACGATTTATAAATACCAACAACTTGTCAATAATGTTGGATATTCAACATCCATAATTCATTGTTGAAGGGAAATGAGGTCATCGAATGGTACAATCAAAATCAGACTTACGTGTAATCAAAACTAGAAAATCTATCATGCAGGCTTTTATTAAGTTGTCTGATGAAAAAGATTTTAAAAATATAACAGTAAAAGATATTACTCAAGAGGCGCTTATCAATAGGGCTACATTTTATTACCATTTTAGTGATATATATGATTTGTTAGACAAAGCGCTTGCAGAAGAATTATTAATTGATTTGAATTATGAGTATTTTGATCAAAAGAGTATAGACGAAGCAACGCTTACATATATTTTTAAAATAGTATCAGAATTTCAGTTATCTTTAAGTCGAAGATGCCATAGAAGTTACCCTGAAACTATTGGGAATATTATCCAAGAACATATTGAGCGCGTGTTGTTGAGGTTATTGTCTGAGGCGGACTTTGAGGATGAACATACACGTCAATTAGCAGCTAGTATGTTAAGTGCAAGTATTTATAGAGCTTCTGAAAAATGGTGTGAAAGTTTTAGCGATCTTTCAGCCGAAGCTTATATTAAACGTGTTACACCTTATATTATATCTGGTTTAGTAAGTCGATAGAAAACGATTAAAGGAGGAATTTTGTATGGGAATTATTATCTTAATATTACAAGTAATTCTAGGTTTATTCTTTATCATGACAGGCTTTAAAATATTTTCTGGTGAGATGAAACAAGAGTTTGCGCGATTTGGTTACCCACCTATTTTCAATAAAATTACTGGAGCGTTTGAGTTTATTGGTGGTATAGCAATGTTAATTGGTGTTTTTTATGGCTCGTTGGCAATATTTGCTAGTGTATTAATAGGGTTAACTATGTTGGCTGGAGCATTCTCACATATTCTTTTGGGTAAAGATCCAGTTGCAAAAGCGATGCCAGCAATCGTCTTGTTTTTATTAAATTTTTGTGTGTTTATCTATTATATTTAGTTCCTTTATTATGTTTAATATTAATGCCCCCAGTTAACTTATTTTAAGCTGGGGGTTATTTGTAGTTTCTTAAGCTAGACCTTGAATTTTTAATACAATTTCTGCTACGAGCGCAGAACCGATATATGTACTGAGCAAAATAACAATACCTACAACAATGGTTTTCCACCCTAACTTGGCAAAATCTGCCCAGGAATTCCCTATTGAAACGCCTGCGTATGCAACAACTGGTGTGGCTAATGATAGTAAATCTACTTTTTCAGTCCATTCGACAATATGTGAGGATCCAGGAACCCCAGGGATAGTGATGATTAAACCTAATATGCCAATATAAGCAATACTTGGTATGTTTAAAGGCACGATATCACGTAAAATCAAACCTAATAAGGCAATACCCATTAAAGCAAGAATGCCCGGTGTTGCATCAATAGGCATGACGCTATAGCCAATCCAATTACTAAAAAGTGAAATAATTCCTACTATACATAAGGTGAGAATCCAATTTGTAACTTTTGAAGACATCATAGTCACTCCTTATCTTTTGTGATTTTTGATTTAACGTGCATAATCAAGTTATAATATTTTCGGGTTAAAGGTAGAGCAATTAAAATACCAACATAAAGTCCCGTCACTGACGTTAGAAGATTACTTACGCCAGAAAATGCGGTAATTGTACTAGCTTGGTCAGGATACATTTCGACTAAAGGTCCCAGAGCAGCTGCAGTCATTACGCCGCTACCTACTCCTGTAGCCATGGCAAAAGCAATTGGACTAAATGGTAAAATGGAAACTAAAATGCCAGAAAAGATACTAAAAAATATCGCCCCAAAAATGGTTCCAAATATGTACATAGACATCACACCTCGCCATTCGGGGGAAGAGATGCCATATTTTTCGGTAATCAGCGCTAAATTAGGTTCTCTACCGATTGAATGAGTCATCCCTATAGACTCACGTCGTAAACCTAATAATATAGCTAATGGTAATGAAATAATAATTGTAGCTAAATTGCCGGCTTCTTGTAATATTAAAGCAGGCCCAGCTGCAATGATTTTAGGTAATGCAGGCCCTGCTTCTACACCAAATTTTGCTATGAGCAGTGCTACTGAAATAAATACCATTGGTTCAGAATTTTTAGCTTGTTTTTTACCGATGATGGGCGTGAAATAAACTCCTAATCCGAGTAACACTGCATAAACAACTGGTAATAAAAGGATTGAAGTTATCCCTAAAGGTATTTTATGTGCACCAATTACTTCAGAAATAATCATAATAATTAATACAATGCCATGTAGTCTCCAATCTTTCCAAAGTATATTTTGTTGTTTCATATCGATACCTCCTAATTAAAATATTCAGAAAATTGCAAATACGAATAAAATCTATTCTATACTTAATATTTCAAAATTAAAAGGGTATCAACATGATTTATATACTTTAGAAATTTGATAAGTGTAAATATGTAATTTAAGCGTATAATAGAATTACTAAAACGGAAAGGTGTGAAGAAGATGCAACACGCTTATCGACAACTTTTATTGGGGATGATTTGTTTATTTATAGTGATGGCGATTGGACGTTTTGCATATACACCTATTTTGCCATTTATGCAGCAAACAGGGGGCCTAGATGATCGAAGTGCTGGTTTATTAGCTACGATTAATTATCTAGGTTACTTGATAGGCGCCATGGTTCCTATATGGATTGTTATGTTTAGTAAGGTTACAGATTTGAAAATTTATTTATTTATAAATATTATTTCGACTTTAATGATGGGGCTTTCTGATAATTTTCAACTATGGTGTATTTTGCGTTTGGTTTCTGGAATAACAAGCGGTACAGTTTTTGTTTTAGCATCGAATGTAACGCTTGAAGCTTTAAGAGTAGCGAGAAAAGATGGCATCTCAGGTCTGTTATATAGTGGCGTAGGTTTAGGTATTTTTACAAGTAGTATCTTTATTTTCTTATTTACTACAGCGAGCACATGGAAGCTTACTTGGATATCACTAGGCATTTTTTCTTTAATGATAGGGATTATTGTTATATTTGGTATGCACGAAAATCACAATAACGAAAATAAAAATTTCAAATCAAAAAATATTGAACAAACCGAAACAATTAAAGTGAAGAAAAAATTTATTTGGGGATTTTCAATCGCCTATTTTTGTGAAGGCGCTGGTTACATTATTACAGGGACATTCTTAGTAGCCATCGTTAAATCAATACCAGGATTAGCGGATTATGCAGCGTTAAGTTGGATGTTTGTAGGTTTAGGTGCTGTTCCTTCTACGATTTTATGGTCTATGATGGCAAATAAGGTAGGGCATGCGAAAGCTATATATTTTGCATTTGTACTACAAATCATTGCTGTGATACTACCTGTCTTTTCAGGGCATGTAGTGAGCTTAATAATTAGTTCTCTATTTTTTGGAGCAACATTCCTTGGGTTAACAACATTATTCATGTCTAAAGCACAAACACTTATGTTTCAAGGTAACCATAAAGTGAACTTGGTAGCTTTATTAACAGTGATTTACAGTTTAGGACAAATGATTGCACCAGCACTCTCAGGTATATTAATTGGTGAATCAGGGGATTACAATGCATCGCTAATTTTTGCAGCTTCCATATTATGTGTAGGTTTATTAAGTAGTATATATAGCTATCAGGGGAACAATGGAAAATAAATCATTCTGTTGTTTTCAAGTAATTTATTGAAAAAGTTTAGGTGACGTATTAGTCAGTTACAATTTCACCTATACTTTTTGCAGTATTCTCAAATTTCAAATGAGATAGTTCGTCACTTTATGTGAAATCTGATTTATTAATAAAAGTAGGCCCCTTATCTTCTTTGTAACATGTTGATAGTAAGGTTTATTTAGATAGTTTTTCCTTAGGTAACTTCCTTTTGTGTAAGTTGACTTTTTGTGGTAATATCGTCATGGATAAAAATTCGAGATAATAATAGATAAGAAGGTTTAAATATATTATGAAAGAAAATTTTTGGCGTGAATTACCACGTCCATTTTTTGTTTTAGCACCTATGGAAGATGTTACAGATGTTGTCTTTCGTCATGTTGTTAGCGAGGCTGGAAGACCTGATGTATTTTTCACTGAGTTTACAAATACAGAAAGTTTTTGTCATCCTGAAGGTATACACAGCGTACGTGGTCGCTTAACATTTACGGAAGATGAGCAGCCAATGGTCGCTCATATTTGGGGAGATAAACCTGAGCATTTTCGTGAAATGAGTATTGGTATGGCTGAGATGGGCTTTAAAGGTATCGATTTGAATATGGGGTGTCCCGTAGCAAATGTTGCAACGAAGGGTAAAGGTTCAGGTTTAATACAACGCCCTGAAACCGCAGCTGAAATTATTCAAGCAGCAAAAGCCGGAGGTCTACCAGTAAGCGTGAAAACAAGACTCGGTTATTCTGAAATAGATGAATGGAGAGATTGGTTGAAACATGTATTTGAACAGGACATTGCCAATCTATCAATTCATCTTCGTACACGTAGAGAAATGAGTAAAGTAGATGCACATTGGGAATTGATTGGAGAAATTAAAAAACTCCGTGATGAAATAGCGCCAGATACATTGTTAACAATTAATGGAGATATTCCAGACAGAAAAACGGGGCTTGAGCTTGCGGAAAAGTATGGAATTGATGGCGTGATGATTGGGCGCGGTATTTTTCATAACCCTTATGCATTTGAAAAAGAACCACGAGAACATACAAGTGAAGAACTTTTAGGTTTATTAAGGTTACACCTGGACCTGTTTGACAAACATTCAAAAAATGAATCACGTTTATTTAAACCTTTACGTAGATTCTTTAAAATATATGTACGTGGCATTAGGGGTGCCAGTGAATTAAGACACCAGTTAATGAGTACAAATACGACAGACGAAGCCCGTGAATTACTTGATGAATTTGAAGCACAAATGGATACAATAAAATAGTAAAAGTTTGAATGTAAATAATAACTTAGGCTTGGGAATCTTAAAATTAGATTTCCAAGCCTATTTTTGTTTAATGGTAAGTGAAATAACAAAGGCAATAATCATAAAACCCGTGATCATTAAAACAACGCCAGGCCATTGAATGTAATTATAAAATACACCGGCTAAAGTACCTCCAACAGAAGATCCCATATAATAGAACAACAAGTATAGACTAGAAGCTTGGGCTTTATGGTCTTCAGCGCGGCTGGTAACTACTGCGCTTGCGATTGCATGTCCGCTAAAAAATGCATAAACGCTAAAGGCTAAGCCAATAATTTTAAATGACAACGGCGATAATAAAGTGATATTTATACCGAAAATTAGTAATAAAATGCTGAATTTTAATGCGTTTAAAGTACCTAATTTAGTACGTAATTTTGCATTTAATATTGAGGAAATCATACCTATTAAAAATAATAAATAGACAAAGCTAATGATACTATCATGTAGATTGTATGGCTTATCTGCTAATTCGAAACCAATATAATTAAATGCAGCTATGTTACAACCAAGTAACAGAAAGCCAATCATAAAGGGTTTGAGTAATCGAATATTTGTTAAATGATCATAATAACTAATTAATAATGCTTTTACAGAAAAAGGCTGTTTTTCAAAATGTTTAGACTTAGGAATTAAAAATACGAACATTATAGTGGCAATGACGCTTATTATTGCGATAGATAAAAGTCCTATTTGATAGCCATAAATACTAGAAATAAAACCTGTGAATATACGGCCGAAAGCCCCTCCAAAGGCATTTCCACTTATATAAATCCCCATGGCTTCAGGTAAATTATGTGGTGAAATTTCTTCCCCAATATAGGCCATAGCTATAGAGGGCAATCCTGCTAAGCAAACGCCTTGTATCAATCTTATGATTAAGAAAGTATTAAAATCTACCACGAAAGGTTGAACTAGTGCTAAAAGCGTAACAGTTGTTACCGAAAAAATCATAATCGGTTTACGACCTAAAACTTCGGATAGTGCGCCAAAAAATAACATAGCAATAGCTAAGGTAATGGTTGCAGAAGATAAAGCTAAACTTGCTACAGTTTCACTAACATTAAACGACTTTGTAAAATGTGGAATCAACGGTTGAACACTATATAATATCGAAAAGATAGTGAAGCCAGAAATAAAGAGTGCAACAATAATTTTAATATAATCTTTTGAACCTTTTGCTACATAGTTGTTTTTTAAGTTATTCAATGTCATGTCCTCACTTAATGATTGATGTATTTATGGTAGCATGTAATTAATAATATAAAAAATGCATTATTTTCATATTAATAATGCATTATTTGCATAGGAGTTGTTGTTCATGGAATGGCATCATTTAGAATACTTTAAATATTTAGCACAAATTGAAAATATGTCTGAATGTGCGCGTGTGTTAAATATAAGTCAGTCAACACTAAGTAGAGCGATGAAAAATTTAGAGGCAGAGCTTGGCGTACCTCTTTTCAATAGAATTGGTCGGATAATTAAACTGAATAAATATGGAGCAGAATTTTTGAAAACAACTAATAATATTGTTGAAGAAATGGATATTTATAAAACTAATATTATAGATACTACTAACGTTTACAATGGTAAATTGAAAATTGGCTTTCTACACTCGGTTGGCGTGACATATATTTCAGAATTTTTAAAAACATTCAATTTAAAATATCCTAATGTAGAATTAAAATTAGTGCAAAATGATGCTAAAAATTTAATTGTGATGCTAGATAAAGGAGAAGTAGATATCATTATCACAACCGTTGAAGAAATGAATAAACATACACATTTCGAACCACTGATCGTAGAGCAATTATATGTAACAGTAAATGAAAACCATAAATTAGGAGAACGTAATGAAATAGCAATTGATGAACTGATAGATGAAAAGTTTATACTTCTAAAAACAAATTTATTATTACGTCGTCAAATAGATGAAATTTTAAAATCATATCAATTTACACCAAAAATTAGTTTTGAAGGTGATGAAGTTATTACAATTGCAACTTTTATCAGCTCAGGATTAGGAATTTCTATTTTACCTCATTTAAGAAATGTAAAGATTCCAAATTTAAGACAAATCCCAATAAAAAACCATGATGCGAAAAGGGTAATTGGATTATGTTATAAAAATAAAAATGATGTAGTACCAATTATAAATAAAGCAAAAGAAAGTTTAGTCAACTACTTTAAAACGATAAGCAATTAGGAATATTCAAAAAAATTACAGCTATCTCAAAATAATTACCAGTAAATTAAAAAACGATGTCTACTATTCTATTAAATCACTTCATCTGATATATTAGCTTAAGAAAAAATTTGGGAGGATTTATTAATTATGAAAAAGTTTGTTACAGCAACGATTGCTACATTGTCATTGGGAGCAATTGGCATAGCACAAGGAGAGGCACAAGCATCTGAAAACGGTCAATCTAATTCACAATATTCAAGTAACCAGTCTTCTAATAGTATTTTTAACTATGGTTATATTGATCAAGATGCTAGTGGGAACTATCATCACACATTAGATGGTAACTGGGACCAATCTATGTTTGATCAACAACAATATTATTTCTATTTAATTGATGGTGAAGGGAATTATCATTATTTTTATTTCCCTATGAATAATCAAAGTGGAAATGCAAATGTATCAATAAATAATGATAATAACTATTCTGCTAATCAAAGCCATGAAGAAGTTCAAAAAGATGGTTATGATGTAAATCAAAGTAGTAAGCAAAACGATACACAAAACAGAAATAGTTCAGACGAAGTTTCTGCTCAAACTTCATCTGAACAAGCAACACCACAAGAAACATCACAAGCAACATCAAATGTAGACTACAATGATAGTTATACACGTGATGATGGTAACGGGGAACAAAACGTACAACAGAATGCAACATCAAATGCAACAACAAATGCAACAACAAATGAAACATCAAATGCAACAACTAATACAACAGCCCAAGATTCAACAAACCAAAGTACTTCAAACAATACATCGGATTCAAATTCAACAAGCAACTCAAATTCATCAAATTGGTTAACTAAAAACCGTCAATTACAACCATACGGTCAATATCATGGGGGCGGTGCGCACTATGGTGTCGACTACGCTATGGATGAAAATACACCAGTTTATTCATTAACTGATGGTACAGTAACTCAAAGTGGTTGGAGTAATTATGGGGGTGGTAACCAAGTTACTATCCAAGAGAAAAACAGTGATAACTATCAATGGTATATGCATATGAATTCTTTAAATGTTCAAAAAGGACAACAGGTTAAAGAAGGACAACAAATCGGTGCATCAGGTAGTACAGGTAACTCTACTGCTCCTCACTTACACTTCCAACGTATGCAAGGCGGCGTAGGTAATCAATATTCAGTTGATCCTTCATCATACGTAAATTCAAAAGCATAATAAATAATTAATTAGTCGTCTTTGAATACCTTTAGTAAGGTGTCAAAGGCGATTTTTTGTTAAGTTATATTTTCTATAAATTACGTCAGGCACTTTAACAAACCATTTAGATTATTTGTAATATCTTAAATGACATATCATAATTACACTAAAATCTATTTGAAAAGGAAGATGAGATGTTTAATATATATGGACACAGAGGATTATCAAGTAAAGCACCTGAAAATACTATAGCAGCATTTGAAGCGGCAGCAAAAGTGACTGGACTAAAATGGGTGGAACTAGATGTTGCAATTACAAAGGATGAACAACTCGTTATTATTCATGATGACTTTTTAGATAGAACCACAGATATAGTTGGTGAAATTACACAATTGGAGTATGAAGAAATTAAGCATGCTTCTGCAGGCAATTGGTTCAGTTCAAAATTTAAGGATGAAAAATTACCGACTTTTGATGAAATAATAACATTTGCTAATAAATTTCAAATGAATTTAAACATTGAGTTAAAGGGTGTGACTGGAAGTAACGGTAGTGATTTATCTTTAAGCATGGTTCAACAAGTAGCTGAAAAATTAAAAGACTTAGATAAAAGCCTAAATGTATTGATATCTAGTTTTAATATTTATTTAGTAAAATTAGCAGAAGTACATATGCCAGCATACAAACGAGCAGTTATCTTCAAAGCAGCAGCGTTTCAAGGAGACTGGAGAACGCTTTTAGATTTTTGTGAATCAACAATTGTTAATATTGAAGATGCAAAGCTTACAAAAAATCGTGTTCGCGCAATAAAAGATGCTGGCTATGAATTAAATGTATGGACAGTAAATAATAAGATGAGAGCAAATCAATTGGCTAATTGGGGAGTGGACGGAGTCTTCACAGATAAAGCGGATGAATTAGTGCATTTAAATAGTTAATCATCGACATGTAATAGTATGAGGATACAAAATAGTAGTGTAATTTTGTATCCTCAATTTATATAAAACTATGCATGATATTGTTGGAAGTATGTTTAATAATTTCAATGAAATATTCCTTTGTGTTTATTATACTATATGAAAAATAAATATTATAGACTATTTATTTTATTAATTGGAACATATAATAGTAAGACGTTTTAGAGAAATGTGGGGGAACTATTTTATGGAAAATCAAAAGCAAGTATTTGAACAAGATTTATATTTACATGGTACAAAAGCTCAGTTGCAGATAGGTGATTTATTGAAGCCTTTGCAAAAATCTAATTACCAAGACCGCATCATGAATCATATTTATTTTACCGGAACATTAGAAGCAGCAAAATGGGGCGCTGAATTGGCTGTAGCTTTAGCCAAAGAAGAAGCAGGCGCACACATTTATATCATAGAGCCACAAGGAGATTTTGAAGATGATCCCAATGTTACAGACAAGAAGTTTCCCGGTAATCCAACGCGCTCATATCGTTCTACTGAGCCATTGAAAATTGTTGCAGAATTAGGTTCATGGGAAAGTCATTCTAAAGAAGAAATCAATCATATGCTAGCAGGAATTGAACAATTGAGAAGTGAAGGTCTAGACATTATAGAAGATTGATAGTTATAAATAAAAATTAATTAGAAGAATAATATCATCGATAGTTCGCTTAATTTATAATTAATTATTTCGTAATATGTTTATTTGGTGTTTGATGAATAAATGATATGTAGTATTACCTTGATTTGCAAAAATATTTTTTAAAAAATTATATAAATATGATTATCTTTATTTTTCTAGGGTATTTGTCCAAAAAAGGGGGCAATTTACATGAGTAAAATTTTAGATTCTTTAATGGGAGCACTTGATAGTGTTATAAGTTTCATCCCAAATATTATAGGTGCATTAATATTCTTAATTATTGCTTGGATTATTGCAGTAATTGTTAAGAATATCATAGTTAAAGGCCTAGGCGCATTAGGTTTTGAGTCTTGGTTACAAGAAAAAGGCTTAGTAGATGCAGAAAGCGGAAAATCTGAGTCAGCAGGTTTAATACAAACCTTTGGTAAGCTAGCATACTTCTTAGTATTCTTACTGTTCTTACCGTCAGTATTTGATTCATTAAATATGCAATCAGTATCAAAACCTATTAAAGGTATGATGAGCAGTATACTTAACTTTGCACCTAAAATTATTGTTGCAATAGTAATATTAGTGATTGGTTTATTTATCGCAAAAGTTTTAGGTACATTAGTGAAAAACATATTATCAAGTTTAAATGTAAGTAAATTTAATCAATATGTTAATTTTGGAAAAAATGAAGATAGCATAGATATTCCAGTAGCAGCTGGTTGGGTAATCACTACGTTAATTGGTTTATTCTTTACAGTTCAAGCGCTTAGCACAGTGAATTTATCTGTATTAAACCAAATTGGTGAAGCGATTATCGGTTACTTACCGCTTGTTATTTCTGCTGCAATCATTTTAGCATTAGGATTAATCGGTGGTAACTTAGTTGCAAAATTTATTAACAAATCAACTGGGAACGGTATGTTGGCTGAAATTGTAAAATATTTAGTCATTATTGTTTCCGTATTTATGACATTAGATCAGCTAAACTTTGCGCAAAGTATTGTTAACGTAGCATTCTTATTAATTTTAGGTGCTGTAGCTGTAGCATTTGCAATTGCGTTTGGTATTGGTGGTAAGTCGTTTGCCGAGAAACAACTTGAAAAATTCTCTAATAAAATCGATTCAGAAAATAAAAAATAATTAAAAGCAGAATTAGTTTTTGCTTTATTAGCGAAAGGACTATTGCTACCAATTTCGGGGCAATGGTCCTTTTTTCTAATTGTGAATTGAATGCAAAAATGATGTATTATATACAATAAAAGGGGTTAAAGTCGTATTGATATATACGTTATTATCGTTTCATTTAAGTGTATAGAGTCAACTGTGGTATAGGGTTGAATGGTTTATAATGAATTAAACAAATAGTAAGTCTGCTATAATTATAAAAATGTTATGGTTATATTGTGTATATATTTCCTAGGAAAAGACAAAATAATTATAACGAAAGTGATTAATATAGATAAGGAATGTGAGTATGAATGGAAGGAAACAATAATGATTATGAAAACTTGTTATTTTACTTTGCGTATAAAACTTTTATAAATACGGCAGATGAAATAATTGAAGATTATGGTTTGAATAGACAACATCACAGATTTTTATTTTTTATAGAAAAAGTTCCAGGTATTACAATTAAAAACCTTTTGAAAAGTATGGAAATTTCTAAACAAGGCAGTCACGCAACTCTGAAAAAACTTAAAGATGAAGCATTTATTGTTGAAAAACAGACAGAAGCTGATAAACGAATTAAAGCCCTTTATCCTACTGAAAAAGGTACAAAATTAGTTCGTGAATTAAACAAAGCGCAGAATGATTTATTTAGAGATATCCAAAAAAAAGTCGGTAATGACTGGTATGCAATTATGGAAGAATTTGCTTCGTATCGTACAGGATTCCAAGAGGTAAAATATTTGAAAGGCGATGTGAAAGATTAAAGCGTTTGTATAATATACAGTTAGCGGTATTAAAATCAAAACTTGTTAAAATATAGCACTGTATGAATACCACTCAACTCTTCACGATTTTGAAAAACTAAATTGCATCGTATAAAAAAGTGTTCCGGGTCATCATTAGATGTCTCGGAATTTTTAATTATAAGTAGAAATAGCACTATTAATATTTCAGCTAATTGCGTTTTAAATTGGATGTCTTTTTAAAGGGGGAGGACATTGTAATCTTAGACCTCTGTAATATCTTTTACGTGCGCCAAACCGTTGTTAAAGTTTAATAATGTTGATATTTATGTGAGTGATTTCGGGAAGGTTCACTTAATAATAAGAGTCAATATTGTTGACCTTTATTATGTTATAAGTTAAATTTGAAGTGTATTAGATATAGAGTAAAGGGGAAATGAAAATGAAAAAACGTGTAGGACAATATCTAATGGACTGTTTGAGCAATGTTGGTGTAGATAAAGTGTTTGGTGTACCAGGAGATTTTAACCTTACCTTTCTAGATGATATTATTAGTCGTAATGACTTAGAATGGGTTGGCAATACGAATGAATTAAATGCAAGTTATGCTGCAGATGGTTATGCAAGGTTAAAGGGCATTGCTGCTATGGTAACGACATTTGGTGTAGGAGAGCTAAGTGCCGTAAACGGTATTGCTGGGTCATATGCAGAACGTGTACCAGTTATTCAAATTACTGGCGCACCGACACGTGCCGTTGAACAAGCTGGTAAATATGTGCATCATTCCTTAGGTGAGGGACATTTTGATGACTATAGAAATATGTATGATTCAATTACGACAGCACAAGCTTATATCACGCCTGAAAATGCACAATCGGAAATTCCAAGAGTGATAAATGCTGCATTATTTGAAAAAAGACCAGTTCATATTCACTTACCAATCGATGTAGCGAATACCGAGATAGAAGTAACAGCATCTTTTGAACTAGCAGAACATCAACATATGGATGTTTCTAAATATATGCAAATGATAGTGGGAAAATTACAAAGTGCAGAACAACCTGTTATCATCACTGGTCACGAAATTAATAGTTTCGGATTACATGAAGCTTTAGAAAAATTTGTAACACAAACCCATATTCCAGTTGCACAATTATCATTAGGTAAAGGTGCATTTAATGAAGAAAGTCCATATTATATGGGGGTTTATGATGGCGCATTAGCAGATAAAGCCATAAGAGACTATGTAGACCAAAGTGATGCAATTTTAAATATCGGTGCAAAATTGACAGATTCAGCCACAGCTGGATATTCTTATCAATTTGATATTGATGACGTAGTAATGATTAATCATCATAATTTTAAAATGAATGAAACGAAAGATAATGATGTATCGTTAGTAGATTTACTAGCTGGATTAAATAAACTTAATTATGTAAATCACACGGATTTTCCGAAATATAAGCGCCCAAGTGCGCATGATTATGATTTGAATGATGCCCCTTTAACACAAGAGACTTACTTCAAAATGATGCAGGATTTTATTAAAGATGAAGATGTAATTATAGCTGAGCAAGGAACTTCATTCTTTGGGGCGTATGATTTAGCATTAAATCAACATAATAAATTTATCGGACAACCATTGTGGGGCTCTATTGGTTATACATTACCTGCGACTTTAGGTACACAATTGGCTGATCCTAAACGTAGAAACTTATTATTGATTGGTGACGGTTCGTTACAATTAACTGTGCAAGCTATATCTACGATGATAAGGGAAGAAATTAAACCAGTTATATTTGTTATAAATAACGATGGCTATACAGTAGAACGTAAAATTCACGGCGAAAATGAAATGTATAACGACATCCAAATGTGGGATTATAAGTTATTACCAACTGTCTTTGGTGGTAAAGATGAAGTATGTACGCATGATGTCAACACGAGTGAAGAATTCCAAAAGGTGTTACTTCAAGTTGAAACACAACCAGATAGAATGCATTTTATAGAAGTGAAAATGGATGTGCATGATGCCCCTCGTAAGTTAAATGCGATAGGTCAGGCATTTGCTAAGCAAAACGGCTAATATGAAAAAATAGTTTGGAATTTATACATTTGTGTTAGATATTTAGATAGTATTTTAAATTAACAAACGCGAAACCATAAAACCAGATAAGGTATTATGGTTTCGCGTTTTTTTCGACTGCAGTATATTCCACTTGGTCATAATTTTCTTCAAGTTTACGTAGTTCGTCACGTGTTTCTTTATTTAAACCTTCGCCGTAATCCATCATCTTAACAATATCTTTAAATGCTGCATATGGGATAGCTAATTCTTCTATATCTTCAAGGGTAACATGTAAATTGATTTTTTCAGGAGTACCATTAGCTAATTTCGATACGAAATCAGGCTCTGTTACAAAAGGTGATGACATACCAACCATATCGGCATGTTTCAATGCGTCCAAGGCACTTTCAGGTGAATTAATTCCACCACTAGCAATAACAGGTACTCTGCCTCTTAGGTAGTCACGGACAACTGCATTTACAAATTGTCCTTTATAATTACCATCTGAACGAACCTTGTTTTGGTAAATTTGACGACCCCAACTAGCAATTGCCAGATATTGTATATCTGCGGTTTCTAAAACCCAGTCTAGATGTTGGTTGAATTCGTCAATTGTATAACCAATGTCGCTCCCGCGTGTTTCTTCAGGTGTGGCACGATAACCTAGTATAAAGTTAGGTGGAGCCTCCTTATCGATAACAGATTGCACAGCAGCTAATATCTCTAAGCCTATACGTGCACGATTCCTTAAATTTTGTGATCCGTATTGATCCGTACGTTGATTAGAAAATGTAGAAAAAAAGGTTTGAATGAGTAGGCGTTGTGCTGCGGAGATTTCAACACCATCAAATCCAGCCTGAATGGCACGTGAAGTTGCATCTGCGTATTGTTTAATCACAGCGTCAATCTTTGTTTGTGACATTGCCAACACTTCATGTTGGATAGGTGAATGTAATGACATAGGACTAGGTCCGTATACTTGACCAAAATTTAAAATAGCTTGGTTTGAAAATCTACCTGCATGTGTAAGTTGCAAAATAGCTTTATTACCATCTTGTTTCATGGCAGTAGCTAATTTTTTTAAACCTGGGATACAGCTGTCATCAATAATACTAAATCCATATTCAAAAAGTTGACCATATGGTTCTATATAAGCAGCACCAGTTACTTGAAGTGGCGCTGCATGTGAACGTCTTTGTGCATAACGCAAGTCTTGGGCTGTAATATGACCATTTTGTGTAGAGGAATTAGTCGTCATGGGTGAAAGTACAAAACGATTATTTAAGTTAACTCCGTTGGGCAGTGTAATTGTTTTGAAAAGTGAATCAAAATTATTTATCATAGCTTTGACCTCATTCTTTGTTGTAATATGTAATTTAAAATTAACATTAATGTGACAGAATGGTCAATTAAACAAGAAATTTCGACATTTTATAAGCAAAATATAACAAAATATTTCTATATCCGTTATTCTATAAAGTGAGAGTAATATGTGTTGAATTTGATATTCTGACTAAATACAATTTAATTTTACATTGCTATAAGTAATAAATATAGAAAAGCATATGTATGTGGTATAACGGGAGTGAATTTAAACTTGGTAAAGTTGAACATATTAGATTATGCTGTCATTGATGAAGGACAAACGGCGGAAGGTGCCTTACAAGACACTGTAAAGTTAGCACAATTAGCAGATGAATTAGGTTATAAACGGTTTTGGATCACGGAACACCATAACGTTCCAGCGTTTGCTTGTGCTAGCCCAGAGTTAATGATGATGCAACTGTTAGCAAAGACACAACGTATACGGCTAGGTTCGGGTGGTGTGATGTTACCACACTATAGTCCATTTAAAGTGGCGGAAAACTTTCGATTGTTAGAGGCGTTTTACCCAATGAGAGTAGATTTAGGTATTGGTAATAATCCGGGTACCTCCAGTGTGAAAAAAGCACTTAATGAAACAAAATCTTACTTTTTAGACTACGAGCAGTCTATATTAGACATAAGAGATTATTTAACTGAAAATAACACAGAACAACGATTAGATAATGTGTTAGCACAACCAAGTATTACGACAGTTCCTCAAATGTGGTTGTTAAGTACAAGTGTTGATTCCGCGAAAATGGCAGGCGAAGTAGGAATGGGGTATACTTTAGGAACATTCTTATTACCAAATGCTACGGCCATCCAAAACGCTAAAGCAAGTGTTCAAGCTTATAGAGCGTCATTTAAACCGACTAAGTTAAATATGAATCCTATAGTTATGACCACGGTGTTTACTGTAGTTGCTGACAATGAGGAATATGCCTCATTATTAGCACAAGCATTAGATGTTTGGCTGTTGGGTAAAAAACAATTTGCAGAATTTAATCGTATGCCATCAATAGCGACAGCTCAAGATTATCAAAAGTCAGAAAGAGATAAACAGTTAATTGCACAAAATCGCGCACGTATGGTTGTTGGGACAAAAGCAACTGTTCAAAGCCAACTAGAGCAAATAATAGAAACATTTGATGCAGACGAACTTATGATTGTCCCATTAATACCAGGTTTCGAAAATCGGAGTCGCACAATAGAATTGATTGCAGAAATGAATTTATAATTAAAGAAAGGAAGATATAAATGAAAAAATTAGCGAATTACTTATGGATTGAAAAAACAGGAGAACAATATGTTTATAGAATGACACCAGAATTACAAGATGATGTAGGAACTGTAGGTTATGTGGCGTTTATGGGTGAAGATAATGTGAAAGTTGACGATGAAATTGTCAGTATCGAAGCTTCAAAAACAGTTTTAGACGTACAATCTCCATTAGCAGGTAAAATTGTGGCACGTAATACCAAGGCAGAAGATGAGCCGACGCTTTTAAATTCTGAAAAGCCAGAAGAGAACTGGTTAGTAAAATTAGAAAACGTTGATGAAGCAGCCTTTAATGCACTTCCAGAGGCATAAAACATGCAACAAGTAGAACGCTTAGCGTATTTGATTGAATATTTATGGCATGAGGCAAATGGTGATAAAACATTAGACTTACCTGATACAGAACAAGCACGTTGGGAGATGTTTAGAAGTTTAATAAATATAAGGCCAGCAAAAGGTATATCTAAAGATTTTATTGATGTACAAGATGCATTATTAAATCAATATAATAAACAACAAGTGACCGATATGGCGTCTTTAACACCATGCTTAGATAACGATATTTATTTATGGCAAGGTGATATTACGCAATTACAAGTAGATGCAATTGTGAATGCGGCCAATAGTAAGTTGTTAGGTTGTTTTGAACCGAATCATAATTGTATAGATAATATTATTCATACAAAAGCAGGTGTACAGTTACGTTTAGCATGCGCAGAGCTAATAGAAAGCCAAGGAAAACAAGAAGGCGTGGGTAAAGCGAAAATTACAGATGCTTATAATTTACCTGCAAATTATGTTATTCATACAGTTGGACCACAAATACGTAAAACGCCAGTGTCACGAATGAATCGTGATTTGCTTGCGCGATGCTATCGAAACTGTTTAGAAATAGCAGACAAGCATCAACTAAAGAGTATTGCTTTTTGTTGTATTTCTACAGGAGTCTTTGGTTTTCCACAAGCAGAAGCCTCTCGAATTGCTATAGATACGGTGTTGAATTATAAACAAACCCATCAATCAGCAATTAAAGTAATATTCAATGTGTTTACTGATATAGATGCTAAGTTATACAAGGAGGGCTTGAAACATAATGACTGAATCAACATGGGACGTCTTAACGACAACATATGACCAACAAGCTGATCAATTAGCTGATGCGTTAGCGGAAGCGGACGCTGTTGTAGTAGGTATTGGTGCCGGTATGTCTGCTGCAGATGGATTTACTTATATCGGAGAAAGGTTCACGCAACATTTTCCAGATTTTATAGCCAAATACGGCTTCTTCGATATGTTACAGGCAAGTCTACATCCTTTTGAAAGTTGGCAAGAGTATTGGGCGTTTGAAAGTCGTTTTGTTGCACTAAACTATTTAGATCAACCTGTAGGTGCCTCTTATGTAGCATTAAAACAAATTTTAGAAGCAAAAGATCACCATATTATTACAACAAATGCTGATAACGCTTTTGCAGTAGCAGATTATGATTTAGAAAAAGTTTTTCATATTCAAGGAGAGTATATTTTATGGCAATGTAGCCAACATTGTCATGCTCAAACCTATCGTGACGATGACGCGATACGCCAAATGGTAGCGCAACAGGAAGGTATGAAGATACCTAGGGAATTAGTGCCGCATTGCCCAAAATGTGATGCGCCTATGGAGATTAATAAACGTAAGGCACAAGTTGGAATGGTGGAAGATGCAGATTTTGTGGAACAATTGTCGCGTTATAATCAATTTCTTAATACGCATAAAGAAGGTAAAGTGCTTTATCTAGAAATAGGTATTGGCTACACGACACCACAATTTGTGAAACATCCTTTTC
>ERZ1023255.66-NODE-66-length-22752-cov-18.031546_pt1 | contig 22752 bp, 18 predicted proteins | sample MGYA00380459_ERZ1023255 | MGnify/ENA primary metagenome ERZ1023255 (study PRJEB33173, sample SAMEA4830368) | metagenome | study: EMG produced TPA metagenomics assembly of the PRJEB25223 data set... | reverse complement strand
GGCATGGGAACAGGTGTGACCTCTTTGCCATTGTCACCAGACAAAATAACTTACTTTATTAATAATACATTCTTTGTTAATTAATTGCAATAGTCAATTTTACACTATCTTCAAAAAATCTTTAAACAACATTTACTTAAGTTGTTTCTTTATGTATTCATTCGTTTTTGACGACTTTTACATAATACTATGTTTTTTCTTTTGAGTCAATAGTTTTTCAAACTTTTTCTCAAAAGCTTTGTTATAGCATTTTTTATGTCATGTCTCGCTCACTTGCTTAACTCGACTTGAATAATCTTACCACATGAAAACAGTATTTACCATACCTTTTATAGTATATTTTTATAGCATAATTATGCATAATCGTATCTTATTACTTAATTTATTTATTAAAAGTGTCTCTAAAACATACTTCCTTTTTTCATCATAAGTTATCCACTTCTTCCTTAAATAAAAAACGAATATCATAACATGTCTTTGTGACAGCATGATATTCGTTCTATTATAAGTTAGGGTATTTAAGTATACAATCTCTTATATTATTTTTGTCTCATATACGGGAATAGTAATACGTCACGTATTGATGCTGAGTCAGTAAGTAACATTACTAATCTATCAATACCTATACCTAAACCGCCAGTCGGTGGCATACCGTATTCTAATGCTTCAATAAAGTCTTCATCCATTTCATGAGCTTCATCGTTCCCTTGTTCTTTTTCTACTAATTGAGCTTCAAATCTTGTTCTTTGATCAATAGGGTCATTCAACTCAGTAAATGCATTACCATGCTCTCTACCTACAATGAATAATTCAAAGCGGTCTGTAAACCTAGGATCTTCAGGATTTTTCTTAGCTAATGGAGAAATCTCTATTGGGTGCCCATAAACAAATGTAGGTTGAATTAATGTTTCTTCAACTTTTTGTTCAAAGAATTCATTTAAGATATGACCGTATTTCATATTACTTGTGATTTCTACACCATGTTCTTTAGCGGCTGTTTTAGCTTCATCATCACTTTGGATGTTGAAGAAATCTACACCTGTCGCTTCTTTAACGGCGTCAGCCATATGGATTCGTTTCCAGTTAGACTCTAAATCAATTGTTTCTTCACCATATGATACTTTAGCAGTGCCTAATACTTTTTCTGAAATATGTCTAATCATGTTTTCAGTAATATCCATGATATCGTGATAGTCAGCGTACGCTTCATATAATTCAATCATTGTAAATTCTGGGTTATGTCTTGTAGACACACCTTCATTTCTAAACACGCGACCAATTTCATATACTTTTTCTAGGCCGCCAACGATAAGACGTTTCAAATGTAATTCAATTGCAATTCTCATATATAATGTGGCATCTAATGCATTATGGTGTGTAACAAATGGACGTGCTGCAGCGCCACCTGCTATTTGATGCATCATTGGTGTTTCTACCTCTAAGAATCCTTGAGAATTTAAATAGTTACGCATCTCTTGTAAGATTTTACTGCGGTTAATAAATGTCTTAGTACTATCTTGGTTTGTAATTAAATCAAGATAACGTTGACGATAACGTTGTTCGATATCTTGTAAACCATGGAACTTATCTGGTAACGGGCGTAATGCTTTTGTTAAAAGCGTGAACGATTTTGCTTTAACTGAAAGTTCTCCTGTGTTCGTTTTAAACATAACACCTTCAACACCAACTATGTCCCCTAAATCCGAAGAATTCCAAATTTCAAATTGGTCGTCACCTACTTGATCTTTTCTGACATAAATCTGTATTTGGCCACTTAAATCTTGTACATGAGCAAAGCCTGCTTTACCTTTACCACGTTTAGTCATTAAACGCCCTGCTATACTCACATGACTTTCTTCTTCTTTTTCTTGTAATTCTTCTTTAGAAAATTGATTCCAATCTTCGTGTAATGGGCTAGCCATTGAACTACGATCGAATTTTTGTCCAAATGGGTCAATTCCTAAATCGTATAATTCTTGTAATTTTTGACGGCGAACCTGCATTTGGTCGTTCATTTCTTCTGACATAACTTTCTCTCCTTTATGCTTTTCAATCTTTATACTTTTTCACTGAATCGTCTGTCATCACTATATTACCAATTTTTTCATTAGAATGCGGTTCAATAAAATCAGATGCTATATCATTTAATGGAATCAGAACAAATGAACGTTCTAACATTCTTGGGTGTGGAACAATCAAATCTTCTTTTTCAATAATTTGATTTCCATACAATAAAATATCTACATCTAAAGTTCTTGGCCCCCAACGTACATCTCTAACGCGATGCAATTGTTGTTCTGTTTCCATACATGCCTTTAACAAATCTTTTGGCTTCAATAATGTATGAATTTCAATACATTGATTTAAAAATTGTGGTTGATCAACGTAACCTACTGGCTCTGTTTCATATATTGGCGAAACTTTCGTGACTTCAATACCATTTTTGTTATTTAAAATGCGCACTGCTTCATCAAGTTGCGTCTCTCTTTCTCCAACATTACTACCTAATCCTAAATACGCATATGTCATTAGTGATTCTCCCTCACTATTTCAACACCTACTCCATTATAATGTCCAGGTATAGGTGGATTTTCTTTAGTGATTCTGACTTTCGTTTCCACTACACGATTATAGTGTGAATTTATACGTTTTGCAATACGTTCAGCCAGATGCTCTAATAAATTTACTGGGTCACCTTCCATAATCGCTTTCACTTCTTCAAATACTTCTCCATAATGTACAGTATCTGTAACTTTATCAGTTTTACCTGCTGTACTAAGATCAACTTTCATCGTGACATCAACAATAAATATTTGTCCAATCTCATTTTCGGCTGGTAACGCGCCATGATAACTATAAAATCTCATACCATTAAGAAATATTGTGTCGCGCATTATCATTCTCCTTTAAATAATCCATACTTTGTGCTATCCGAGCGTTTAATGCAACGTTATGTACTCTTACGCCCTTAATACCTTTAGTAATACCATATGCTGTTGTACCAGCAGTTGCTTCATCTCGTTCAGTTGGAGTTGTGTCTACACCAATCATTTCCTTAATAAATCTTTTTCTGCTTGTTGCTAACAGGACGGGGTATCCAGTTGCTACGAGTTCATCTAATCGAGACATAACTTCCTTTTCCTCGTCTCTTGTTTTGGCAAAACCAATACCTGGATCAATCCACACTTTATGTTGTGGTACCCCCGCCATTCCAGCTTTATTTGCTTGTTTTAAAAGATATAACAACATCTCATCGACAACTGATTCTTCTCTATGCCCGTCTCCGTTGTGCATTAACACAATTTCACCTTCATATTTCGCAACAATTTCAAATATACGCGGATCATGGTGGCCAGCCCATTGGTCATTAATCATCGTAACACCTAATTTCATGGCCGCTTCTGCTACTTCACTTCTGTATGTATCAACTGATAATTGAATACCTAAACGAGTCAAAGCTTCTACCACAGGTACGACACGATCAAGTTCTTCTTCAACGCTCACTTCTTCATAACCTGGTCTCGTAGATACGCCACCAATATCTATGATATCAACGCCCTCTTCTATCATTTTCTCTGCGCGTTCAACAGCCTTTTCAACTGAATTATATTTTCCTCCGTCAGAGAATGAGTCCGGTGTAATGTTTAATATTCCCATAATTTTTGTATGCGTCATAATCATTTTGCTTCCTTTCACCTCTAAAATGATTTTCCTATCAATTTATTATCATATTTCTATAATAACGTTATTTTTTATTTTTTTCAGTAACAAGTACTTGAATGAATTGCAAATTTTAATGAATCAAAACAATTCTGCATTTGAAATGATTTATTAAATCTAGTCATAACATTAAAAAACCGGCACACATAATTATGTGACCGGTTAGCAATATACTTCAATGATTAATCGTCAAATGCGAATAATGGTGTTGATAAGTAACGTTCACCATTACTTGGTAATACAGTGACAACTGTTTTACCTGCACCTAGGTTTTTAGCCTTTTCAATGGCTGCATGAATCGCTGCACCTGAAGAAATACCACATAAGATTCCTTCTTCTTTAGCAACTTTACGTGCCATTTCCATAGCTGTTTCATTGCCTACTTGAATAATTTCATCATAGATATTTTCATCTAAAGTATCAGGAATAAATCCTGCACCTAAACCTTGTAGTTTATGAGGACCAGGTTCGCCACCACTTAATACTGGAGAGTCTTCTGGTTCGATTGCTACAAGATTGATATCTGGATACTTCTCTTTTAACACTTTACCTGCACCACTTAATGTACCACCTGTACCGACGCCAGCTAAGAATGAATCAATTGTCTTACCTTCAAATTGTTCAACCAATTCTGGCCCAGTTGTTAATTCGTGTACACGAGGGTTAGCTGGGTTTTCGAATTGTTGTGGTTCAAAGTAACCAAATTCTTCTTTCAATTCTTTTGCTTTTTTAATTGCGCCTTTCATAGCTTCTGAACCAGGAGTTAATACTAGTTCTGCGCCGTATGCTTTTAATAAGTTACGACGTTCTTGGCTCATTGTTTCAGGCATTGTAAATACGGCTTTATAACCTTTAGCTGCACAAACAAACGCTAAGCCGATACCAGTGTTTCCGCTCGTTGGTTCAACAATTGTATCACCAGGCTTAATTTTGCCTTCTTTTTCAGCTTCTTCAATCATTGCTAGTGCAATACGATCTTTTACAGAACCGCCTGGATTTTGATATTCAAGTTTTACGTAAACGTCTGCAGCACCTTCCTCTACAACGTTATTTAATTTAACTACAGGTGTATTTCCAATCACTTGTACGATATTGTCTACTGGTTTATTTGACATAAGTATTGCTCCTTTTCGTTAAAAAGTTTCAAACCCTACTTTTTCTCTCGGATATAATTTAATTTTATCAGATTTTTCTGTAAATACAACAATAAAACCTTATTTATTTAAATTCCAAGACATTACAATATCAATATTAACCTTTTTACTTAATATTTTCTAATAATTCCTGTAGTTCTTCTTCTGAATACTTGTACTTACTTCTACAAAAATGACATTCAGCTTCTGCGCCATGATCCACATCAATCATATTTTGAATTTCTGCCTCTCCTAAACCTTTAATTGCATTTAAGAATTTATCGTGCCCACAATTACATTCAAATTGAGCTGGAAGGTTTTCTAGTATTTGTACATTATCTTCACCAAGAATTTCAAATAAAAGTTCTTCCGGTGATAAACCTCGATCTATTAGTTTAGATACTGGCGTCATATTATTAATAGCATTTTCTAATTTATTAATTGTTTCATCTTCTGCGCCTGGCATTACTTGGATTAAAAATCCGCCTGACGCTTTAATTGAATTATCAGGATTTACGAGTACGCCGAGACCTACTGATGAAGGAACTTGTTCACTTTTAGCAAAATAGTACGTGAAATCGTCACCTAACTCGCCTGACACTATTGGACTTGATCCTGAGAAATAATCTTTTAGCCCAACGTCTTTAACTACAGTTAATGAGCCATTTGTTCCAACAGCTCTGCTAACATCTAATTTCCCACTATCATTTAGTGGGAAGTGTGTTTGAGGATTAGTGACATAACCTCTTACATTTCCTTTTGCATCAGCATCAGCGATAATTTTACCTATTGGCCCTTGACCATCTACTGTTACTGTTAATTTTTGTTCGCCTTTCAACATTGCACCCATCATTAATGTTGCTGTCATTGTACGACCAAGCGCAGCTGATGCAGTTGGCCAAGTATAATGTCTTGTCTGTGCTTCTTGAACACTTTCAGTTGTTAAAGCGCTGTATGCACGGATTTGCCCTCCAAAAGCTAAAGCTTTAACTATATAATCATTCGTCATTTTTAAGATTTCTCCTTTAATTTTAATTATTTTTCGTCATATAATTGCTTATTTTGTCAATTTCTCTTCTATTAACGCAACTTATTTTAATATTTCTTGGTAAAAATTACTAACTATTTGTTCGGCTAAATATCTGTCATAAAATAATAATTGCTTAAAGTGCTATTTAAAGTATAAATTAAAATTCTATAAATAAAAAACTTCTTTCTGCTATTCATGTTAATAGCAGAAAGAAGTTTTAGTTTAATTTCTTAGTTTCTATTGCTTGGATCGTTAGGATCACTTGGATTGCTTGGTTTATCAATATTTGGTGACTGTTCGTGACCTGTATTTTCTCTGTCTTCATCTTCTTGTTCTTGTTGATCGTTGTTATTTTTTTCTGATTGCTCTTCACGAACTTCATCGTATGATTTACCGTATTTACCTTTTTCAAAATCACTATCTTCGTTTTCAACAACTTTTGCGCCATCGTAATCGACTTCAGGTAATACACCGTCATAGAATAATGAACGTATTTGTTCAGCAACTAATGTTTCTTCTGTTAATAATGATTCAGCAATTAAAATCAGTTGAGATTTGTGTTCTAACAAGATATCTTTACAACGCTCATATTGTTCTTTAATTATACGTTGTACTTCTTTATCAATTTCGTAAGCAATTTGACCTGAATATTCTGGATCACCTTGCATATCTTTACCTAAGAACACTTGTCCATTACTACTACTTGAGAATTGGACCGTACCAAGTTTTTTACTCATACCATACTCAGTAACCATTTGGCGTGCAATTTGCGTTGCACGTTCAAAATCGTTAGACGCACCAGTCGATACTTCATTAAAGTTAATATCTTCTGAAACACGTCCGCCGAGTAAACCACAAATTTTATCTAGTAATTCTGGTTCAGTCATTAAGAATCGATCTTGTTTTGGTAACATCATTGCATAACCACCAGCTTGACCACGAGGGACAATGGTAACTTTGTGAACCACTTCAGCTTCATCAAGTACCATACCTATAATCGTGTGACCAGCTTCGTGATGTGCGACAATGTTACGTTCTTTATCAGAAATAACACGAGATTTTTTAGCTGGACCAGCAATAACACGGTCTGTAGCTTCTTCTATATCGCGCATATCGATTTTCTTCTTGCCTTCACGTACAGCAACAAGTGATGCCTCGTTTAGTAAGTTTTCTAAATCTGCACCTGAGAACCCTGGCGTTCTTTGAGACACCGCTTTCAAGTCAACTGTTTCGTCAAGCGGTTTATTTTTAGCATGCACATGTAATATCGCTTCACGACCCTTAACATCTGGACGACCTACTTGAATTTGTCTATCGAAACGACCTGGACGTAATAACGCTGGGTCTAAAATGTCAGGACGGTTAGTAGCTGCTATCATAATGATACCTTCGTTTTCGCCAAATCCATCCATTTCAACTAATAATTGGTTTAACGTTTGCTCACGTTCATCATGGCCACCACCGACACCAGCACCACGTTGACGTCCTACTGCATCAATTTCATCAATAAAAATGATACAAGGCGCATTTTTCTTAGCATTTTCAAATAAATCACGAACACGACTTGCACCGACACCAACAAACATCTCAACGAAGTCAGAACCACTAATTGAGAAGAATGGTGTGCCAGCTTCACCAGCAACCGCACGTGCAAGTAATGTTTTACCTGTACCTGGAGGGCCTACTAATAGGACACCTTTAGGTATTCTAGAGCCCATTTGTTTAAATTGTTTATTGTCTTTTAAGAAATCGACAATTTCGATTAATTCTTGTTTTTCTTCGTCTGCACCAGCTACATCTGAGAAGCGAACACGTTTCTTCTGGCTATCGTACATTTTCGCTTTGGATTTACCAAAGTTCATCATACGACCGCCGCCACCGCCGCCGCCTTGTGCTTGGCTTAGGAAGAAAATAAATAATAACGCAATAATTAATACTGGAATTAATGTTGTTAATATACTTACAAATACGCTTTGTTTCTCTTCTTCTTTAACTGTAAATTTTAATCCATCTTGTTCTTGTGCTGCATTTGTTATTTTTTCAAGCTCTTTATCGTTGTTATATAAAATTGTTGAAGAATAGTCTTCATCATTTTTTGTTTTACCACTTACCATATATACATTTTGTTCAGGCTGGATTTCAAGTGATTTCAAATCACCTTTTTCTAGCTGTTTCACAAATTGGTTATATGTAAGTTGTTTTGGCATATTCCCATTCCCATTTAAAAATGAAAACAGACCAAAAATAATAACGCCAATGATTGCGATAACTAGCACGTTACGAAAGGCTTTCTGCATGCGTCGTTTCCTCCTACTTCAATAATAAAACTAACAAAAATTGTAACATAACACATAAGTTCAAGGCTAGTATTTCAACTTTTGTATTATGTTTACAATTTCAGGTGCTTTATCTTAATTTTTATTTTTTCTTTACTTTTTAATGATACTTAAAATGTATTACATATTAACAAGCCACCATAAATTTATGTATTCAATACTTACAAGAGTTTATGTAATTAAAGTCTATTGTATTTATTCACATAAAACGACTTAGACTTATATTATATAATAATTTTCTATTCGGATAAATTGTATTGCTTATTTTGAATAAATTTCTGGTTTAAGTGTACCGATATATGGTAAATTTCTATAGTTTTCAGCGTAGTCCAAACCATAGCCAACCACAAATTCATCAGGAATTTTCTTACCAACATATTTTGCTTCAATATTGGCTTTACGACGGTTAGGCTTATCAAGTAATGTTACTATTTCAAGTGAATTTACACGACGTGATTCTAATAAATCAGTAATTGATTTTAAAGTTGTTCCAGTTTCCAAGATATCTTCTATAATCAAGATGTCTTTATTTTCAATTGAAGAACTTAAATCTTTTAAAATCTGAACTTCTCCTGTAGATTCCGTTCCTCCGTGATAACTTGAAACATCCATGAAGTCTATCGCTAAATGTGTATCGATATATTTAATTAAATCTGCCATAAACATTACAGATCCTTTTAATATGCCAATACAAACAAGCGGTTTCCCTTTATAAGCTGCTGTAATTTCTTCACCTAAATCTTTACATATTTGATGAATATCTTCCTCTGATAACAATACATCCTTTAAATCATCTCTCATTTTTTTCCTCTCCCATATCTCGTATACAAATTAAGTCTTTGTATTTACGTTTTAAAAATAATGTTCCAACAGCAATAATTTCATTATTAGCATTAACTATGATTGGTATTTGGTCACGTTTTTGTTGCTCAATTTTATTATCAATCAACAATCTACTGACCTTTTTGTGCCCTTTCATTCCGTTTAATTCAAATTTGTCACCATCGTTTCTTGTACGTACTAGTAGTGGAAATTCAAATGTAGGAAGATCGTTATTAATGTCAATACTATAGTGACTGAAGTTGTATGTCCCTGATTGATCTATCTTAGCCGGAGAAAGTTTTACGTCATCATTTGCCATTATTATAAATTTATCATAAGCGATATAAATTATCCATTTATCTGTTGTATATAATGTAGATTGCGCTATATTTTCACCCATGATTTGAAACCATTCATTGTATGTTTTTTCTGTTAGAGGATCGCGTGTTAGTATGTTAGCAAACAATTTATCTAATACGGTCATTTTCACGCTATGTCGTAATTGTAAAAATTGTTTTCTAGAAAAACGGTATTGAGTGCTACTAATTTCGACATCACTCTCTACAAAAGCGTTAGCCTCATTCTCTATAACTACCCGCTGTTCGTCATGCCACTCTTTTAGTTTTAATAACTGCTTGGTCTCTAATTGTTTATTTTGCTCTATTTCAGGTAAAATGCGATTGCGAATATCATTTCTCACATAATAGTTTTCTGCATTAGTTGCATCTTCATAAAAAGGGACATCATAAGCATGTTGATAGTTCTGAATTTCTATTTTAGTTGTTGTTAAAAGTGGCTTACATAAATCGTAGCTTCCTCGCGTTGTCAAATAAGACATACCGAGACTACTTCTAGTAGAACGGCCTGTCATCAATCTGTAAAAAATAGTTTCTAGCTGATCATCTTGATGATGTGCTGTGAGCAGTACATCTGCATTTAAATCTTTCATTATTAAGTCAAACCAACGATAACGTTCAAGTCTAGCCTCATTTTCAATACTATTACCTTTTTCAACAATTGTAGATAAATCTAAATGTTTAACATGTAGTGCAATATTATGGTCAATACAATATTGCTTCAGAAATAATTCTTCTTCATCAGCAATTGGTCTAATATTATGATTTACATGCAAACAGGTTAATTGTGCGTATGTATCTTGCAAGTTTGTAATAAGTTGGTGTAACAATACCATACTATCAATACCAGTTGATACAGCCAATACAATGTGCTTATCTGAGGACCAACCGTCCGTATTCACTTCCATGCAAACCACCTCCTTACTTGTGGACATTCATTAGGCACGTTAGTTTAAAATTATAATGTGCTAATTTTTTAACAAAAAAGAGACTGTTTCCTCAAGTAAGAAAACAGTCTTAGATTGTTACGATCAAACTTAATATTGGAATAAATGATTTCACTTTGTCCTCAATGAATCAAGTTAGGTTATTTGCGGAACAGTCTCATTATATATTTTTAGCGTCTTGCGCCTTTTCCGCCACGTCTAGATTCTGTTTGACGTTTGATGGAAGTTAATTTATCTTCGCTATCTTTCAAGAAATTTGTCAATTTCTTTTCAAAGTCTTCACCTTTTGGTTGAGGTTGTTTATGATTAGGTTTACTTTGCGGTCTACGCGGACGATCTTTTGCTTTTTTAATAGATAGGCTAATTTTTCCATCATCAGCAATTGAAAGTACTTTAACTTCAACTTCATCTCCAACAGATAAATGGTCTTCTACGTTTTCCACGTAATTATCTGCAACTTCACTTATGTGAACTAAGCCACTCTTTCCTTCTGGAAGTTCGACAAAAGCGCCAAACTTTTTAATTCCAGTGACTTTACCTTTAAGCTTGTTTCCTACTTCGATTGACATATTGTAAATAAATCCTCCCGATTTGTTTCGATTTTAACTTTATTATATGCCTGTTTGCATAAATTAACAATGGTATTATGATGCAAAAAAATTTTTTTCGTTATTTATCCTCTTTCGATGATTTCGATTTGGATTCAGACTTGTCTCCTGGCAACTTGAAAATCACTTCTCCATCATTACTTAAATAATAATCGTCTCTGGCTACTTTCTCTATATAACTTTTGTCATTAAGATTATTAAGTTGTTCTTTTAATGCTAGTTCTTCATCTTGTTGTTTTTGGTATTTTTGTTCTTTTTGTTGGCGTTCTACGGCGTCTTCTTGGTTACTTTGTTTTTGAGTGACAAGCATTATGCATAAAATAATAATAATAGCGAGTAAAATGCCACCAAATAAAGTAATACGTCTACGGACTACGCGTCTTCTCATTTTTTGTTTCTGTTTCTTCTTGTTTTCTGAAGAAGTAAATGTATTACCTATATTTTCTACTTTTTTACTCAACACTTGTCACCTCCTCTATTATTAAGCTTCACCAATTTTTTCTTCTTTTACAATTTCATACATGCCTTTAGCATTTTCTTTTGTTGCATGTTCACTTAAACCGGTCACATTTATCGTTATAATTTTTTGACCAAAACGAATTACAAGTTCATCTGTAACTTTAACGTCTGTGCCAGCTTTAGCAACTGTACCATTCACTGTAATTCTTCCTTGATCGCTAATCTCTTTTGCTAATGTGCGGCGTTTTACCAATCTTGATACTTTAAGATATTTATCAAGTCTCATGATTTATCTCCTCCTTGCTCTAAAAATTGTTTTAAAGCAGTTTCGTCTAATGACATATTTTTGGTTATATCATACAACTTCATAAAATGCTCTGCAAACACTTTTTCGAATTTCACACGTTGTACTTTACCTTCTTCAGCTTTAGCGTTTGCCCATATGTGTTTTAAATCTTCTTCTGACTCTGCTTGTGCTTCTCCAAATATATGTGGATGCCTGTGTATCATCTTACTCGTTAAGTTTTGTACTACTTCATTTATATCAAAAAACCCTTCTTTTTTACCAATACTAGTATGCAACAACACTTGTAACAGTATATCTCCTAGTTCTTCTATAATATGCCAATCATCTTCATTATCTATAGCTTCAAATAATTCAAATGACTCTTCTAATAAATATCTTTTTAACGTATGGTGTGTTTGCACTTTATCCCACGGGCAACCATTTTCATCGTCAACCAGTTGATCGATAATACTCGTAGCATAATAAAAGTCACTATAAAAAGTTAACTCATGCTCAACTTTTTTAATAAATACGCTTGTTACATTACTGAATATCATAGCGTGATGATCTAATTCATATAATGGGGTTTCAATAACATTTGCTCCGCTACTTCTAGCGCCATCCACAATATATACAAGTTGTTCATCATCATAGCGCTCCATTAATGTCACTTTTAAATCTCCAGCTGTCATCGGGCTATACACTTGTGTAATTAGTGTGTGTGTACGTATATTTAATTGTTGGCTTGTAAGCGAGGTAGCATCAAGTAAAGTGAAACCGTCATTAGGGTCTGCTTTTACCGCTTCAAACACATCATCTATAAAACTTTTTCCCCCTAATACTTCAACTTGTATATCATCATGTTGTTGTGCATATGTCTCTAATTTTATAGTTGTCGTTTCAGCTACACGAGGGTGACCAGGCACTGTGTAGACGATATCATCTTGTCGTGCTGCTTCAATTAATTGTGTCATAATTGTTTGGTATACGTCATCAAATGCTTGATTTTCTTCGTAAACATGGTCAAAACTTTGGAATTTCATACCTTCTTCAGTCAATGCTTCAACTACTGGATGCTCTATAGTTCTTGTGTACGTTATAGCTTTATTTTTCAAAAATTTGTATATACCTAATGGTAAATCATCAATGCCGTAGTTGCCTAATCCAACAATTGTTATCTTACCTGTCATTATCTTTCCCCTCTCTTCATATGGTATAACTTATCTCCAAATGGTAGATGCTTTAATTCTCTGTAACTTAACAAGTTAGTGCGCACAATAGCAATAACAATTACAATGACACCAATACCTGCAGCCATTACTAATTCTATTAGGCCAATTATTCGTCCATGTTCAGGAATAAGCCACATTGTGATTTGAACTACTATCGACAGAATAAACATTGTAACGATTAACTTAATCACGTATTTACGCATACTTTGGAAAAGATAATATTTTAACACATGTTTGTGTAATACAATTGTAAATAAAATGAGTGATAAAACAGTGCTTATACTACCGCCTAACATTAATAATTGTGGTATCAACGCTATATTTAGTACCATTTTGCTTACAACTCCTATACTAAACGCTAATAACACAGGACGTACTTTATTTTTCACTTGTAATAGTGCAATATCCATCATAATGAGTGATACACAAATAACGGTTAGCATATACACAGCTAGCGTTAACGTTTGACTATTAGTTTTAAAAAATACACTATTCATAATAGGCATTAAATTAATTAAACCAACACCTGCTGACACACTAAACAAGATTGTGATTTTAATAGATGCGTTAGCGTATCTATTGGTAAGCACTTTATTTCTAGCTTTTATTGCATCTGTTAATAGAGGAATCAGTACAAAACAAAACGTTGTTGTTACGATTAAGCCCATTTGAATAAATGACGCACCACGGTCATAAACGCCTTTTTGAGAAGTCGCTTGTTGAAAATCCAAGCCTGTACTTTGCAGCATATGAAGTACTGTAAAACTATCAACTACTTGCCAGATGATAACTATGAGTTGGCTTACCGCAAAAATTAGTATAGCTAAGGCGAGTTTGCGCCATTCTGTAAATGGTTTTTGTGCAAATTCGTAAGACTTCTTCTGCGAATGCTTAAAAGGTTTCCGTAATATTAGAAAGAGGCTCGATGCTAGAAATCCAAATGCTGAACCTATAATTGCTAACGTTCCCGCAGCGTATATTGACCAATGCTCTATCATAAATAAAATAATCGCACTAATAATAATTCCAACACGAACAAATTGTTCAATTACCTGGGAAATAGCGGGCACATTCATATCTCTTTGTGCTTGATAGTAACCTCTAAACACACCTAAAATGCCGATGAATAAGAAGCTAAAGCTTGCTGCTCTAAGCATAGGTGTCAGGTTAATATCACCCATTAATAACGCAACCCACTTCGCACAAAACAGCAGAATCAGAAAAAATATTGCACTTATGCTTTGTATGCGTATCATTACGCGAGTGTATTGTTTAAAATCTCCTTCTGAACCAAATACCTGAGTAACTGCACTAGGTATCGCATTCATCGTTAAAATAACACCCAAAGCTACGATTGGATAAACTTGTTGGTATGCATATAACCCTTCATCACCCAAGATATTTTGATAAGGTACGCGGTAAACTGCACTTAATACTTTGACTACTAAAAGCGCCAAAGTTAACACGACTACTCCATTAAAAGCAGTCGACTTGTCAATCTTAGCTTTCATCAGAGATAACCATACTTTCTTCTAAACATTTTGCCAGGAATTTCAAATTATCAAACCAATTACTTGTTTTGTTTAAAGTCACTTTCATTTTACCATCTTGAACGCCTACTTTCATTGTACGTCCCAGTGGCTGTGTTTGTTTAAATAATGTTTCGCCATTAATATCTGTTGTACCCTTTTCAGATAGATAAATTTCAACTTTTTTACCTATATCCTTGATTAAGGTTACACCAGCATTCAATGCATGTATTTTAATTTCCATCATTTCTAAAAGTCTTTCAACTTCAACCGGATAATCATTAAAACGGTCAATTAACTCGTCTTTAACATCCATTAATTGTGCTTCCGTCTCAATTTTACGTAATTTCTTATAAATTTCTATTTTAGCCTGCTCGTTTTGAATATACTCTGCTGGCAAGTATGCATCAATATTAAGTTCAATCTCAACTTCTGGTGCATCTTGCTTTTCATCTTTCACACCACGTTTTTCATTCACTGCTTCTTCTAACATTTGAGAATATAAATCAAACCCAACTGAATCTATAAAGCCATGTTGTTGTTTACCTAATAAATTACCTGCACCACGAATATTCAAATCGCGCATCGCAATTTTGAAACCTGAACCTAATTCAGTAAATTCTTTAATTGCTTGTAGACGGTCTTCAGCAGTTTCTGACAGCACTTTATTTGTAGGGTGCAAGAAGTATGCGTATCCAATACGGCTTGAACGACCTACGCGCCCTCTTAATTGGTAAAGTTGACTTAGTCCGAAACGATCAGCGTCTTCTATAATTAAAGTATTCGCATTAGGAACATCGACGCCCGTTTCAATAATAGTCGTAGTTACAATAATATCATATTCATGATTGATAAAACTCAACATCGTTTCTTCTAAGTCTCTTTCGTTCATTTGCCCATGTGCAACGCCTATATTGGCGTCCGGCATAAGCATTTGTAATTGCTCTCTTTTTTCATAAATAGATTGCACTTTATTATATAAATAAAACACCTGGCCATCTCTTGATAATTCTCTTTCTAGCGCTTCTTTTATAAAATTAGTATTCTGTTCTAATACGTAAGTTTGTACTGGGAAACGATTCTCTGGCGGTGTTTCAATGACAGATAAATCGCGGACACCTAACATACTCATGTGTAGAGTACGTGGAATAGGTGTAGCTGTTAGTGTCAGAACATCCACATTATTTTTTAAAGATTTAATACGCTCTTTATGTCGTACACCAAATCGTTGTTCTTCATCGACAATAAGTAACCCTAAATCTTTATAGTGAATATCTTTACCCAGTAATTTATGTGTTCCTACAATGATATCAACAAAACCAGATTTCAAACCTTCTTTAGTTTCTTTAATTTCTTTTGCTGTTCTAAATCTACTAATCAGTTGTACTTCTATTGGGAAGTCTTGCATTCGTTCGATTAATGTTTCGTAATGCTGTTGTGCTAATATGGTCGTCGGCACTAAAAAGGCAACCTGCTTACCTTCCATTACTGCTTTAAAAGCTGCTCTTACGGCAACTTCAGTCTTACCATAACCAACATCTCCACACAGCAATCTGTCCATAGGGCGTTCAATTTCCATATCCTTTTTAATTTCTTCAATCGATTTACTTTGATCGGGTGTTAGCTCATAAGGAAAGTCAATTTCAAAATCATTTTGTTCAGCTGTGTCTGGACCAAATTGATAACCAACAGACATTTCGCGTGATTTATATAACTCTATTAGTTCATCTGCCATGTCTTCAACACTTTGTTGAACCTTCGCTTTTGTCTTTTTCCACTCTGTCCCACCAAGTTTATTTAACCTAGGCGTTTTATCTTCTGATGCAACATATTTTTGCACTTGATCCATTTGATCAACAGGTACGAATAATTGGTCTGTTCCTTTATATTGGAGTTTGATGTAATCTTTATGTACACCACCCACTTCTAGCGTTTCAACACCCAGATATCTCCCCACACCATGATGGACATGTACAATATAGTCACCTACTTTTAAATCTTGGTATGATTTAATCTTTTCGGCATTTGTTAATGTTTTTTGTTGCTTTGGTTTTTTCTTTTGTTTTGATTTAAATAATTCTCTTTCCGTGACAACTACTAATTGCATATATGGTAGTTCAAAACCTTCTGACAAACTGCCTTCAGTAATAATGGCGTTGCCACCTTCATTACGATGCGTAGGTGTATCAATAAATGTCGGGATATGCATTTCATTAAGCATTGATTGTATACGTTCTTTTTTAACTTCTGTTTCAGCAAGTACAACAACCGTATAATCATTTTGGATGAATCTTTGAAATTCTGATCGCATAATATCATATTGTCCATAAAACTGTTGCACAGGCTTACATGAAAATTTTATAATTTCATTTAATTCAACAGACATTGTCGCTGTGAATAATGTGAAATATGTCACTGGATAGGGTTTTAGTTGATTTTCAAAAGCATCATATTGCAAGAAACTTTGATCAATAAACCCTTTACCACTTTCAATCAAATTTTGCATAAACTCATCCGCTTCTGTAATAAGGGCCGTTTCAGTTTCTTTAATTCTGTTATATTCATCTACTGCTACAATTGCGTCATCTTTAAAGTAATCGATAATTGTTGTTGGCTGTTGATACATAAAAGCCACAAGACGACGTAATACTTGATGATCGAACATAGATGATTCGAACAACTGGAAACTCTCATACGTTTCTTTTAATTCATTGCGGACGGATTTATCAATTTTTGGTCTTGTATATTCGTATGCTTCTTTAAGTTTTTGTTTTGTGTGCTTAAGCACATCTTCTGTAATTATATAATCGCTTGCAGTAGTGATGTTTACTTCTTCAACATTCTCCTCTGACCTTTGAGTTTCTACGTCGAAATCTCGAATTGAATCAACTTCTGTATCAAAAAGTTCAATTCTAATCGGGCTACCAATTAGTGGATAAATATCAATAATACCACCCCGTAAGGAAAACTCACCTATATGTGAAACAACACTTTCTCTACGATAACCCATATTAACTAGCTTATTTAGGAAGTCATCGATGTCTATGTCATCACCTACATTTAGTGTTAACTGATGCGATTTCCACATTTCTACTGGTGTTAACCATTTTTTTAGCCCATTTAGCGGAACGATAAACAAACCTCTTTTTTCTTGGGCCAACGCCGTTAATGTACGTACACGTTCACTCATAAATTGAGGGCTTTGTGTTGAAAATTCTTCTGTCATAATATCTTGCATTGGATACTTGTAAATATCTTGTTCTTCAACAAACTGTGTTAAATCACTTTCCAATTTATCTGCTTGATAAAGGTTGTTTGTCACAATTAATAATTGTTTAGAACTATTCAAATATTTTTCGGCGATAATCGTTGCTTTAGCAGCCCCTGATAGCCCAGTAACCAATACTTGCTCTTCACCAAATATTTCGTTTAATTCTTGATAACGTTTGTCTTCATTTATATACTCTGTAATTATTGATTTCAATTGATTTCACCATTATATTCATTCATCACGCGATCAAACCTATCACTTTCTATGTAGGCTTCAATTGCACGTGCAGAATGTTCTATTACTTTATTCATTGTTTCCATTTCTTGTTTTGAGAACTTTTGCAATACATAATCTACGATAGACATACCATTTGAAGGTCTATCTACACCAATTCTAATACGTTTAAATTGATCTGTACCCAACACTTGGATAATAGATTTCATACCATTATGCCCACCAGCGCTTCCTTTTTGTCTTAAACGGATTTCACCTTGTGGTAAGTCTAAATCATCATATAAAACGACTAAATCATCAATATCTATGTCGTAGTATTTCATTAAAGGGCCTACTGCCTCTCCAGATAAATTCATCATCGTCATCGGTTCAATAAACATGACTTTTTCGCCTGCAAACCGTTCTATCGTGTATGCACCTTTAAATTTTTGTTTGTCTAAAGTGAATTTATTTTGCTCTAACATATAGTCAATAACTTCAAATCCAATATTATGTTTTGTTTGTTCGAAGCGTTTACCAATATTGCCTAAACCTACAATACACTTCATTATGTTACCTCCAATAGTTGTCTCTTTATCTAATTTACATTTGAGTTCTATTAATTATTTTTCTTATCATTTTTTGTCGTATCATTCACTATAATAACATAAAAAAGCACCTGCTTAACGTATTAAGCACGGTGCTTTTTATAAGATATGATAACGCTGATTTAATCAGCATATGATGATAAAGCAATGATAAGCATTATTACTTATTATTTTTCTTCATCACTTTCATCGTCTTCTTCGCCAACAACAGCTGGTTCTTCAGTTTCTGAATCGCCTTCCATTGCTTCGATTTCTTCTTCAGTAGGTTCTTCTGTTGGAGGAACTACTGTTACAATTGAATCAGTTGCTTCATTTTCGATAGTGTAATCACCTGAAACTTTGATGTCTTCTACTGAAAGCGTATCGTTAATTTCTAATTCACTGATATCTACTTCGATCACTTCAGGAATGTTGTCTGGAGTAGCAGTAACTTCCAAGTCGAATAATGGTTGTTCAACAACGCCGCCTTCTTTAGCTCCTACAGCTTCACCAACTAATTGAACTGGTACTTCAACAGTACGTTCTTCAGTCATGTTGATAGCTAAGAAATCAATGTGAGTGATTTGGTTTTTAAGCGGGTCGAATTGGTAGTCTGAAACCATTACTTTGATAGTTTTAGAACCTACGCCTAATTCGATAACACCGTTACGTCCAACTTCACGAATAACTTTGATAAATTCTACTTCGTCTACTTTAACTGAAGTATTTTTAGTACCATAACCATATACAATTGCAGGTACTTTACCAATATTTCTTAATTTTTTAAGGTCTGAACGAGTTTGTTTACCTTGACGAATAATTGACTTTAATGCAGCCATATTATTTCCACCTTTCATATTTTGTTCTTATCTTTCATAAATAAGAACCCCTTCACTTACCCATCAACGTCATGTTGCTTGCAAGTGTTTATTAAGTCGTGAAATCACGAACGAAATAATTATATATCTATTTTACTAATTAGTCAAATAGTACACTGACAGATTCGCGTTCATATACACGGATAATTGCTTGTGCTAGTAAACCAGCTACAGATAATTCTTTCGTGTTAGATGGTTTGCGGCTTTCATCTAATTGAATTGAGTTCGTAACTACAAGTTCTTTTATTGCTGAATTTTCAATGCGTTCTTTTGCTGGACCTGATAAAACAGGGTGTGTACAACATGCATAAACATCTTTAGCACCTTTATCTTTTAAGGCTTGTGCAGCTAAAGTAATGGTACCAGCTGTATCAATAATATCATCTATAATAATTGCTGTACGTCCATCAATTTCACCTACAATATTCATCACTTCAGCAACATTAGGTTTTGGACGACGCTTGTCTATAATGGCAATCGGCGTTTTTAATATGTCCGCAAGTTTACGTGCTCTTGTTACACCGCCATGGTCAGGTGAAACGACAACACATTCTTCAAGGTCAATATCTGTTTGATTATTGAAATATTCTGCTAAGATTGGAACGCCCATTAAGTGGTCAATTGGCATATCGAAGAATCCTTGTATTTGTGGCGCATGTAAATCAAGTGCAATCATACGATCTGCGCCTGCTGTTTCAATTAAGTTTGCTACAAGTTTTGCTGTAATTGGTTCACGGCTACGTGCTTTTCTATCTTGGCGTGCATAGCCATAATATGGAACAACTATATTAATATTCGCTGCTGACGCACGTCTACAAGCATCAATCATGATCAACAATTCCATTAAATGTAAATTCACTGGATTTGATGTTGGTTGAATAATAAACACATCACAACCACGGATACTTTCTTCTATATTAATTTGAATTTCTCCATCGCTGAAACGTTTTACCGAACATTTACCTAACTCAATTCCAACTTGGTCTGCAACTTCTTGGGCTAATGGTTCATTACCCTTTAAAGAAAATATTTTCAAAGCAGAATTCTTATACTCATTGTTTAACATTTATAGTCCTCCAATTAATTCTTTCAATTCGTTTTCCTTTGTAGACAAAACAAAGCTTAAATCGTTCAGCAACATAATCACATACTCTTGTTAACTTTTCATACAATTACATTGATTTTAACAGTTTAAGTACGCTTGTCTAAATATATGCCTTTATTTTTTCAAATAACCTTCTTTGGTTGTTTGTCTAGCCCTAGCTAATGCCAAACTGTCTTCTGGGACATTATCCGTGATTGTGGAACCTGCCGCTATAAACGAACGGTCTCCTAATGTTATTGGGGCAACAAGGTTCGTATTACAACCAATAAATGAATCATTACCAATAATCGTTTTGAATTTATTGATACCATCATAGTTCACTGTAATTGAGCCACAACCAACATTTGTTCTTTCGCCAATTTCAGCATCGCCTATATAACTTAAGTGAGGTAATTTAGCACCTGTTTTAACAACAGATTTTTTAACTTCAACAAAGTTACCTACTTTAACTTTTTCGCCTAGGTCTGCACCAGGACGAAGTTGTGCAAACGGCCCAATATTAGCTTGATCACCAATAACTGCTTCATTGATGACAGATTGTTTAATTGTGACATTGGAACCTACTTTACTGTTCGTTATTTCAGTATATTGTCCAACAATTGTATCTTCACCGATTACTGTGTGTCCGGCAAGTTTCACCCCTGGTTCAACAACTGTATCTTCTCCAATGATAACGTCAGCTCCTATATATGTAGTTGCTGGGTCAACAATGGTTACACCGTTTCTCATATGTTGTTCATTAGTGCGTTTCTTAAAAGCTTTTTCAGCTTCACTTAACATCACTCTATCATTAACACCCATAATCTCTTCAAAATCATCTGTGTGATAGATTTCAACGACGCCTTTATCTTCTAAAATTAATGAAAGTACATCAGGCAAATAATATTCCTTTTGCGCATTTTCATTTTTCACTAACTCCAATTTTTCAAATAAAACTTGGTTGTCGAATGCGAAAATACCTGAACTAATTTCATTAATTTGTCGCTCTGTTTCTGTTGCATCTTTTTGCTCAACAATTTTAGTCAACTGTTGTGACGAGTCGCGCAGGATACGTCCATAACCAAATGGATTAGATGCTGTTGCTGATAAAACAGTAGCTTGTGCTTTTTTGTTCTCATGGTGTTCTATCATTGATTTCAATGTTGTCGCAGTGATTAACGGTGTGTCTCCACATACTACTAACGTTGTGCCTTGTTTATCTTTCAAATGCTCACTTGCCATCTTAACAGCATGTGCAGTGCCTAATTGTTCTTCTTGAAAACTATAAAGTGATGCATCGCCCAATGTGTCTTTGACATTTTGTGCGCCATGCCCAACAATTGTAACAAGTTGTTCTACGCCTGATTGCTTAACGTTGTCTATGACATGTTCAATCATTGATTTGCCTGCTACATCATGTAGTACTTTGTATTTCTTTGATTTCATACGCGTACCTTTGCCAGCTGCAAGTACTATTGCATGTCTTTGCATGTATGTTAACCCTCCATTAAAATATACACTTCTTACTTATTATAATTTAACGCTAGTCACACTTTCAAGGCTCAAAACACCAATGTTATATAATGGAAATATTTTCATTAAAAATATTAGAAATATCTAGGCATAGATTTGTCATCTTTGTTCAATCAAGTAACCGCTTTTATATTATCGAATTATAGAACGATATATGAATATGTAATACAAATACTGTATTCTCATTTAGTTGTTATCATACACATGCATCCTTTTTTTCAATACTAATTTTCTGATTTATGATGCAGTAAAAAGCACATATTATTTATAATTATAAATAATATATTTTTTGTCACCTTTACAATTTAACAATTAATTTTATTTTTTGTTTCGGGTTGACTTTACAAAAATAAAAAAGATTGGATTTCTGTTTGTGGAGAAATCCAATCTTTTTTAATAAGTTTTTTAATTTAAGCTTCTTCTTCAGAATTATCTGATGACTGTGCATTTCTGTCAGGGATGACCTCATCAGTCTCTTCATACACTTTCATCACTGCATCTTGTATTTCTTGTCTCATTTCAGAATTTATAGGATGCGCGATATCTCGGAATTCACCGTCTGGTGTACGTTTACTTGGCATTGCGACGAATAGACCTGTGTTGCCTTCAATCACTCGTAAATCATGTACTACGAATGATTCATCTAAGGTAATTGAAACAAGCGCTTTCATTCTTCCATCTGTTTGTATTTTTCTAAGTCTTACATCTGTCACTTTCATGTAGTGAGC
>ERZ1023255.65-NODE-65-length-22813-cov-16.272168_pt1 | contig 22813 bp, 19 predicted proteins | sample MGYA00380459_ERZ1023255 | MGnify/ENA primary metagenome ERZ1023255 (study PRJEB33173, sample SAMEA4830368) | metagenome | study: EMG produced TPA metagenomics assembly of the PRJEB25223 data set... | reverse complement strand
TGTTCGGAATTAACGTTGACATATTGCAATTCAGTTTTCAATGTTCATTTCTTCATTTAATTAATAGTTGCTTTACAATGTTAACATCTTGCTAGACGCTTTGTCAATAAGAAAATATTATTTTTTAACAATCAATTAACATTACTGTAACAATATTAAATTATTCTTCTTATTAATGCAAGTATATTTTTTACACTTTTTATAATTAATTTAAATAATTTGTTTGCCGTTTTTGACGACTTTTATATAATATCAATTTCATCTAGAAAAGTCAACAACAATTTTAATTTTAATATTTTTGAATTCACGTTTGTAAAATCAAATGTTTGCCACAAGAAACAATTCTACCACCATTCAGAAAAAAAGCAATAGAAAAACGAATAGAAATTAAAATAATTTCTATCCGCTAACAAAAACTCCCTATTTATTAGTCTTTTCAATGATTTGTTGTGCCATAGATTGATATATTTGACCAAGTCTATCATCTGTTTGATATATAGATGGCGCAAAGTCTTTAGGATTCCATGAGGGTTGTTCTAATGGAAGATGTCCTAATAGATCAGTTTGCAGTTCTTCTGCAAGTTTCTCTCCACCGCCAGTACCAAAGACATATTCTTTATTTCCAGTTTCTTTACTTTGGAAATAAGACATATTTTCAATCACGCCTAAAATAGAATGTTCTGTATGTTTCGCCATTGCTCCAGCTCTTGCAGCAACAAAAGCTGCTGTTGGATGTGGTGTAGTTACAATAATTTCTTTACTTGAGGGTAACATAGTATGAACATCCAATGCGATATCCCCTGTGCCAGGTGGTAAATCTAGGATAAGATAATCTAAATCACCCCATCTTACTTCAACAAAAAAGTTTGTGAGCATTTTACCGAGCATTGGCCCTCTCCATATAACTGGTGCATTTTCTTCAACAAAGAATGCCATAGATATCACTTTAACACCGTGACGTTCAACTGGTATAATTTCTTTCCCTTGAACACCTGGCTTCTCATCAATACCCATCATATCAGGAACACTAAAACCATAAATATCTGCGTCAACTAGTCCAACCTTTTTACCTTCTCTTGCTAGAGACACAGCTAGATTGACCGCTACTGTTGATTTACCGACACCACCTTTACCTGAGGCAATTGCAATAAATTCAACCGGATTATCCTTTGATAGCAATCCTTCTATTGTTTGATTTTGTTCTTCCCCTGACCCACGGTATTGTTCTACAACTTCTGGTGGTAATTCTTCAAACCGAATGCCGACTGTATTTGCAGCATTTTCTTTAAGTACTTCTACAATTGCCATTTGCAAATCTAATTGCGGTTGTCCACCTAATTGAGCCATAGCTACTTTAACACTTACATGCTCTTTTTCTTCTTTAATACTTACTTCAACAATTCCATCAGTTTCTTTCAATGGTACATCTATTATTGGATCTTTCAATTCTCCAACAAGTTCTTTAACTTGCTCTATCGTTAACACAAAGCGTCCCCCTCTTATTTCATTATCAATTATATTCTAACAAATAAACTTTGACTATGCTTTAAATTATTTATACTTAGTATAAATTTAATACAGTTAATAAAAAAGCAGTTAGCTCAATTTATTCTTAATATAAGAATTATGAACTAGCTGCTTTAATCTAACAATGTTTAAATCAATCAACATATTTACTTACACAACTGTTTTGAGCTGAAGTATATGATGGAAATACTATTTGTGCTTATCATTTAGATTTTTACTATCTGGGTAGAAGATTTCCTTACATATGAACAAAATGCCAATAATTAGGACAATCACCCAAAAATCAATATTGATATACGCATAATGAATATGCACTATAAAATAAAATAGTAAGGTCGTTACCGTAAATGTGATTAAATGATATGTTGTTCCTTGAAAATACGGATTCTCAGGTATTTTTTTCCGAAAGTAATCCATTAAGTTCTCTATAATAAATAAGTTAAAGTAGCCTAACACGATATAACTACCATAATAAATTAAATTATCGTAAAAACTTTTATTATAACCAAAGTACGCCAAATGAAAATATATTAAAATCCTACTCAACCCATATAAGCCAAAACCTAGAAATGTTAAGAATATGGCGCCTGATATTATAAATACAGAAAGTACAATAAGCGTTGTAAACAAATATCTAATATATTTCATTGCTTACTGTCCTCCCTTTCTCCACATATCTATAGTATATGCAAATGATATATTCACCCTTATTATTTATATTACCATTATACCCGACTGGTACAAAAACCATATACGCAAGTAGTAATTTTCACGTAATTTCAACATTAATTTAATGTAAGTACATCACTAATTAGATGTTACTGGCTTCTCCTTATATAAGAATAACCATAACAAAATAAGTGCTATTAGTATAATAAAGCTTAAAATAATAACATTGTGTATTTGAACGCTAATAAAAGTAAACGATAAAGCATACATGTATCCCATAATTGTAGACCCTATTGAGTTGCCTAAACTTTTAGTTAATGTATACAGTGACATCATACGTTTCATGTTTGCAGGAGATGTTTCTTCTTGGGTAATTACACTGTCTTTAGTATAAACTGTTCCGAAACTAACACCAGCTAATAATAGACTAAATCCAACAAATAGTGGAGAGTCCGTTCCAATAAATACTAATATCCCACAAATTATTAATGATGTAAACGCACTGATATATAATGCCTTTCTCGACATTTTCGCTTCTATCTTATCAAGTGAAAAATTTAAAACTAGCCATGCAAACGAAATTGGAAAAATGACAAACCCACTTTGTAATGGTGATAAACCAATATCTTCTTGTAAATAGATCGGCATATACAAATTGTATCCCATCAATATAATTGCATACGCAAAATCAGTAAAGAAAATTAAGACAATCATTTTATTAAATTCTTTTACTGGTACAAATGGTGTTTTGACCCTCTTTTGATTTTTAAATAATATGGTTGCTACTACAATCGCTATAATCAAAGATAATATATTTAAATATAGATTTGACTTATTCATAACTGTAAAAATTATAAAAAAAACAAAAACATAAAATAAAGTTAAACCTTTTATATCTAACTTATTTTTAGCCCTCGTGCTTTCATTCTCAAAATGGAAAGTAAATATAACCAGTATCATTGCTATTATAGCAATCGGAATATTCACAAAGAATAACCAGTGCCAAGTTGCAAATTCTAAAATTCCGCCACCTAGTACTGGACCAATAATACTTGATATCCCCCATACGCTTCCTATAGTACCCATAATTTTATAACGTAATGGGATTTCAAATGCTAATTTAGGTACGATTTGGCTTAAAGCCATCATAACCCCAGCACCTAATCCTTGAATAAAGCGAGACACAATTAATAAAGTAAAAGTGTCACTTAGTCCAGATAGCAAACTTCCTGCCGTGAATAATAACAGTCCTAATAATGTTATGTATATAATTTTAGTGCGTTCTAGTAGTTCACCTACTATTGGATTAGCAATGACTATCGCAATAAAATAAACTGCGAATATGAGTGAAATGGATGATTCTACATTCAAATCCATTTTAATTGTTGGTAAAGCTAAAGAAACAATGGATGTTTCAATAGCAGACATAAACATTATTAAAATAAGCGCAACTACGATACCTAATGATTTTATATTCATGTACTTTTCTCAACTCTCTTATCTTTTTAATTTTATATCCATTTCTACTTAATCATTATTTATTTGTAAGTTCAATATCATTATTTTACTTTTAGTTAAAAAACTGATGATTATCGGAATTAATACTCCATTATATTTACCATTTAAATACACAAATAATTATTTGCTAAAATGACTATTTGTACAAAAATGAGGCTGCAACAAATTAATTGTCTCAGCCTCATCCGTTATATTGGTAATAACTTACTGGCTTCAAAATATAAGCCCCACTACCATATATAAATCTACATAAAATATATAATCGCTATAAAATGGAATACTGACGCAATCACAATAAAGAAATGCCAAATCATATGAAAATATGGTCGATCCTTTTGTGCATAAAACCAAGCACCTATTGTGTATGCAATTCCACCAAATAGTATAAATAGCATAAATGTAAGTGACGTATCAAAAATAATTTTAGGTAAGAACAACACACCAACCCACCCCATTACTAGATACATAATTAAACTTAATTTATGGTTAACATTTTTAGCTAGTGATTTGTATAAAATGCCCCAAATCGTTATTCCCCATAGTACAATCATTGCTGACCAGCCAATCCAACCACCAACTAAAGCTAAACAAATTGGAGTATATGTACCAGCGATTGCAACATAAATCATACTGTGGTCAATTATGCGCAAAATGAATTTATGTGATGATTTGTTTGGCATCGAATGGTAAACCGTTGATGATATAAACATTAAAAATATACTTATAACATAAACAGAAACACTAAATGCCCCCATTACACCAAAGTTTAGAAAACTTAAGATGGCAGCATAAGGTAGCGCACATAACGCTATAAAAGCTGCTACACCGTGGGATACTGCATTTCCTATTTCTTCGCCAAATGTTAAAGGTACAATATCTTTAAATGTTTTAACTACTTTATTATCATCAGCTTTTATTGATTGAGACAACAGTGTAACCACCTTTTTTATATCATATTCATACGTTTTAAATCTGCTCTAGCTGTTTCCACACTATCTTTACCTTCTTTATTTTTGAGTGGGGAAAATTCCTCATCTCTCGGAACTTGTAAAGTAATAAAGCTATTTGCATACTGGAAAATATCAAAATAAAAGAGTTCAAATTTCAACGTTGATTGTTCAATAACACCAAAATCTTCATCTAATTGTTTTAAATTTTTGATTGCTAAATGATATGGTAATTCATTGTCAACGACATTATTAATAAATAAAAGTTTGAAAGAATGGATACCTATATTAGCATTATTAAACTCATTTGCTACCTCTGGGTTTAGTTCTGAATATTCAAGTACGGTGTCCTTGTGTTTTGTATGAACTAATCGACCAACACTTTCGCCATCTTTGGGTTGTATCGATTTTGTAGTAATATCCATACTATTTTGGAATGTGTATCCCGCAAATAATGGATCCAGTACTTTAACTAGTACATTATCGATGTTATTTAAGAAAATGTATTCGACACCATTATCTAACATTTCTTGTAAATACCCAGCCTTTTTAAGTGCTTTAAATACACCACCATTACCATTTGGTGTTTCTAATATATTATTATCTACATCTAATACTAATTTACCTTCTTCAGATAAAGCTACAATATTATCTTGCATAAAGAAATGTACATGTGATTTATCATAACCAAAATAATTATTTGATTCGAAGAATAATTGTGTTTCTTGATCATTGATTTTACTAGTCATGATATACCAATCAACAAATTCGCCTGTTTGCTCTTTTAATGCTAATAATTGTTTAGCCTGAATCTCAAATAAACTTACGCCTTCAATTTCGAAAGAACCCTTAGGTCCTTTATACCCCAATCGAGTACCTTGCCCTCCAGCCATAAGTAGTACTGCAAATTTACCTTTACGAATAGCTTCAAATCCAACTTTTTCATATTGCTCAATCTCTTCGTCTGTAAATTCATTTTTTATATCATACTTTACTTCATTAATAGAAGTAACATCATCAATCTCTTTTTTATTTATATATAAATCCTCGTATAAATCTTGAATATCCGTTAAATTTAGTGCATCTAGTTTTTCAGATAGTTGTTCTTTCTCATTTGTGCTCATTAATTTTTCAAACTCAATGAGATGGTCTTGATTAAACTTTTCTAAAGCTTTCTTATCTAGCATGCTCTCTCTCCTTAATATCCAAATATTTAAATAAAAAATATATCTTATTCGCATTACGGATATATAATTTCACTATATGTACTTTATATTATTATGATGCTCAGTACAACCATAATTATAACCAATTCAATAATAACCTATGTATAGACGGTTGAAAAATTACATAAATTGCTCCAATCGACAACGCGCTAGCTAGAGACAAGTCAACTAGACCGCCTGTTTTAAAAACTATTGGAAATTTTACGCTTATTGGAACAGGATAAAATAATTTAACACCTCTTGGTGTTAACATGTCTAGTATAACATGTGAAAGCAAACCAAGAACAATACTACTCAAATAATAATCCGGGGTTTGAATCAAATAAAGTAAAAAGATAATAATTCCTATAAATAAAAGTGAATGTGTAAATGTCCTGTGTCCAAATACTGTCCTAATTAAATAACTAATAAGTTTAAATCGTCTACCAATTTTACTTTGTGCGTGACAAATATCAGGTATCAAACTCGAAATAACTGCAAGCGTTATAACTGTAACAGATGTAAACAAATCAGTATGAAAATATTCTAGTGTTAAAGCTCCGACTAATAAGCCGCATGATGCGTGGGTTTTACCTGTCATTTTCACTACTCCTTATCGGATTATATTTTAGCACATTTACGCGTTAAATGCGAACATACTTTCGTAAAAATGAGTATAACCTATTTTAAAAAAGTATCACACAATTACTTGAAAACGTTTGCAGTTTATTGTATGATATAGCTATAAATTAATTAAAGGATGTGTTCGATATATGGCAATGACAGTAAAAAAAGATAACAGTGAAGTAAGAATTCAATGGAGAGTTGCAGACATTAAGATTCCAACAAGTGAAATAAAAAATATTTCACAGGACCAAAATATTCACGAAGTTCCTAAACTTGATAGAAATAAAGTTTCAAGAATTGGTTCTACATTTGGAAAAACAAACCGTGTTATCATCGACACTGATGACCATGAATACATTATATACACTCAAAATGATCAAAAAGTTTATAACGAATTAACTAAATAATTAATTTAAAAATATACTAAGATTAGCTATGAAGAAATCTATGACGACAGATTTCTTCATAGCTATTTTAAATTGTTTTAGAGAAGCTAAAACAATTTAAAATATGTTCCACCCTTAATATGTTTTTATCAAAGATTCAGCTAGTTATTAATATTCCACTAATTAATAAGGTTTCTCAATTATATTAATAAATTATCAATGATATACTGTGAATATATTATGGAAAGAAGGTGCGCTTTATGTATGTAGTTACAAATAGAATTGATGTAAAAAAAGGATTTGCTAAAAAGATGGCCCCAAAATTTACTCAAGGTGGGAAAATACAAGAACTTGACGGCTTTCGTAAAGTAGAAGTCTGGTTGATTGATGATGAGGAAGATTACGACCAAATGTATATAAATACTTGGTGGGAAACTGAAGACGATTTTAAAGCATGGCTTCAAAGCGATGCTTTCAAAGAAGCTCATGAAGGAAAAGCCAAATCAAGCAGCGAAGAATCACCTGTGTTAGGTAATAAAGTTGTCAAAGCTAACGTAATATCGGTATTAGATAATTAATAATAACATTTTAAATGATTATAATTACTATACCATATATAAAAAGGAACGTCCTAGGCACACATAATTGTCCAAGACGTTCCTTTTCACTTTGAGCTAGCTAGCTTTTATTACACTTTTATATTTCTTTTTTATTACATACTTTCTAATTGAAATACAAGTGAGCCATTAACGCTATAATAGGTAAAGCAATGATTGTTCTTATTAAGAATATGATAAAGAGTTTAAAGATACTTACTGGTATTTTAGAACCTAAGATTACCCCCCCAACTTCTGATAAGTAAATCAATTGCGTGATACTTAAAGCGCCAACAACAAATAATGTAATATCGTTACCAACACCTTCTATTAAAATTGATGGTAAGAACATATCGGCAAATCCAATCAAAACTGTCTCTGATGCTTGAGCTGCTTCAGGTATTTGAAGTAATTCTAAATATGGAACAAATGGTTTTCCAATAATCGCAAATAATGGTGTATACGTTGCTATAATTGTTGCAAGTGTACCAACGCTCATCACTACAGGTAAAATTACAAACCACATGTCGATTACGGTCTTGAAACCTGATTTAAAAAATGCTTTAAAACCAGGTGCATTAATGCCTGTTTCAGTCGCCATATCAAAACCATGACCTAGAGCAGTTTTATTGTCAGGTAACTTCTCTGTTCTCATTTCTTCCGATACTTCTTTAGAGTATTCATCTTTAATAGATCTGAGCGGCCAAATTCTTGGTAAAATTAACGCACATACTACACAAGAGATGATTACAGTCAAATAAAAATAGAAGAAATGCTTTTGCATATGTACAGTGTCGGCAACAACAATGGCAAATGTTAGTGAAACAACACTAAACGTAGTAGCAATGACTGTCGCTTCTCTTCTAGAGTAGAATCCTTCTTGATATTGTCTACTAGTGATTAAAACCCCTACTGTTCCATCACCAATGAATGATGCAAGATTATCAACTGTCGACCGTCCTGGTAATGTAAATAACGGTCTCATAATCGGTCTGAAAATCGGTCCTAATAATTCTAATAATCCGTATTCCATAAGCAACGGTAGAAATAACGCTGCAAAGAAAAAGACAGTTACTAATGTAGGTAGTAGGCTTTCAAATACGAGGCCACCCGTATCTTCGGAATAGATAATGTCAGTACCTACTTTTAAATATGTCATCCAAACAAACACTACTGCTAATATTCTTAAAATCAACCAGAAAATCTTTACATTGAATGCATTATTCATTAGCCCCTCTGGTTTAAATTTATTTTTCAATACTGTCGAACATAAAATAGATAATATACCTGATATCGTAATGATAATTACAATGACCAATGGCATTGCATTCCCAATTAGATCTTTTAGTAATCCTGCTAAAAATGCAACAGGTAGTGTTGTTTGTTTTTCACCATCTTCAGTTACAGTAATTGGTACTAAAAATAAAATGATACCAATTAATGACATGATAATGAATTTAAGCTGCCCTCGTGTGCGCTGTGATTTACTATACTGAGTCACTACATTCACCCCTTAGGTGTATTATTTGATATATACTTAAAAAACAACACCAATAATTATAACCTATGATGTATAAATATGTAAATCTATAAATTGTGTCTATTTGTTGTTATTTTTGTATAAAAAAGTAGAGTTAATCCTAATATACGGAATTAACTCTACTTTAAATGAAAGCGTTTACTTTTGCAATTTATAATTATATTTTTCTCAATAAGAATAAAAAGTAAGGTACCCCCACGATTGCTACAACAACACCTACTGGGATGTCGATAGGTGGATGTATTCCTCGAGCTAAACAATCACTTATGGATAATATTAACGCACCTATCAGTCCTGACATAATTGTAATATGGACATGCTTATGTCCAACAATTCTTCTGGCAATATGTGGAGAGATAAGCCCTAAAAAGCTTAATCCACCTACTACTGAAATAGATGCGCCTGCTAAAATAACGGCTAATAATAACAGTATCATTTTTATCTTTTTCACTTTTGTACCTAAAGCGATTGCAATATCATCACCCAAAGTTAAAATATCGAGTTGATGACAGTAATAAAATATAATCGGTAAAGCTACGATAAACCAAGGTAATATAACTAAAACATTCGACATGCTGTGGCCATATAAACTACCTGTTAACCATACTAAAGCTGTGTTGGCATCTTGAGGGTTACGTATTAATAAATACTGTACCACCGCTGTACATATTGCACCGATTGCTAAACCTATTAATGCTAACTTAGATCCTTTAACATTAAATTTTGCTATTAACAATGTCAGAATCAAACTTACACATAAAGCACCTGCGAATGATCCAAACGGTAAAATAAATAAAGGCGCAGATGGAAACAGCATAATAATGGAAACTGCTGATAAACTCGCTCCTTTAGTTATACCAATAACATCTGGTGAAGCAAGCGCATTTCGTACCACGCCTTGAATAAGTGCACCAGAAATCGCAAGACTGCTTCCCACAATAATTGCGAGAATCATTCTTGGTATGCGATATTCATTTAATATAAAATTATCTTGTGCAAATAAACTTTTAACCGCTTCTATTGGGTTAATCCAAACTGCTCCGATAGACAATGATGCAATTGCTGAGATTAGAATTAATATTACAACGATACCATAACGAAAGGTTAATCTCCCAATCATAGTCTATCAACTCCTCTAACTGTAATGAATAGAAAGTATACTGCTCCTACAAATGAAGTAACAATTCCTACAGGTGATTCAAACGGAAATGCTATTAGACGACTTAAGACATCTGATAACAATAATAAATCTGCTCCGATAATCATTGTTAAAGGCACCATTAACCTGTAATCTGTTCTAATATAATGTTTTACAATATGTGGAACAATGAGTCCTACAAAACCGATTGGACCAGCGATTGAAACGGATGCTCCAGCTAAAATAATAACCAATAAGCCAACAGTAACACGTACAACCTTCACATTTTGTCCCAGTGATGTTGCTAAATCCTCACCTAATTCCATAATAGTTAATTGCTTAGATATAAAAATCGCTCCAATAAATGCCATCACTAACCAAGGAAATACGCCAATAACTTGAGGCCATTGAATACTTGATAAAGAACCTACTAACCAAAACATTACTGTTGAAGTTGCATCTTCATTTAATAATATAATCCCTTGCGTCATACTAGAAAAGAATAAATGAATAGCCATACCAGCTAATGCTAGTTTGATAGGGGTCATCCCTTTAGTGGAACCTGATAGTGTATATACTGTAAGCCCCCCGATAAATGCACCAATAAACGCAAGTATCGTTGAATATGCGGTTAAAGCAGGTACAATCATTGAAATAAATACAATAACAAATGAAGCACCTGAATTAACACCAAATATTTGTGGCGATGCAAGAGGGTTGCGAGTCATCGCTTGCATCAGTAATCCTGAAACACCAAGTGCTGCGCCTATTAAAAGACCAGCAAACATTCTTGGCATGCGTACATTATGTATCAAAAATGTCTGTTTTGTATCGATGTGTTTTACACTGTAATCAATAAAATCTTGGAAAGTAATATGTGAAGCTCCAACGCTAAGATTGAAGTATATAATAACAAAAAGCGCACATACACTCACAATAAATGTGAGTGCAGTACGTTTTTGAGCTTTCTTTTCATTGGATTTAGTTGGGTTAACGCTATGTGATTTAATCATTACCGTTCATCCTACTTTTATTGTGAGTCTTTTTGCTCATTTTTAGAAATTTCAGCAAGTTGTTTTGCAATTTCTTCGGAAGATATAATACCCCTTGCGCGTGCCCAAGTATTTCTATCAACTACAGATACGCGATTATTTTTAACCGCATCTAAGTCTTGCCAAACTGGATCCTCTTCTTGTTTTTTAAGGTTTGGATCATTTTCGCCTTTATCAGCCATAATAAACATACGACCTGGGTTAATGTCTGAAAGCACTTCTGCGTTTAATTGTAAGTAAGGCCCTTTTAGATACTTAGACAAGTTATCAGTTTTTGTTTTATTTAACGCATTATCAAAACCTAACTCTTTTAAAAGTTCTCCTACATATGTATTTTCAGGATGCGCTAATAAGCCTGATTTTGCAACAACAGATGCCAATACAGGTTGTGATTTATCCATTGTAATCTCATTACTGTATTTATCCATTAACTCATTATGCTCTTTTAATCTATCTTTACCTTTATCTTCTTTTCCTACTGCTTTTGCAATTGTTTTAAATGCTTCTAAGTTGTCTTTATAATCACTATCGAAGCTAGGAAGCATAATTGTCGGTGCAATTTTTTCTAAATCTTTTTGGATACCTTTATGTCTATTACTATCTGCAATAATAACATCTGGTTTTTGGTTACTTATTTCTTCTAAGTTAGGTTGTTTACGTGCACCTACTGATTTATAATCCCCAATTTTTTTACGTATAGGTTCAAGAATCCTATCTTTTTTACCATCATCAGCAACGCCAACTGGTTTAACATCTAATGCTGCAAGCGCATCAACAAATGAGAATTCTAATGCTACGACACGTTTAGGGTCTTTAGCAATTTTTGTCTCACCACCATCATGCTTAATCGTTACACCATCTTTGTTGTCCTCACCTTTGCTTGATTTGTCAGAACCTTTATCACTGACACTGCCACATGCAGACAACATTACTACAGTTAAAGTTAAAAACAGGATAGCCATAATTTTATAACTATGTTTCATCGTTTTCACTCCTTAGGATATGTATAATTACATATACAATTCTATTGATAATGATTATCGGTGTCAATAAAAATTTTTAAAATATTTATTGAATTTTAAATCCGATTGGATTTTTCAATGTTAAAGTTGTGGCATAATTTTTCAATAACGTTATCATGAATATAATTTTTATCTAAGTTTGTCATATACATACTTTGCGCCAATGCCTTATAGCCTAAATTAAATTGAAGTTTATCGCCAATTTGATAGTGGTCTTGGTTCAATAAATCAATCATCACATGATCACTAGTTGCACCTATAATTTTAACGTGATGATGATGTGGCTGAATATCTTCTATAAACGTATCTAAGCTACCAATATCAACGATTGCTTGTAAATATTGCTTACCCGATGAAATATCAATACGTGGTTTAATTTCAACTATCTCCGCTTCTAAAATGATAGCGTTTTGGTACAATGACGCTATCGGTTGGTTAGTTGTAGTTTCAACACCTCTAAAAAGTGTTTCTCCTACACGTAACTCATTAATCTTACCCATATCTTGATATAACATTTGAGATATCATACTAGAATTTCCACCCGAGATTATTTTAAACCTCATATGTGTTTCTAATTCAACTGATTCTACAAATTGATTAATTAAAGACACATCTTCTTCTGTTGGAATAATTGATTGGAAGCACATAAAGTTAAATGCTAATCCAACCACACTTACATGATGCATCGACAGTATTTCATTAATAAACTCTACAACATCATATGTTAAAACACCTTCTCTTGAATCTTTCCAATCCACCATAAGTAATATATGATGTTTTACTTGTTGCTTTTGAGCTATTTCATTCAATCTGCGAATTGTCGCTATTTCTGTTTGTATACTTATATCACTATATCTAACTACATCTTCCAGTTCATGTTGACTTGCTGTTCTAATCATCATATAAGTTAAATCATAATCTTTACTCTTATTAATGTTATCAATACGTGCATCAGCAAAATGTGTTATACCAATACGTTTCAATGTCTCAACAATTTTTCTATCGCCGCCTACGCATTTAATAACTGGTGTAAATTGCATATGATTCTCTTGAAAAATAGACAATAATACTTGTGCATTATATTGTATTTTGGACAAATTTATCTTTATTTCAGCCATCTATTACACCTCTTTATATATAGGATTCCTCAAATCAATGGTCACATATTGTTTCACTTTACTTTCCATTCTCATACGTAAGAGTGCTTTTACTGTTATCGTCGCACCGAATAGTACTTCCTTTAACTTGTTAGCATGCGGTTTATTAAGATCAATTGCGTGTTCAACTACCTCACCTACTAACTCAAATAATTCGGATTCTTCTACATATTCATATTGTGAAAAATGATGAATGAGCTCTGCAATTTGATTTTGAATAACTGCATGTTGAAACTTGGCTATCACCGCTTCGATATTTTCTGCAATTAAACTCGTGTTAGTAACATCAATATTAGGAATTTTATGTTTTAATGTCGTTAAATCTATCCTTGAACCACCTAAATCTCTAACGATAAATTTCATTTGATAATTTGGTCCTAGATTAACGATTGTATTTTGCATATGTGCTTCCAAAGCAATACCATAATCTTGAATATATGCAATTAATGGATCGATTAATGCTTTACTATAATGCAATATAAATTGTTTAATCGCATCTACCGTTAAACCATCATTTACCCAATTAATATAACTGTCTACAGTTACTTGATTATCAACAGGATTTTTATTAACTAAACTTGCAGTTACTAGAGTAGTCCCGTTATCTGAAATATAAGGTTGATGTCGTACTATACAAGCCAAATGACGTGCATCATCTGGTTCAGTTTTGGCATGTATACCAAATGGTTCCATAGCAACTTGTAACTGTGGATATATTGCTAACATGTCTTGTAATTCATAGCTCAATTTAGGTCCATCCACCGTTGTCACACTCGACACAGTCCTTACAGCGCTTGTAGCTTGTACATTAACAGGTAACTTAATATGAAACGGCTTATGAATAAGTTGCATAGTTCTAAATGATAAAGTTGCTTTAGATTCAACTTCAAAAGGTGTAGGTAGTAATCTTTTTTCTAATATCCAATCCGCAAATTTATAGACGATAACGTTCTCATATTGCCAAGGGTGTACAAATACTACACTATAATCCTTTAACTCTAAATCATGTGGTGCTAAAAATCCTTTTAATTTATACCGATATTCTGGAATAACTTCATCTACCATATAGTTTGCATCATCTTCCATAGAAGTGATTATACAATCCTCTTTATGAATGAGCATAATTTTTAATGAAATAATCTTTTCAAATTCTGGAGCATATTGTCTCACTTCGTCAGGTGTCAATGGTAGCTTAGTCTTAGATAATGGGTGTGTAGGATGGCCTTCGATAACAAGACTTTCAGAATAATTTAAATCATTTATTTGTTTTGAACCAACCATATGCTGTAACCATGAAAAGAAATTGATTGTTTCAGGCATTTTTGAAAATTTTAGCGTTGCGTGAATCAACGACTTTCTATGTTTAAAATGTTCATAAGTAAGTGCAAAACCTTCCCTACTAGAAAACAATTCATCTGTTAATCGTTGACTAATAGGCATATTAAAGTGTGATTCTAGGACTTCTAATAGTTGTTCTAAAGTTTGGATCGTTACTTGAACCTTACCCTTGATATAAGAAATCACACCATAAAATTCATAACGCTCCATAGCGCTTTTTCTAATCTTATTTAATTGCAACACTTGGCCTTGATATTGTATTTCAACACAATGATCATATTCATTAAATAACATACCTTGCGGAAATGTTTCTTCCTTAATAATTGCGTTAAAAATACGATACTGTACATTTCTATCTGCCAATTGCCATGTCTCATGCATCATACAATACTGCCTCCATTTTTTCTTTGCCTTCTTGTAATTGCACTGAATAACAATGCAATGACAAATGTACTCATTCCCATAATAATAAATGTTTCAATAATACCAATAAGTTCTGCTAAGAAACTCATTAACATGGCACCTAAAGGAATCATACCTCTATCCATCATAATGACACTGAGTATTTTCCCTCTATGTTCAGGTTCTACTCTATGTTGAAAATATATCCTATTTGTCGTTCTCGCCCATTGGCTGAACAAGCCAATAAAAAATAATGAAATAAATAATAAATAGGTGTTGCTACTAATCGTACATAATAAAGATATACCAAAAAGTACAGAACTTATGTAATACATTTTGACCATGGATACTTTTTCCAAAATATTAGGTAATACTATTGTTGCTATAATACCGCCTATCGCACAACAAGTCATAGCACTACCAAATATTGTTACTTGATTAGGGAATGTCTTGTCCGTTAACACCGGTAAAAGTGTAGTATAAGTAAAACCAGTTGCCATAATAAGTAATGATGTCACAAATATTCTTGCGCCTATTTGATTATCTTTAAAGTAAATTATTACGTACTTAAAGCTCACTTCTGGATTTGCTTTTGATAACACATTATGACTAAATGATAACGGTAAGCAAAGTATTAAAGATATGAAATAACACAATGCCTGTACACCAAAACTGATTTGCGCATTATAAGCTGCCATAATAAAACCAGCAATCGCAGGCCCAATTGAACGACATATATTTATAATAAATGAATGATACGATACTGTTTGCGTTGTTGTTAAACGCTGTGTCAAATCTGGCAATACTGCCTGACGTACTGGCGTTTCTATTGCACTCATAATGCCACGACCTAATGAATATAACAAAAATACAATTATCGGTAATTGTGGATTTTGAAATGTTAAAATACATAGTATCGTTGTTAATAAAAATGAGGAGGTTATTGTTAATTTTAATAATTTTCCTCTATCACATCTATCTGCTAAACTTCCCGCCCATACACTTATGAGTAAAATAGGTACGAGTCGGAAAAAATTTATCAGCCCTAGATAAATTGCGTTATGATATAGAGTAAATACATACCAATTTAGCGTGATTTGTCCAATCCAATTCCCTAAGAACAGTAGGAATGAACTAGGAAAAAAATACTTTGCCATAAAATTCCTCCTGTTTTTTAATTGATAATAATTATCATTATCGATATTATGGATTATACAAATATCTTATACGTTTGTAAAATAATTTTTTTAGAGGTGCATTATGAATTACAAAATAAATGACAACAATTTAATTGCAAAACTCACTAATGACGAACAATACGCTTTATCCTATTTACGTTCGGCAGATATAAGATGGGCAAATGCTTTCGAAGACGTATTATTAGAAAGTCGTGATAAAATTTCTCAAAGGTTAATCACTTCTTTACATAGAGAGAATTTAGTTCAGAGCCGAAATCATAGTGAGATTATCAACATAAAAAACTTAAACTTAGATGTTGCAATCAAGCAAACTCTTGTTTTAAAAATAAATTTTCCAGAAGCTAAAAAAACTTTATATGCACCTATTTCAGGACAACATGCTTTTGATAGAATAGATGTTGAAGGTCCATTTTATTTTGAATATAACAACCATTTAGAGCGGATATTACATCCAAATGAAATTTTAAACGCTATTTTAATAGAAGCACCTAACCTTAATAATGATGCTAGTAATCAATTTAAGGATGATATGAATAATAGTGTCGCGAATATGGCTATTTCCTTAAGTTATCAATCAATCACATTGTCTCAAAATAATGAACCATTGTTAGAATTAATTATTAATGCAGAAGATAGTTATTTAAGATCTGAACAAGCAGTTGTTGAAGGTCATCCATTACACCCAGGTGCAAAGCTACGTAAAGGCATGACACCAGAAACGGCTATAGATTATTCTTCAGAGTTTGGGAATCCCATCGCTATGAAATTTATATTAATTCATCAAGATATTGCAAAAGTGCAATCATTAACGAGACCATATAACGACACTGTATTTACATTATTTAATGGTCTATATGAAGCTGTAGCAAAATTATTAACTGATAATCAAATTGAAGACTATTACGTTATGGCTGTGCACCCATGGCAATATAACGCAGTATTAGAAAGTGATTATGCTAATGAGTTAAATGAGCAGCAGCTAATACCATTAGACTTTGATTTAAATTATTACGCCGGTCTGTCATTTAGAACATTAATGCCACAACGCCCAAATATTGAACCGCACATCAAACTATCAACGAATGTACATATTACTGGTGAAATACGTACTCTATCTGAACAAACAACATATAACGGACCACAAGTCACACGTATATTGAATCATATTAAAGCGCATGATCCTTTATTTAACCATATTCAGGCAGACACGATTGATGAAATGGCGGGTATTCATTTTTATAATCCAGAAGATTCGTCATCACAACGAACAGTAAAGAGCGAACAATTAGGTACACTCTTTAGAGAAAATATTTATAATATCAAGGACTCTGATACAATACCGCTCATCCCTTCTAGCTTAGTTGCAAATTACAGCAATAATGATGAAGCGCCTATAGTGACTTTGATCAAAACATACGCTGATAAGTTCAATATTAAAAGTTATGAAGAAGCATGTAGCAATTGGATTGCGCAATATAGCCAAGCATTAATTGATATAGCACTACCTTTATATGTGAAATACGGTATTGCATTAGAAGCACATTTACAAAACTCTATAACTACATTTAATCAAGATGGTTCAATCCATACATTATATATTCGTGATTTTGAAGGGTTGCGTATTGATAAAACTTACTTAAATCAAGCGGGCTACAGCACAGCAGACTTTCATGAAAATTCATTAATTCTTACAGATCAGGCACAGACAGTTTTCAACAAAGTGTTTTATTCTAGTATTCAAAATCATCTCGGTGAACTAATTGTAACCATCGCTCAATCTAGTCAAAGTAATGAATTAGAACAACATATTTGGTCAATCATAAGTGATATCATGTTTGAAAAATTACAAGATATTGCCTCTACAATGAACAATAACGACAGAATTACAAAAATAAAATCCGTTTTATTTGCCCCACAAATTGATTATAAATGTGTTACTACAATGAGATTAGAAGATGAAGCGGATTACTATACTTATATTAAAGTGAATAATCCTTTATATAGAAAGTTGAATTAAACAACAATAAAATTAAGCACTTTTTAGAATACAACTTTTTAATTAACTTGCCAGAGGATATCAAAGAAGCGTGATATAAAGAGTTACTTTGGCGGAAGTCTATGAGTAATATCGCCAACTTTCAAAAATGGAGTACCTGAGTTAACACTCATGTGTATATACTAATAATTTTCATAAATAAAAAATAGTAGTTAAAAAAAGGCCCGAAACATTAACTGTTTCGGACCTTTTTATTTAAATTGAATGGTTATTAATTATTGTAAACCTTTTTCTTCATTGTCTGAGTTTTGGTTTTTTTCATTTTTTTGAGACCATTCTTTTTTAGTCATAACATCTTCAACGCGCATGTTAACTTCAACTACGTCAAGACCAGTAATATATTTAACTTGTTCTTTAACTAAGTCAGTTACTTTACGGAAGATTTTTGGTGCTGATTCGCCATATTCTAATACTACTTTTAAATCAACAGCAGCTTGTTTTTCTCCAACTTCAACGCTAACACCTTGTGTAACATTGTTACTGCTACCAAATGAACTAGAAATATTGTCGACGAATCCGCCTTTCATTTCTAAGATACCGCTAACTTCACGTGCAGCAATACCTGCAATTTTTTCAATCACTTCATCTGAGAACGATAATTTATTAGTAAATTGAGGCTCTTGAGTTTGCTCCTCTTGTCTTCTTTCTTGTTCTTTTTCTTGAACTCCTGTTTGGTTGTCATAAGCTTGTTTAGCTTTATTGTTGTCTACTGCCATATTACATTCTCCTTTACCTTATATAATTTGTTTTAAAATTTTTAACTCCATTAGAATACATACAAGTTAATCGATTAACTCCATCGATTAAGGAAATTTAAAAAGTCTTGCTTACGGTCTTTAGTATACCCAACTCCAATTCCAATCAAACATAATACTAGAATTAAAATTGTACTCCAGAAACCTAAAGTTAAAAATAATATTGCTATGATTAGAAATGCTAAGAAGCCAATAATTCTCCATTTAAACATTTTGAAAAATTCAACAACTTCTTGAGTAGAATCTTGTCCATTTTGGTTATTATTGTTAGCCATGATAACCCTCCCTTACAACACACGTTTGCCTGAGGTTTTTTGATCTCTAACATTAACCTCTAATTTTGATACTGGTAATTCTGTAAAATGCTCGACATTTTGCTTGATGTCATTTCTAATCTCTTCAGTTAAAGAATTAACCTGAACATCACCAGGAACGAAGAAATCTGCTTTTAAAGCAATGTGTGATTTCTTTTTCTTGTTATAAAGTTTTGCAATCACGTTTGGTTGACGTATTTGATCATATTGCGTAAGTGTATCGTATGCAGATTTTTCAACTGCTTTTCTCGATACATAAATATGACCATCTTCGAAATCTTTATATAGTCCGGGTTTTCTATACGTAGGTTTAAACAAGCTGAATACTAATATGAGACCAATAATAATGAGTAACGCTGCTAAACCAATTAGAGTTGGTTCAAACCAGTTAAACTGATTAAAATAGTCTTGATACTGGCTAATTCTAGAATCTTGAATATACATGAAGAGTAAGAATCCAACGATTACTACAATTAATATGCCTAGGATAAAATTCTTAAGTCGTTTCACCTCGTATGACACCTCCTATGCTTTGGTAATATGTACTTGTCATACAAAACTACTACCCTTAAAAAAATTCTTAGAAACATTTTTATTGAATTTAATTTTTAATTTTTATTACAAAACAAATTTGTTAGTCCGCTTTATTGATTATCTTTTATTTCTTGGTCAGCTAGTTCTGGATGATTTGCAATGCGATATTGCAAAAGTTTGTCATCTGGCACGAGCAACTTGTTACTCGGCCTTGGTTTTTCAATTGCTAATGATTTAAAAAGTGAACATATCATAAATATAATGACAATCGAAAATGGTAAAGCAGCAATAATTAATAGGTTCTGTATAGATTGAGTGCCGCCAGTGTATATCATAATCATTGCAAATAAAGCCAATATGATACCCCAACTAACTTTTACAATACCTTTAGGATTGATACTACCTTTAGAACTTAACATGCCTAAAACGTATGTTGCTGAGTCTGCTGAAGTTACAAAGAAAATCATAATCACTATTAATGTCACTATACTTAACAAGAACCCTAATGGGAAATGTTCTAAAGTGGCAAATGTAGCAGTCTCTGTTGCCTCTTTCGCAATGTTTGCAATACCATGTTGTTGTAAATAAATGGCAGATGCTCCGAATACTGCAAAGAATAAGAAACAAACAAGGGCTGGTACAAACAACACTCCTAAAATAAATTCCTTAATTGTTCTACCTCTTGAAACACGTGCAATAAATATACCAACAAATGGGGCCCATGAAATCCACCAAGCCCAATAGAAAATAGTCCATTGTTGTAGCCATTGGAATTTTTCGCCACCTGATTGCGGAATGCGTAAACTCATATTAAAGAAATTTGCAATGTAATCACCAAGTGAATTGGTAAAAGTATTTAATATGGTTAAAGTGGGGCCAACACAAAATAATGCAATGAGTACTAGAAAAGCGAGTATCATATTAATATTACTTAGTGTTTTGATCCCCTTATTAATCCCTGACCAAGCTGACCAAGTAAATAATATCGTTGCTATAACAATAATAATTACTTGAGTTGTAAAATTTGAAGGTATATCAAATAAAAAATTCAATCCTTCATTAATCTGTAATGCCCCAAATCCAAGTGTTGCTGCTACGCCTGTTACAGTAGCAATAATCGCTAATACGTCAATCGAACCACCTATTGGTCCTCTCATCATTTTAGAACCTAATATTGGTGTTAACGTCGCACTTACTAGTCCTGGATACCCTTTGTGAAAATTAAAATAAGCAAATATTAATCCCACAATGCCATAAACTGCCCAAGCATGTACCCCCCAATGAAAAAATGAGAATTGTATAGCATCATTAATTGCAGTTTGCGTACCTGCTTTATGTAAAGGTGTTAACGTAAATGCATGACTGATTGGCTCTGCTGTAGTCCAAAAGACTAATCCTATCCCCATACCAGCACTAAATAACATGGCGAACCATGATTTCAATGAGAATTCTGGGTCCTCTCCATCTTCACCTAATGTAATCGATGAATATCTAGAGAATAATAGATAAACACACACAAGTAATATGACAAGTACCAATAATAAATAGTACCAACCAAAATTTAATGCAATAAAATTTGTAATATTTTGTGTTACTGTTTCTAGTTGTTTTGGCAATATTGCACCATATACAACAAACATAGTACAAATTGATAATGCTACCCAAAATACAACCGTTAATTTGTTTAAACGCATGTCAAAATTACACACTCCCTATACTTTTATGTAACTTACATACCCTATCTCATTACATGTATTCGTAAATTTTATAATATAATGCATATTATAAAATTTATATATATATTACTTTAAATAAAAAAAGCATCTTCTTAGCCATCATATCATGATGAATTATAGAAGATGCTTCACTTTATATTCAATTTTAAAGTAATAATTTTGTTAGTTTTAATTTTTAAAGTTTAATTACTAGCTTACCAATCATACTTTGATTTTCTAATTTAACATGGGCATCATATAAAGTTTCAACAGTTAAGCCATCTACCACTTCATTCACGGTCGGTTTATATATACCCGCTTCTATTTTTTCAGAAATATCAGTAAGGTAATCACGATGAATTTGCATATCTTCGGTTTCATGAATAGGTCTTGATGACATAAATTCATGAGTAAATGTAATACTCTTTGGTTTCAGCAAGTTTAAATCTTGTTTATTTTTGAAAGCAACAATCGTTGCAATCATTCCTCTTGGTTTTACTAATTCAATCATTTTTTCATAATACATATCCGTATCAAAAGTACAGAAAATGTAATCTACTTCACTAATTTCATATTTCTTAAATTCTTCGGCTAAATCATTCTTATGATTTAACACGATATCTGCACCCATATCTTTAGACCATTGGTGTGTTTCCTCACGCGATGCTGTAGTGATAACATGTAAGCCATAGTGCTTAGCGATTTGTGTGGCTATACTCCCTACACCACCAGCACCATTTATGATTAAAATAGATTTACCTTTATTTTCTTCTGGATTAAATGATATTTTAAAAACATCAAATAGTGTTTCGTAAGCAGTTAAACCGGTTAATGGAAGACTTGCTGCATCCACATTAGATATATTTTTTGGCTTTTTCGCTACTAAACGCTCATCAACAATTTGATAAGATTGATTGGAACCTTGGTATTTAGGCGATCCTGAATAAAAAACTTCATCTCCAATATCAAAGTGACTAACACCATCGCCCACTGCTTCTACCACACCTACCGCATCGAAACCTAAAATTCTTGGCGCTTGTTCAACCTCTGTTTTTCTGATTTTTGTATCTACAGGGTTAACGCTAATTGTTTCAACACGTACTAATAATTCATATT
>ERZ1023255.62-NODE-62-length-25362-cov-16.931126_pt1 | contig 25362 bp, 27 predicted proteins | sample MGYA00380459_ERZ1023255 | MGnify/ENA primary metagenome ERZ1023255 (study PRJEB33173, sample SAMEA4830368) | metagenome | study: EMG produced TPA metagenomics assembly of the PRJEB25223 data set... | reverse complement strand
CAGATTTGATTATAGCATTAGAATTAAAAATTTGCAGAATAAGTTCTTTATCTTTTGTAGGAAATTTTTGATTCATTTGAATTTCACCTTCAAAGGGCGCATAAATAACAGTACGCAACGTTGATTGTAATGATTCAATTTCTGTTTGTGTGCGAGTAATTTCATTAGTAATAAATGATTGTAATTGAGGACTTTTACGTTTTAAATGTGACAGATATTTTTGTTTGTCAGTAATAAGGCGTTCAATGGCAGGATTATAATATTCAAAGAGCGGTTGGTGTTTTTTTACAGTATCATTGTTTTTGATAAACCAATTATGAATATAACCTTTATCTGTTTCTAAGAATAGTTTGGTTATTTGGGTAGGTTGCTGTATGCCTAAAAAGTGATAGGGGGATTCGTACTTAATTTTAATAGTTTCTATATGGGGATGGGTCTGATTAGAGGGGATAGATTTTAAATAGAACCAACAGGATAGTGCAATACTACCTAATATTCCTAATAATATAAGTAATATAAAAATTTTTCGCAATAAGGTCACCTCGTGTTGTTAAGATGGTTTGATTATACAGTGAAAAAGACTCAAATTGCTATAAAAAAAGTGCGTCATTTACAGTTTGACAAAAGTAAATGATGCACTATTACAATTTTAAAATAATCTTAGTAATATAATACCAATCATGATGGCTATAATCCCTAAAACTTTGCGTGGCGTTATTTTATTAACGTTTGTACCTAAGAGGCCAAAATGATCTATGATGATACCCATCAACATTTGGCCTAGCATAACAATAATCGTTGTCAGTGCAGCACCTAAATGTGGCATTAAGATAATGTTTGTTGTTACGAAGATTACACCTAATATACCACCGATAAAATAAATAGGTTTTAACTTACCTTCTTTACTATTGAAAGTGGTAACTTTAAGACTTTTGTTAAATATCAGCGTCAAAATAAACAATACAATAGTTCCAACTGTAAAGGATATGAGCGAGGCCATGATTGATGAATGTAGTTGCTGACCTAACGCACTATTAATAGCTGTTTGGATAGGCGGGCAGAACCCAAACATAAATCCGATAATAAGCCATATATATACTGTTGAAGACTGTATTTTGTCTTTGGGATTTCGTCGGACATAATTCATAAGAAGGATCCCGAAAATTAAAAAGAGGATACCTAACACTTTTAATAAAGTAAAAGGTTGTTTATCGGCGCCAAACCACCCAAAACTATCAATCGCCACGCCCATTATAATTTGACCTGCTACCGTCATAACGACTGTTAAGGAAGCTCCTAAACGTGGTAAAAGTAATAGATTTCCTGTTAAGAAAATAACACCAAGCATACCACCAACAAACCATTGATAATTCAATGACTGGTTGCTATAAAATTGGCCTGTAAAAACATCGGGATTAATAATTAGATTAATTAAAATTAGAAAAATAGTTCCTGTTGCAAATGAGATTGTTGATGCATAGAATGAAGATTTTGTATATAAACTCAACCTAGAATTGATTGAAGTTTGAAATGGTACTACCATACCTGCAACAATACCAATGATATATAAAAGAATCATTAAATCACGCTTTCCTTCAAGATAACTATATTATAAAGGAAAGATTAATGTATGCATACATTTAAATTTGGAGTAGAAATGTGTATATATCAGAGAAAATAATGTACACAATAAACAAAGTATAATAAAATACGTATATTGATGTTTTTTGTATCATAAAAAATAACAAATTTAATGTATTTTGTTTAATGAATGTAAATGCAGAAGTGAGTGACTATAGATATTGAAACAACTTTCCATAATTCGTCTTTTAGATGAGGAAACTTTTTTTGTTAGCGCAGGCAGTAACGATCAAATAAAAAAGAATCAATTTATAGAAGTGTTAAATCCTAGACGGACATATAAAAATTTAGCTCAAATCGTTGAAGTATATGATAATTATTCAATGTGTAAAAAATTGGGTAAAAAAAAGATATTTTTTGGTGATACCGTTAGGCTAAGACCTTTGAGAGATAATGATAGATTAAAATAGAAAAGTAGTTAGTTGATATAATATATGAGCTTTATTATTTGGTAGTAAAAAAGGCCTGAAACTATTTGTTTCAAGCCTTTTTACGTAATGTTTTTAAATATAGTCTATTACGTGATTGTATTATATTTAATTTTCAAATATGAGTTTAGTAGATTTGTCTATAATTTGTGCAGCGTGTACTGTTTTAGGGATACCTGACTTCGGTCTTAAAATATCCAAATCAATTAATTTTGTCATGCCTTCTTTTACAGCGGATTCGTTTATAAAATGCTCGATTTTGGGTATTTGTAATTTGACCGTCTTGTTAACAGCATCATTGAAAATAAGTTCTAATGTTTGAGACATACTTTGTTTCCTCCTTAATTAATTGTTTCTGTCTTAATGACTTCAAGTTTGTCAAAACGTTCTCCAGTGATTTGTTCGATAATAGATTTGAAACTTTTAAGTTGTTCGGGTTTTACGTCTGTGTTTAAATTAGCAAAATGACGCTTGAACTGACTGGCTTTACCATTTTTGTCGAACAATGTACGCGATAATGTGACTGCGAGTTGGCTTATATTATTCATCTTAATAACCTCCTTTCACTATATATATCGACTGCGAGTAGCAAAACGGTCAAAAAATTTCAAAAAATTTGTATTAAACACTTCCATGTGACATAAATATCATATATCATTAAATAAGAAACATTTATGGTGTGAGAGGTGGAAATATGAATCAAGTAGATCCTATTAGGGATATTGAAGAAATTAAATCAATGTATAAAGTGTTGGGTTGTAAGTCTAGACGAGATTATTTATTATTTAAATTTGCGATACATACTGGTGTTAAACTATCTGAATTATTAAATTTATGTGTGAATGATATTAAAGAATCCAATGACCATATAAAGTTATATTGGCTTGAAGACCATGCACCTAATATTTATATTAAATTACCTGATGATTTAAGAAATGAATTGCTTGAATATATAAATGAGGAAGGCCTAAAGGAAGATCAATTGTTGTTTCAATCTAATAGAACGTTTAAAGGTTTATCGAGGCAACAAGCGTACCGAATTATACATGCGGCTGCTAGTGACTTAGGCATGCCACATATCGGTTTGACCACATTAAGAAAAACATTTGCATATCATGCTTATCAATCAGGTATTTCCATATCAATTATTCAAAAATACCTAGGTCATCAAACTACTTATGAAACGATGAAATTTATAGGTATTTCTACAAAGAAGAGTAATACCACAATAGCTTTGAATTTATAAATTATAATTAAAGGGGGAATACGATGAGTTTAGTCTATCTACTTGGAGCTTTATTTTTAATAATGTTACTTTTATTAGTAACAATGGCTACACCTAAAATCCAAAGATTTGCAGGTCATATTGCACTCTTAGCACCCCTCGTTGCCTCTATATACTTTCTATGGCAATTACCACAAGTAATGCACGGCCATTTTGTATCTGTAAAAATACCATGGCTTACACTATTAGATATCAATATAGATTTTAGACTAGATGGTTTAAGTTTATTCTTTAGCTTGTTGATTTCACTTATTGGATTAGCAGTATTCTTTTATGCTATGCAGTATTTATCAAAAGAACATGATAATTTACCACGTTTTTATATATATTTATTACTTTTTATGATTAGCATGTTAGGCGTAGTTACTGCAAATAATACAATTTTAATGTACGTGTTTTGGGAATTGACTAGTGTTTCTTCATTTTTATTAATTGCATATTGGTATAGTAAAGGTGAAAGTCAGTTTGGCGCGATTCAATCATTTATGATTACTGTATTTGGTGGACTTGCTTTATTAGTAGGATTTATCATGATTTATACTGTAACAGGTACGAATTCAATATCTTCTATTATTGAACAGAGCGATAAGATTGCAGAAAGTAATCTTTTTATACCTATCGTTATATTATTCTTAATTGGTGCGTTTACAAAGTCAGCACAGTTTCCTTTCCATATATGGTTACCTAAAGCAATGGCTGCACCTACGCCGGTGAGCGCATATTTACACTCTGCAACTATGGTTAAAGCGGGTATTTTCTTGCTATTTAGGTTTACACCATTATTAGGATTGAGTGATTTTTATATTTATTGTGTGACATTTGTTGGTCTAATCACGATGATCTTTGGAGCAGTTAATGCAACGAGACAGTTTGATATGAAAGCTATTTTAGCTTATTCAACAATAAGCCAATTAGGTATGATTGTTGCTATGGTTGGTTTAGGTGGTGGATTTGCACAACATCCTACCGGTGCATTATCTGAGGCATATGGATTTATCCTCTTTGCAGCATTATTCCATCTTATGAACCACGCACTATTTAAAGGTGCATTATTTATGGGTGTAGGTATTATTGATCATGAAACAGGTACGAGAGATATCCGCCGCTTGTCTGGTTTGAGAAAAGCCTTTCCAATCACACATATCGTTATGTTACTATCAGCATTATCTATGGCTGGTATACCATTCTTAAATGGATTCCTTAGTAAAGAGATGTTCTTTGATGGCTTAGTTAGCACGGTTGAACTACCACAATTTAACCTTTCATTAACAATAGTTATAACATTTATTGGAGTTTTAGCAAGTATTTTTACATTGATATATTCAGCTTACATGATTAAGGAAGTGTTCTGGGGAGATTATCAAAAAGCAGATTTACCAATCAAATCACCTCATGAGCCTTTTATATTTACTCTACCTTCTGCAATTATGATGATTTTGTTACCGGTTATCTTTTTTGTACCAAATATTTTTGGACATCATGTGATTTTACCGGCGTTACGAAGTATCACAATTGGAGAAAAAGTAGATAATGTGGCGCCACACATTGCTCAGTGGCATGGCTTTAATTTGCCTCTGATTTTAAGCATTATTGTAATAGTTGTCGGATTTACAATGGCTTTTAAAATAAATTGGAAAAACTATGCTAATAAGTTTAAAGTGAAATCAATCACAGACTTATATTTAGGTTCGTATAATCAATTTGAACATTATTCTGGTTATGGTATCCGTACTTTAATGAATAACCGTTTAAATCATTATATTACATTAACTTTATTAATATTTAGTATGGTTGTCATTTATGGGATTATTCAAGCAGGTTTCCCAGATGTTCAACAGATTCATGTCAGTGAATTTGGTCCAATAGAAGTAATTACATTAATCGTTGTGTTCGTGCTCGGTATAGCTTTAACATTTATTCGTCAACGTTTAACAATGGTTATACTCAACGGAATTATCGGCTATTGTGTAACAATTTTCTTCATTTTAATGAAAGCACCAGATTTAGCGTTAACACAGTTGGTGGTAGAAACGATTACTACGATTCTGTTTATCGTTAGTTTCTCAAGATTGCCAAACGTTCCACGTGCAAAAGTACACAAAAAGCGTGAAGCAGTTAAAATAGTCGTATCATTATTGATGGCAGTTATTGTCGTGACATTAGTATTTATCGCTCAACAAAGTGATTCAATGCCTACAATTTCAACGTTTTATCATGATGCTTATAATTTAGCAGGTGGTAAAAACATTGTAAATGCAATACTGGGTGATTTCCGTGCTTTAGATACATTATTTGAAGGCATGGTGCTAATCATAGCTGGTTTAGGTATTTATACACTACTTAACTTTAAAGAACGGAGGGGTCAAGATGAAAGAGAATGATGTTGTATTACGAACGATAACGAAGATTGTCGTATTTATATTGTTAACTTTTGGATTTTATCTGTTTTTAGCCGGGCATAATAACCCAGGCGGTGGCTTCATTGGCGGTCTCGTTTTTAGTTCAGCATTTCTATTGATGTTTTTGGCCTTCGACGTTAAACAAGTTTTGGTTGCATTACCATTAGATTTTAGAATTCTAATGATTTGTGGCTCTTTATTATCATTCATTACAGCAGTTGTACCTATGTTCTTTGGTAAACCGTTCCTTTACCAAACAGATGCGTATGTGCAATTACCGTTGTTAGGAGAAGTTCATTTATCAACTGTAACACTATTTGAAGCGGGCATCGTATTATCGGTCGTTGGTGTAGTTGTTACAGTTATGCTGTCAATTAGTGGTGGTCGCTCATGAATTTAATTTTATTAATGGTCATTGGCTTTTTAATATTTATTGGAACGTATATGATATTATCAGTCAATTTAATAAGAATTGTTATTGGAATTTCAATTTACACGCATGCTGGTAATCTAATTATTATGAGTATGGGTAAATATAGCAGGGACATGGTTGAACCTTTAATTGGTGAGGGAAGCAAGCAATTTGTGGATCCTTTGTTACAAGCTATTGTATTAACTGCAATAGTTATTGGCTTTGCAATGACTGCCTTTCTCTTAGTACTTGTATATAGAACATATCGTGTAACTAAAGAAGATGAAATCGATGTACTGAGAGGTGATGATGATAATGATGAGTAATTTATTAATATTACCATTACTACTACCAGCTATTTGTGGTTTAGGATTAGTATTCATTCGTACGCATAGTAGGTTATCTAGAATATTTTCAATTGGTACGATGGCTTTTACCACCGTAGTTTCCTTAGCATTGCTCATTTATGTAATGTATAACAAACCGCTTGCATTAGATTTTGGTGGTTGGAAAGCACCATATGGTATTCAATTTGTTGGAGATTCCTTAAGTTTATTGTTGGTTGTAACTTCAAGTTTTGTCGTTACACTAATTATGGCATACGGCTTTGGGCGAACTGAGAAAAGAGCGATACGTTACTATTTACCTAGTTTTATTTTATTCTTAACTGTCGGCGTAATAGGCTCGTTTCTAACTGCAGATTTATTCAATATCTATGTTATGTTTGAAGTGATGTTATTAGCTTCATTCGTACTTATTACATTAGGGCAATCTGTAGAGCAATTACGTGCTGCAATTATCTACGTCGTCCTAAATATTTTAGGTTCATGGTTGTTATTATTAGGCATTGGTTTATTATACAAATTAACAGGTACATTAAACTTCACGCTTGTAGCTCAACGACTGAATGAAATGAGTGACAAGAGTGCTATCGTAATTGTCTCTATGGTGTTCATAATCGCATTTGGTGCGAAAGCTGCGTTAGTATTATTTATGTGGTTACCTAAAGCATATGCGGTACTAAATACAGAGTTAGCAGCGCTATTCGCAGCACTAATGACTAAAGTTGGTGCTTACGCCTTAATTCGTTTCTTTACGCTTATCTTTGATGAACATCATGGAATCTCACACCCATTATTAGTCTTTTTATCTTGTATTACAATGCTTATAGGTGCTTTTGGCGTACTTGCATATAAAGATATTAAAAAAATTGCAGCATACCAGGTTATACTATCAATTGGTTTTGTAATCTTAGGATTGGGAACGAATACTTTTGCTGGTGTAAACGGCGCGATTTTCTATTTAGCAAATGATATCGTAGTTAAAACGTTACTATTCTTTATTATTGGTAGCTTAGTATATGTGACGGGTTATAGACAATATAGAAGTTTAAATGGATTGGCTAAGCAAGAGCCGTTCTTTGGTGTAGCGTTTGTTGTGATGATACTAGCTATTGGTGGAGTACCACCATTAAGTGGTTTCCCTGGTAAAGTGTTCATTTTTGAAGGGGCAATTGAAAATGGAAACTACATTGGTTTATCACTGATGATTATTACAAGTTTAATAGCAATGTTTAGTTTATTTAGAATTTTCTTTGTGATGTATCTCGGCAATGAACAAAGAGGCAAAACAATTGTATTTAAAAAAATTCCACAATATCGTAAGGCGCTCATAGGAATCTTAGTAGCAACGATTATCGCAATGGGTATTGCGGCACCGTTAATATTTAAAGTAACTGAAGACGCGACGCATTTAAATATGGATGATGGATTGTTCGAAAAAATGGTTAATCCTCATTTAATGAAGGAGGATAAATAATGAGACAAGTCTTACTTAATATCGTCATTGCCTTTTTATGGGTCCTTTTTCAAGATGAAGATTCTTTTAAAATTTCGACCTTTTTTGCAGGTTACCTTATAGGTTTATTGGTTATTTATATTTTACATCGTTTCTTTGGCCAACAATTTTACTTGAAAAAAGTTTGGGTCAGTATCAAGTTTTTAGCTGTTTATCTTTATCAGTTAATTACTTCAAGTATGACGACAATCAATTATATTTTATTTAAAACAAAGGACTTAAATCCTGGGTTAGTAACTTATGAAACGACGTTGGATACAGACTGGGAAGTATCATTCCTAACAATCTTAATCATTATCACGCCCGGCTCCACAGTTATTAGGATTTCCAAAGAAAAGCAAAAGTTCTTTATACACGCCATTGACGTTTCAGATAAAGAAAAGCAAAAATTACTGAAAAGTATCAGACAATATGAAGGACTCATATTGGAGGTGGCAGAATGATTGAATATCTAATAGATTTCTTTATTACGAGTGCATTGATATTATTTGGCATAGCGTTATTACTAACATTATTTAGATTAATAAAGGGGCCAACTACTGCGGATAGAGTGGTTGCATTTGATGCTGCCAGTGCCATTTTAATGTCGATGGTAGGATTGCTAAGCATCGTGTTCGGCACATTTTCATTCTTAGACTCGATATTACTCATCGCCATTATTTCCTTTGTAAGTACAGTGTCAATTTCTAGATTTATAGAAGGGGGGCACGTCTTCAATGCAAATAACAAGCGAAATCGTTAACCTTATTGCAGCTTTTATGATATTTTTAGGAAGTATTATAGCCTTAATTAGTGCCATTGGTTTAATTAAATTCCAAGACGTCTTTTTACGTAGTCATGCGGCAACGAAAAGTTCAACGTTATCTGTATTATTGACGCTGGTAGGCGTTATCATTTATTTTATTTCGTCACAAGGTTATTTAAGTGTAAGACTTATTCTCGCTTTAGTGTTTATTAATTTAACATCTCCTGTTGGGGGACACTTAATTTCTCGTGCGGCGTACCGTACTGGCGCGTATATGTATAGAAAAAGCGATGCGCCTAGACAAACTAATATTTTATTGAGCGCTACTGAGAATAACACATTTGAACAATTGAAAAAGCGTGCACATGAGCGTGAAGAACGCAGAAGAAAAACGTATGAAAAAGAACACGATTACTAATTTTTTAATAAGGAGACACTTCTCATATTTTAAGAAGTGTCTTTTTGTTTCAAATGGCGTAATTAACTGTAATTATACTTTAAAATAGAAAATTATAGTTTTTAGGTGCATTACGTTTAAGTGATAGTCAATAAAATGATAAAATAATATATATTTGTAATTATGTTAATTTTTAAATTAATTATCGAATTGGGGAAGAAAAAAACATTTAGTATTTGATGAGTAAGAGTTTGAAACACGATATGTTCAGTTAAAAACAATATTATTTTATGTTTCAACCTCAATGATTATGAATGAATAATTATGTTGAAAAGAGGTGAAACCTTGCAAATATTTGAAACGATACTTATATTTTTAGCACTTGTTATTGTAAGTTCGTTGGTACACACAATACTTCCTAAAGTACCATTGGCGTTTATTCAAATTATATTAGGTATGTTGTTGTATGTAACTCCAATTCCCGTTGAGTTCCGATTTGATTCTGAACTATTTATGGTCGCTTTGATTGCACCGCTGCTGTTTGTTGAGGGCGTTAAAGTTTCACGTGTCCATTTGCGACGGTACATAAAACCAGTTTTAATGATGGCGTTAGGTTTAGTAGTAACGACAGTTATAGTAGTAGGGTTATTTGTACATTGGATTTGGCCAGAATTACCGATGGCAGCTGCTTTTGCATTAGCTGCGATACTATGTCCAACTGATGCTGTCGCCGTACAAGCTATAACTAATGGAAAAGTATTACCTAAGGGTTCTATGACAATTTTAGAGGGTGAGTCGCTTTTAAATGATGCTGCAGGTATCATATCCTTTAAAATTGCTGTAGCAGCACTGATTACAGGTGGCTTTTCGATGATTAACGCTATTGAACAGTTCTTAATCTCTTCAATTGGTGGATTTGTCGTAGGGTTAATCATAGGCGTTGCGCTTGTTAGATTTAGAGTAACGCTATCTCGTCGTGGTATTGAAAATATTAATATGTTTACGTTTATTCAGTTAGTCACGCCATTTGTAACTTATATCGTGGCAGAAATGTTCCATGCTTCTGGTATTATTGCAGCAGTAATTGCTGGTTTAGTTCATGGTTTTGAACGTGACCGTATCGCTCAAGCACGTACAAGGTTACAAATGAGCTATAACCATACCTGGAATATTTTGGGATATGCTTTAAACGGTTTTGTGTTTTCTATTTTAGGATATTTAATACCGGAAGTGGTGGGGCGTATTATTGAAAACGAACCACATAATTTAATATTCTTAATAGTAGTAACATGTTTAATCGCCTTAGCTATTTATTTATTTAGATTTTTATGGGTTTTTGTTTTATATCCATATTTTTATTTACCAGTGAGTCCATTCCAAAAAATGATTTCATATAATGAAGATGAAACAAAAGTGAAGGAAACCCCGCCTAAACGTGGGATGTATGCCTTTATAATGACTTTATGTGGTGTTCATGGGACGATTTCTTTAGCCATTGCTTTAACATTGCCTTATATGCTTGCAGACCATCATTCGTTTACTTTTAGAGATGATCTATTGTTTATAGCTTCAGGTATGGTTATCATTAGTTTGGTTGTGGCACAATTTGTACTTCCTGTTGTTACTCCGAATGCTAAAAAACCTAAAGTTGTAGGTATGAATTTTAAACAAGCACGAGTGTATATTTTAGAGAAAGTTATAGATAATTTAAACCAAAGGTCTTCGGTAGAATCTAGCTTTCAATATGGGAACGTGATTAAGGATTATCATGATAAATTGGCTTTCTTAAGAACTGTTGAAAATGAAGATGAAAATACTAAAGAACTGCAAAGGTTACAAAAATTAGCATTTGATGTAGAGAACCATACACTTAATAACTTAGTTGAGAACGGTGATATTACTACTAACGTATTAGACAACTATATGCGTTACACAGAACGTACTCAAGTTTATAAACAAGCTTCGTTAATACAACGTATAAAAGTTGAATTCAGGGCAATGCTTTTAAAAAGAAGAATTAAATATAAAGTGAAAACTAATGCGGCATCTCCGTTATCAATAATTGATAACTTACAAGAGATTTCAAATGTAATGCGTACAGTTCACTACCGTGTTGTGAGTCGCTTAGCAAAAGAAACAACTGAAGATAATAAATTAGAGGTCGGTATGATTTGTGATAGCTATCTTCTTCGTATAGATAACTTAACACCTTCTAATTTCTTTAATCCTAAAAATGAAAACTCAATAACAAAAATTAAATTACTTGCACTTAAAGAGCAACGTCGTATCTTAAATCAACTTGTTGAAGATGAAGAAGTAAGTGAAGTAACAGCACTAAAAATCCGTGAAGCAATAAACTACGATGAAATGATTATTGTGGATAGTCTAACGGATTAAGTTAAAAAAGCAGATTCCAATGATAGAATCTGCTTATACTGTCGGCAAAGTCTACGACTTTGTTGGCAGTTTTTTTATGCATGCTTTCCGCGGACACTTCCTTAGCCTGAAGTCTTCGGCTAGTAATCTTCCCGCCGAAGTAGGCTCAAATAACTGCCGATATTACACTAAAAAGATTATAATATATTAAACAGTGTTACGTTTATTATGTTGAATAAATCAATTGATAAAAGAGCTAACTTTAATCTGAAAGATTATTTCTATTTTGAAAAATAACTATACAATCATAAACAGACCTTAGGCGAACTGGCGCTGAACCCAAATAGTGGGAATGAAATAAAAACACTTTCGTTAAATTCATTTAAAATGAATCGTACGGAGGTGTTTTTTCTATGAAATCTATTATTTAATTTAGCATATGTATAATTATTTGCTTTATTTTAGTACCATGTATTATAAAAATCTCCATCAATGGGGGGAGGAACCAACCATTGATGGAGTTAGGGAGATGATTTAAGGCTTGAATACCACCATGCCGTACGCAATTAGGAGGAAAGCTGTACGGCATGGGACTATTCACCTATTATCTAGGTTAATAGCCCAAATCATTTATTCCATACTGCCGTGCACAGTTTCGATATTTGATTTCATCATATTGTAATAAGAATCACCTTTTGATCCTTCTTGACCAATTGAATCAGTAAATACTTCGCCGTAAATATCTTTATTAGTTTCTTCACTTAAACTTTGCATACTCTTCTTATCTACACTTGTTTCAACTAGAAGATGTTTTAAGTCATGATCTTTGACGAACTGAATCGCTTGTTTCATTTGTTCTGGTGTGCCTTGTTTTTCAGTGTTAATTTCCCAAATATAACCTGGTGTGATGTCATATTGTTTAGAGAAGTATTTAAATGCTCCTTCACTAGTAATCATTGCTCTGCGGTCTTTTGGTATATCATTGAATTTTTCATGGCTTTCTTTATTTAATTCTTCTAATTTAGCGATATAATCTTTGCTGTGTGATTTGATATCATCATTATGTTCTTTATCATGTTTTAATAATGTTTCACTAATCGTTTCTACGTATTTTATTCCATTTTCTAGACTTAACCAAGCATGTGGATCTTGTTTACTTTCATCGCCTTCAGCATCGTTTAAATATAATGGTTTTACTTTTTCAGATACTTTTACTACACTGTCATCTTTTGTTGACTTACCAGCTTGAGACAAGGCTTTATCAAACCAACCATTTCCTGTTTCTAAGTTTAAGCCGTTATAAAAAACGATATCAGCATCAGTTAACGCCTTAATATCTTTAGGCTTAACTTCGTATTCATGTGGGTCTTGACCTATTGGTACGATACTGTGAATTTCAACGTTTTTACCGCCAGCGTTTTTAACCATGTCATATAGAATAGAGTTTGTTGTTACAACTTTTAATTTTTCGTTTGAATTTGCACCTGAGTCGCTCTTTCCGTTACCGCAGGCTGCTAAAAATAGTAAAAATATTAAAGCGATAGATAGTATTTTCTTCATGTTTGTTGTCCTCTCTTTTTAAAAAGTTCTAATTTAGTTAAAGCAAAAATAATGATATAAATTAAGAATGCAAAGAACACAATCGTTGCACCACTAGGGATGTTATAAACGTAGCTGAAATACAGTCCGACAATGGCACTTATAGTACTAATTAGGCTAGCTACAATCATCATCGTATGTAATTTTTTAGAAATTAAAAATGCAGCAGATGCTGGTGTGATAAGTAAAGCTACCACCAATATAATACCGACAGTTTGAATACTTGCTACAGTTACGAGCGATAATAATAACATTACAAAGTAATGAATTAACGTTGTATTTAAGCCACTCATTCTGCTGAATACTGGATCGAATGTTGAAACCATTAAAGGTCTATAAAAAACAATAATTAATATCATTACTAAAACTCCAACAACGATAGTTGACCAGAATGTGACTTGCGTAACTGCGAGTAAATTACCGAATAAAATATGGTAAAGATCGGTTGTACTATTGATTAAACTAACTAAGATAATCCCTAAAGCTAAAAATGCAGTATAGCTAATGCCAATGGCTGCGTCGGATTTGGTTTTACTATTCTTGGTAATAAAACCAATAAAAATACTTGCGACCATGCCGGTTGCTAAAGCACCAATAAACATAGGTATATTGAATAAAAATGATAACGCTACGCCTGGTAATACGGCATGGCTCATTGCATCTCCCATTAGTGAAAGGCCTCTAAGTACAATAAGAGAGCCAACTGTTCCACAAACAATACCTACAACGATTGAAATAATTAGGGCATTGCTCAAAAATTTATAATCGAGTAATTGTTGAAAAAATTCCATTATAAGTTACGTCCTTTCTAAAATACTAAGCAGTTTCATGTTGTGACGGAGCACTTATAAATGTGTTGTTTAAATGCTCAGGTTTCATAGCAGTTGTGCTGTCCCCAAAATAACGAATATTTCTGTTTAAAAGGATTACGCGATCAAAGTATTCATCAGTTTTTGATAAATCATGATGTACAATGAGCAGTAATTTTCCGGATTCTTTTAGAATGCGTAATTGTGACATAATGATTTGTTCACTGTGAAAGTCAATACCAACAAAGGGCTCATCTAATAAATAAAGTATGCTATCAGTCATTAAAGCACGAGCGACGAGTACACGTTGTAACTGCCCACCACTTAGTTCTGAAATTTGACGGTGACGTAAATCTTTTAACTCTAAGGTATCCATTAATTGATTTAATCTTTTTTTAGTTTCGGAATTTACCCATTTAAACCATCCTATATCTTTATATGCACCTGACATAACCACGTGCTCCACATTGATAGGAAAATCTAAATCAATATGTGCTTTTTGTGGGATATAAGTTATAGATTTCAAATCATTTTGTATGGGATCACCATTTAATTGGGCTTTGCCTGTTGATTTAAATTCTCCGATAAGAGATTTAATTAAAGATGATTTCCCAGCACCATTAGGACCCATAATCCCGATTATTTCGCCATTAATAGGGATGGATAAGTTAACATTTTGTAGTACATGTTTATTCCCTAATGTAAGATTTAAATTCTCAATTTCTAACATCTTCATCCTCCTTAATAATATTTTTAGGTTAACCTAATTTCATTTATAATATACCATGAACTTTTAGCGTGTCAAGTCGATTCGTGATACAATAAGGTGAATGACTTGAGAGGTGAGATAATGCTAACTGAAGAAAAGGAAGATTATTTAAAAGCAATTTTAACGCATGATGGTGACCATTCTTTCGTTTCAAACAAAACACTTTCCCAATATTTAAACATTAAACCACCTTCTGTAAGTGAAATGGTTAATCGTTTGGAAAAGTCGGGTTATGTAGAAACAAAACCTTATAAAGGTGTAAAACTTTCTGAAACGGGTTTAACTTATACATTAGATATAATTAAACGTCATCGTTTGTTGGAATTATTTTTAATAAAAATTTTGCAATATAATTGGGAAGAAGTGCATCAAGAAGCAGAGGTGCTGGAACATAGAGTATCTCATTTGTTTGTTGATCGTTTAGATAAATTATTGGATTATCCAATAACATGTCCTCATGGGGGCGTGATACCAAGAGAAAATCAATATAAAGAACTATACACAACGAATCTATTATCTTTTGAAACTGGTGATATAGTAACAATTAAAAGGGTACGCGATAGAACGGACTTATTAATTTATTTATCAAGTAAAGCAATTTTAATAGACGAGCAAATAGAAATTATCAATAGAGATGATACCAACAAAGTGATTATCGTTAAAAAAGGTGACCAAGTTACGGTATTGAGTTATGATAACGCTGCACATATCTATGCAGAAAAATAATAATGCAAATTGAGCTTAGACATATACTACTTTCAAAAAAGCACCTTCATTTTATGAAGGTGCTCAGACTGTCGACAAATTCTCCGACTTTGTTGGCAGTTTTTTTATGCACGTTTCCGCGGACACTGCCTTAGCATTAAGTCTTCGACTAGTAATCATCTCGCAGGAGTCGGCCAAAATAACTGCCGATATTACACTAAAAAGATTATAATATATATTAAACAGTGTTGGTGTTTATTATGTTGAATAAATCAAATGATAAAAGAGCCAACTTTGATCAAAAATATCACTGCTATTAAAAAATAATTATACAAATAGACAAACCTTAGATGATAGTTGAACTGACCCCAAATAGTGGGAATGAAATAAAACACTTTCGTTGAATTCATTTAAAATGAATCATACGGAAGTGTTTTGTCTATGAAGGCGCTCAGACTACCAATGATTATATAATCCCACCAAAGTAGACATTAAATATGAAAAATTTGGTGAGATTTTTTATATGCGCATTCCATTGATATGCTTTTGTTCTTAGGTTAGTGTTGTTTTCGCTGGAGTTGAAATAAATAACTGTCAATATTAAAAAAGAAATAATTATATGAAAACATTTCTAGATTTGAATTAGTTTCTATTGAATAGTACAGTCAAAAAAAGAAAATTTGGTGATGACAAGAAGTAATACACATGAAAGGGACATAATCTAACGACTAAAAAATTTCCCTACATGCTTTGCTAATTTATACTGTTGTGAATTTTAAAAACAACAATATGAATAGTGAAATATCATTTTACTTAGTCATATAAATTTCTGATGATTGTCGTTTGTGTTCATAAAAAATAGTTTTATGAATAATGACTTTGGTAATTATTTTAGTTTTAATTATAGTGAAAAACCATGCTTAATTTTGAGATGAAGTTTTATATCGCCATTAGAACATTATAGTTTGCGTGTTTATTTAATCGTTCTAGAAATGAATTTAAGCATTCGCTATTTGGAAAACGACATTCCAAAAGATAACATGGGTCGCCGATAACTTTATAGTTATTCATTACAAAAATGCTTTCTTTCTCAATAAAATCAAGATATGAATTATGCGATATTTTATGTGTATAGATATTAATGAATACGTGAACTTTACAGTCTAATGCTTCTTGATTTAAATCAATAGTATATCCAGTAATAATGTTGTCATCTTCTAATTTTTTCACTCTATTTGTAGTTGCTTGACCAGTTAGGTTTACTTTTGCTCCCAAATTCTTCATTGAAATTTTACTGTTATTTTTTAATTCGCTAATTATTTTTTTATCTAATTCGTCCATTTTTGTCACTCACTTTCATTTTTCAAGTATTTAGCCAAAAACTCTTTGAAATTTATATTTAAACAAATAGACCTTCCAAATAAAATGAATATATACAAAAATTTGGAGGAATTATTTATGAACATAACACATATAAGAAACGCTACAAGTATAATTGAATATGCTGGTAAAAAATTTTTAGTTGATCCGATGTTAGGGGAAAAAGGATCTTTTGCAAGTTTTCCTAACGCTCCTGGAGAAGAGTTAGAAAATCCACTTGTGGACTTACCTATATCTCTAGAAGATATCATTAAAGATATTGACGCAATTATTTTAACACATCTGCATATTGACCACTTTGATGAAACGGCACAAAAACATTTACCAAAAGATATCAAGGTATTTGTACAAGACGAAAACGATGCAGAAGAAATTAAAGGTGTTGGCTTTAAAGATGTAGAAATATTAAGCGAGTATACAACATTTGAGGACATTAAACTAATAAAAACGCCTGGTGAGCACGGTAGAGGAGAAATTTTAGAAATTATTGGTTCTGTTTGTGGCGTTATTTTTGAACACCCTAATGAACAAAAACTATATATTGCAGGAGATACCGTATGGTATAGCAAGATTAAAAATGTAATAAATCACTATGAACCTGAAGTTATCATTGTAAATGGTGGTGACAACCAATTTTATGAAGGTAGCTCATTAATTATGAACGAGTATGATGTATATCAAGTAGCTAAAGAAGCACCAAATTCAAAAATCATTGTAGTGCATATGGAAGCAGTAACTCATTGGAATTTATCTAGAAATAGATTAAAACAATTTGTAAATGAAAAAGGATTAGAATCTCAAGTATTAATACCAAATGATGGTGACAGTTATCATATGTAGAAAGGAGTTATTATGAACAATAAAATATGGTCGAAAGATTTTGTGATATATTCTATCATAAACTTTTTATTGATACTCGTGTATTTTTTATTAAACTCTACTATAACTAATTATGCGCAAACTGAATATAATTCGTCTAGTATAATGATGGGATTTATAGCAAGTGTATTCATAGTAGGTGCATTACTTGGTAGAGTTCTCACTGGATTTATTAAAATTACGAAGAAAATATTCATTTTAAATATGGTGATTTATTTCGTATCAATAATTTTATATTTTGTGAACTTAGACGAATATTTTTTAGTGTTTGTTCGATTATTACATGGGCTTTCTACGGGTATCACTACAACGATAGTAGGTACTATTGTTGCCTTAGTAATCCCTCAATCGCGTAAAGGCGAAGGAATTAGCTACTTTGCGTTAAGTACTGCACTGGCTACAGGATTCGGTCCATTTATTGGAATATCTTTAACACAGAATTCTAGTTTAATGAATATTTTTTATGCCAGTTTGATCTTTGCGATATTAAGTTTATTTATGTCATTTTTAATTAAAGTTCCTTATAACGAAAATAAGAAAGAAATATCTATAAAAAACTTAATGAATAAATCAACAATACCAATTGGATTTATTATATTTTTGAGTGCATTTTCTTTTTCAGGGATAGTATCATATATTAATTTGTACGCAATCCAAATTGATTTGGTAAAAGCGGCAAGCTTCTTCTTCATAATATATACAGTTTCAGTATTAGCATCTAGACCATTTACAGGAAAAATTGCTGACATTTATGGAGCAAATAAAATTATGTATCCAGCTCTTATATTCTTTTTTGTTGGGTTACTTTTACTAAGTTTCAGTAGCGATGACTGGATGATGTTATTGTCAGGACTATTTATTGGGCTTGGTTTCGGTAACATTTCTTCAATCACTCAAACGATCGCTGTCAGTGAAGCTAAACCAGAAAATGTAGGGTTAGCTACTTCAACATTTATGATTTTTATGGATTTAGGAAATGGATTAGGACCTTATATATTAGGATTTGGAATCCCAATTTTAGGTTATGCAGGGATGTATAAAATCCTTGCGATTATTATTCTAATTACTTTTGGTTTGTATTATTTATTACATGGAAAGAACGCTAAAAAATTTATATAGTGTCTTGAATGTTGAAAACATTTATTGAAAAGGACTGTTTTGGGTTCTTTATAAATTATTTATTAATCGAAAGTTTGAATTTGTACTATCTGATTTAGCGTCCGTTAGTATGTTTTTCAATATACTGATGAGTAATATTATATCGTTTTGACTTCGATGTTATTTAATTATTGTAGCTAATGCGTATAATTTATAGTATAGAAAGGAGAATAAATATATGAGTTTACAAGAGAAAAATGTTAATAAGAATTCGAGTGATTTAAAACATATAGAATCATTACTCAAGAATTCTTTTCCAGAAGTAGAAAGATTCCCTATGGATTTAATTTTATATAAACTAGAAAAAGATATTGGTAATTTATTAGCTATTTATGACGATGATAATTTTATAGGTTTCACGTATTTAATCCAATATAATAATTTAACATATGTTCAATATCTAGCTGTAGACGATAAATATCAATCTATGGGCTATGGAAGTAAAATTTTACAGTTTATCAATGAAAAGTATGGAATGAACCCGATTATTCTAAATATAGAAATAGTTGATCCGACATTTGAAAACTATTTACAAAGAAAAAAAAGAAAAGATTTTTATAAGAAAAATGAATTTAATGAATCTGGGCTTATATTTAAAGATAGATGGGAACATACGAAGTTATGGTAAATAATGAATTTAGCATTAACAAAAATGATTTTATTAACCATATGAAATGTTTTGTAGGAACTTCACTTTTCTTATATTTAGAAATATCAATTACAGATAATGAGTTATTATAAAACTTATATTAGTGGCTTGGATATAAATTTTATTCTTAAAAAAGACTAATCTGTATAAATTATATGCTCTCTTTAAAGTAGACACTTAAAAATGTAAACTTTAAAGGGAGCTTTTTTATGACCAAAAGAACATTATTACCTGAAATTTATCAAAAGTCTTTCAGCTTATATGAAGAGGGATATAGTATTAAAAAAAGTAATACCCAAAATTGAAATTAAATTGTTCTCCTAAGAGGTTATTGATTAACTATTATAGATTTAAGAAGTATGGAATAAAGATACTTTTACCTATAGAGCAAAACAATACCTATTCAAATGAATTTAGACTTAAAGTTGTATACGAATATAAATAATAGTCTATCTAGAACTGATTTAGTAGTTAAATATAATATTCCCACTACTTCAATTATAAACAAATGGGTTTCACAGTAATTATAGGGTGAAATGTTAAAAACACATTTCCCAAAAGCCGTGGTATATCAATCGAAATATTTTAAATCTCTTGTCCTTCAAAAGAGACTTAATTGCTTTGATGAATTATTTCTATATTTTTTAAATATTAAGTAAGCTTCATTATAATTTAAGCGAATAGATATGCATTTAATTTAAAGGACTATATATCAAGAATTTATAAAACAATGTCATTGTCATAAATAATCTGCATACCATTTATACAATGACACTGTTATACTATTTCAGTAACCAAACTAACCAGGTTTTAGGTTGTAAAATAGGCATGAAATAATTGATAAATAGTAAATAGATTGATGGCTATCCAAATAACACTAAATACAAATGTTGGAATATAAGTTAGTGATTTCAGTGTTGAGCCATCCCAAGTCGTTGGTTGACGTGAAAATGTTAATTTAAAAATAGTCCATGATGATTGGATAACTTCGCCTAAAAGTACACCTAGAATGAAATGATAAGTGATTGCTACAATGTAAAACATCATGAGTTGATTATTGCTTTGAAACAAGAAATAAAGTAAAGCAAATAACAATATCACAATAATGATTGGCAATACTTTTCTAGAAGTCAATATTAAAAAATATATAAAAATGATTAAGTACGCCACAATAAATAAACTAGGGTATTGTGAATCTAGTGCCCAAAAACCGATAAACAGCATTAGTGGTGGCATAATATATCCGCCAAAAGTGGTGATGGCTTGCCCTAGGCGTGATTTTGATTGAGTAATAGCGAAACCTTGTTGAGAAGTTTCGATACGTTCTGAAGGTGAGGAAACAATCACCAAATCTTTAGCTTTGCCGCCACTTATTTTATTAAATAAGATATGTCCGAATTCATGTGTTAATACGGGGATGTAATTTAAGTATATATCTAAAATTTGATTTATTGGTTTGGTGCGATAAGAATGAATCAAAACATATATTAAAGCTATAAACACGACCCAGTACAAATTGAGTTGTATTACAGAGCTAAAAAATGATTGTAAATATGACATAATATAACCTCGATTTTAATTTTCAATAAACGCTTTTATAGAAAGTAAAAACAGTCATAGCGCAATATTAAGTATAAAGTAAATTTTGAAATAAAGCATTTGGACTTTGGATGTAGATTTATAATATAAAGATGATTAGTACTTATTTATATTATATGGATGAATCATAATGTGTTAATATAACAAGCATAAACTATAATGATAAAGCGCTATAAATGAGTTAGGAGATTCCAAAACATGACGGAAAGCAACAAAGAAAATAAAGTAAATGTGTTATCTGTATATTTTGATAACGTTACTCTAGAGGAAATGCAAGGCAATATTAAACAATTTTTCTTAACATCAACTTCTAGAAATTTATTTATTGTAACTGCAAATCCTGAAATTGTAGATTTTGCTACGGAGAATGAGAACTATAGAAATTTAATAAACCGTGCAGATTATGTAGTACCAGATGGGACTGGCGTCGTTAAAGCCGCGAGAATCCTTAATACACCTTTAAAAGCTAGAGTACCAGGTATTGAATTGATGGAAGAGTGCTTGAAAATTGCTAATGCAAATCAACAAAAAGTATTTCTACTGGGTGCTGAAAAAGATGTTGTTAAAACAGCGCAACAAAAACTAACTGAAAAATACCCTAATATTATTTTTGATTACCACCATGGATTCTTTGATTTATCAGATGAAATGGTATTAAAACAAGTTACTTCTTTTGATCCGGATTATGTGTTTGTTGGTATGGGTTACCCAAGACAAGAACAATGGATAGAACGTTACTCAAATCAATTTAACCAAACTGTTTTGATGGGAGTAGGTGGCTCAATAGAAGTCTTCAGTGGCGCGAAAAAAAGAGCACCTGTAATATTTAGAAAACTAAACATAGAGTGGATTTATCGCTTATTAATTGATTGGAAGCGTATAGGAAGAATGAAATCGATACCTAAATTTTTATTTAAAGTAGCTAAAGTTAAATTTAAAAAATAGTGAAGAAGAGATTAGAAGAGAAATATAATTTATTTAAAAAATATTTTCTCATCTTTTCCTATAAAATGATTAAGGCTGAGACAATTAAAGTTTGTCTCAGCCTTTTCTGTCATATGCTCATGTAAAACATTACATATAATTTATTTAATTGTTATTAATGTTTTACATTATCTTTAAAGTGTGGGAGTTACGTGTGGATATTAATTTAATCTCAGTTAATACATTTCAATTAATTAGAATTTCTGATATATCTGATATTAATTAGTAATTACTTACCTTTATTACTCTTATAACTAGCACTTGAAATTTGACCGCCAGAAACAATTACATCTTTATCTTGGAACGGTTCACTGTTAAAGAAGCGATTTAAAATATCTTTAACGCCTTCTTCAATACGTTCTTGTGCTTCTAAAGTCATACCAGAATAATGCACTGTCATTGCATTTCTAGGCATAGTTCTCCATGAATGATCAGCTGGTGCTGGCTGTGGATACCATACATCTCCAGCATATCCTTGAATGTGTTTTGCAGTTAAAAGTTCTACTAAATCATTTGTATTAACAATCTTACCGCGTGCAGTATTTACTAGATAACTACCAACTTTCATACGGCTTAATACATTATAATCAAATAAATTATCTGTATCTGGTGTTAGAGGTGCATGTATTGTAATTGCATCGCTAGTAGAAACAAGTTCATCAAAATTAACAAAATTAGAATATTTGTTGTCTTTTTGGTTGATTGGATCATAATGTTGAATTTTGACGTTAAATGGTGCAAGTCTTTCAGCGACAAGTTGACCAATTCTACCAAAACCGAAAATACCTATTGTTTTATTTTGTAATTCGTGTGCGTGGTTCCCAACTTTAGATAAGTTCCACTCACCGTTAACAGACTGGCGATGTCCTTCTTCGTAGTTACGTAACAAAATGAGAAGGTCCATAACTGCATGTTCAGCTACACTAACGGTATTACTACCAGTTACTTCAACTACGCCGATATTGTTTTCACTGGCAGCTTGTAAATCTACATGATCAGAACCTACACCAGCAGTAATCGCTAATTTTAAGTTTGGTGATTTTTCTATACGTTCTTTTGTCATGTATGCTGGATAGAAGGGCGCGCTAATTACAACGTCCATATCTGATAAATGCTTGTCTAAGTCTGCGTTATTATCTGTTAATATAACAAGTTCATGTCCTTTTTCTTCTAAAAAGGGAATTAAACCGATGGCTTTCTCAGTGTTTAATAATTGGTTTTCTTGTCCTTCTATATATTCTGGGAATAATGCTACAATTTTCATAATATACACTCCTAATATTTTTTTATTGAGTTATTTCTATGATGAAAAGCGCTTATTACGTTGATTGATTCATTTTAAATTGAACCAAAAAAAGTACTTGATGGATTTGTATAAACCACCTCCTTGAATGTTAATACGTTCAGTGAGGGGAGTAACAAATACAGCACCAAGTACTTTTTGACAATCCCTTTAATATATAACTTTTTAATATTTACACAATACATTGTATGCATGAGTAACTTATAAAAAAGTTGAAGTAAAATTATAAATGATAATGATATAGTTAGTTTTTAAAATCTATTCAATATTTTGATCGAAAACAAATACAGAAACAACTTCGTCGTCTTCTAAAGAGAGGTCGGTAAATAGTTTAACGAATTTTGCTCCGACAAGTTCTTCCATTTCGGTTGGTGGACTTTGTTTATATAATGCTTTTACTTCTTCAGTCCTTCCATATTTAAGCATACTCTCTAAATCTTTATTACGCAAATAAAGATTTTCAACTTTGCTTAAACTACCGGTCATGTGAACTACGGCCCAATTGTCTTTAAAGAAAACTTTAACAGTCTCTGGACCCTTGCCGATATAAGTTTTTCTATAAGCACGAACTAAATTAGCGAATGCCTGGGTTTTATTATTTTTTTCTATGATATTCACCCCATTTGCTAAATAATATTTATTATTATAGTCACATAAATATATGTTAACGCTTTTATTTTACTTTGAAAAGTGCTTTGTTTGTAATTCATTGATTCAAAAGTCTATAAAATATAAAAAGCCCTAGCATTGAATATGAGATCAATGCTAGGGTATTTATCACGTTTTATATTATTTTACAACGAATCTTGAATTGTCTAAGTCGCTTCTGAATTTCTTTTGTTCTGCTTTAGAACGTTTTTTAAAGTCATTTAAGAATTTTTCATATTCAGGTAAGACTTCGTCTAATTCGCCGAATTGCTTTAGTTTGCCAGCTTCTATCCAAGCAATTTTAGTACAGAATTCTCGTACTTGTTTCATATTATGACTTACAAAGAAAATAGTTTTACCTTGTTCTTTGTATTCAAAAATTTTATCCAAACATTTTTGGGCAAAAGTTTGGTCACCCACAGATAAAGCTTCGTCAATAACAAGGATATCAGGGTTGGTTGTAATATTAATTGAGAAGCCTAATTTAGCGCGCATACCACTAGAATATTTTTTTACAGGTTGGTATATGAATTCTCCTAATTCACTGAATTCAATAACTTCAGGTGTTAATTCTTTGATTTGTTTTCTAGTGAATCCCATGCATAACATTTTAAATTCAATATTTTCTATGCCTGTTAGTTGTCCATTTAGCCCTGCGCTAATTGCAATAACGCTTACTTCACCATCGCGCTTAATACCACCATCAGTAGGAGACAATGATCCACCAATCATATTACTTAAGGTGGATTTTCCTGAACCGTTGATGCCGACTAATCCAATTACGTCGCCCTTATATGCTTTTAAGGACAAGTTATCTAAGGCATAAAATGTTTTGTTTTTATGGAAAGGGAGTAAGACATCCTTTAAACGTTCCTTGTTATTACGATAAATACGATATTCTTTAGTTACATTTTCAATGTTAACGGATACATTCATAATTTTACCTTCCTTGTTTACAGATAATACTATTATATTATACATTATATTAGTTGTTAAATTTATAAACCTATTGTAAAGTAAGTGAGTATAATTTAACGGAATTAATGCTTGTACAGTTGTTAAATTTTACTGAATAAAAATTATAAAATCAACTATAACGCCAAAATTACAAAAATATAAAGTGCGATAGCTTTTATTTAGACTTATATCAACTATTACTCAATATATAAAAGATTTAACTTTTTAACACTTTTTAAATAACTATTTTCGAAAGTAACTGAAAGTTGTTATGATAGTTAACAAAGCGTATATTGAAATTGAATACAATAGCGTCATAAGTAAATTGTGATAAGCAAATCGATTGAAAGTGTGGTTTATTTAAATGAATGCAGTGTGGGTAG
>ERZ1023255.61-NODE-61-length-25914-cov-16.568932_pt1 | contig 25914 bp, 19 predicted proteins | sample MGYA00380459_ERZ1023255 | MGnify/ENA primary metagenome ERZ1023255 (study PRJEB33173, sample SAMEA4830368) | metagenome | study: EMG produced TPA metagenomics assembly of the PRJEB25223 data set... | reverse complement strand
TAATTGTTTCATCGCCATCTAATTTTACATTTGATGGAATTTCTACTGTGTAGTTCCCTTGATCATCCGCTGTACCTGTTGCTGTTGTGCCATCTGGGAACGTTACGGTTACTTCTGAGCCTGGTTCCGCTGTTCCTTTGACTTGAGTATCTTCACTTGTTACCTCATTCACCGTTGGTGCTTCTGGCGCCGTTGTGTCAGTAACTGTTGTCGTTGCTTCTTCGGATGTGTTGCCATCTTTATCTTTAGAAGTAACTACAAGATCTTCTCCACCATCCAAGTCTACATTTGTTGGAATTTCTACTGTGTAGTTCCCTTGGTCATCCGCTGTACCTGTTGCTGTTGTGCCGTCTGGGAATGTTACGGTTACTGTTGAACCTGGTTCTGCTGTTCCTTTGACTTGTGTATCTTCACTTGTTACTTCATTCACCGTTGGTGCTTCTGGCGCTGTTGTATCAGTAACTGTTGTCGTCGCTTCTTCGGATGTATTACCATCTTTATCTTTAGAAGTAACTACGAGCTCTTCTCCACCATCCAACTCTACATTTGTTGGAATTTCTACTGTGTAGTTGCCTTCTTCATCCGCTGTACCTGTTGCTGTTGTACCGTCTGGGAACGTTACGGTTACTTCTGATCCTGGTTCTGCAGTACCTTTGACTTGTGTATCTTCACTTGTCACTTCATTCGCCGTTGGTGCTTCTGGTGCTGTTGTGTCTACTACTGTTGTTTTTACAGAATCAGAAATATTACCGTTATTATCAATAGAAGCTATTAATAGTTCTTCTCCACCTACTAAATCAATTTCATTTGGAATATCTATTGTGTATTTTCCTTCGTCATCTGCTGTACCTATTGCTGTTGTGCCATCTGGGAATGTTATGGTTACTTCTGATCCTGGCTCTGCAGTACCTTTGACTTGTGTATCTTCACTTGTTACTTCTTCCACTGTTGGTGTATCTGGTGCCGTTGCGTCTACAACTGTTGTTGTTGCTTGTTCAGATTTATTATTAGCTTTATCTTGTGCAACAGCGTGAATTTGTTCTCCACCTGTTAATACAACATTGTCCGGAATTGAGACACTAAAATTACCTTGATTATCTGCGTCTACATTAACTGTCACGCCACCTGGGAATGTTACTGTAACTGTTGAATTCGCTTCTGTTGTTCCTGTTACTTGTGTATCTTCGCTTGATAATTCATTTAATACTGGTGCTTTTGGAGCTGTTGCATCTACGACCGTTGTTGAAACTTCTGGTGAAATATTACCTCTAGAATCTGATGCAGTAACTTTCAATAATTCATTACCTGTTAAATCAATTCTTTCAGGAATATTAATAGTATAATTTCCTTGGTCATCGGTTGTACCAGTTGCTGTAGTACCATCTGGGAACGTTATTGTTACTGTTGAATTTGCTTCTGCTGTTCCTCTGACTTGTGCATCTTCGCTTGTCACATCTTTCACTGTAGGTGCATCTGGTGCTGTCACGTCAGTTACAGTTGTAACTACTGGTGCTGTTTCATTACCAGCATCATCTGTTGATATGACTTGTATTTCTTCCCCACCTACTAAATCAACTTCATCTGGAATAGCAATTCTATAATTTCCATCGCTATCTGCTTCACCAGAAACTGCTACGCCATTAGGGAACTTAATTGTCACTGTTGAGTTTGCTTCGGCTGTTCCTGTTACTTCCGTACTCACGCTTGTTACATGACTTATTTGTGGAGCATCTGGTGCTGTTGCATCTGTTACTGTAGTATTACCAGATTGTGAAACGTTACCTGCGTCATCTGTTGATGTTGCTTGAATCGTTTCGCCACCTTCTAATCCTTCATCTGATGGAATATTAACTGTAAAGTTACCGTTGTCATCTGCTGTTGTTTCTACGACTGTTCCACTTGGGAAAGTAACTTTAACTGTCGAATTTGCTTCGGCTGTTCCTGTTACGCGATTACTATTACTAGTTACATCTTTAATTATTGGAGCATCTGGTGCTTTCATATCTTTAACAGTGGTTGTTGTTATAGCTGATTTATTACCTGCTTTATCTGTTGAAATTGCTTTAAATTCTTCTCCACCTTCAAGAATTACACCATTTGGTATATTAACTGTAAAGTTACCTTGATCATCAGCAGTTACTGAAACTTTACCTCCACCTGAGAAGCCAACTGTTACTGATGAATTAGGTTCAGCTGTACCTGTAACTTGTTTATCATTACTTGTTATTGGATTAATCACTGGCGCATCTGGCGCTGTTTCATCTGTAACTGTAATTTGGTCTGAAATTTCACTTATTTTTCCATCTTTACTAGCTGTTGCTGTTAAAACTGTACCAGCTGTTAAGGGCTGGTTTAGTACGATAGTTGCTGCTGAACCATCACTAGGTATTTGAACTGAGCCAATTTCATTATTATTATTATCTCGAACTGTGACAGTCGCACCTGCCGTTCCATTGACTTGTATTTCTGTATCGTTATCGTCAACTGGATTAATTGATGGTGTAGGTACTTTAGAAATATCAATAATGTTAAATGTACTAACTTCATCATTTTCATAGTTAGGCGAATCTATTGCAATTGTATATGTACCTTCAGGCGATTGAGGGATTGAAACAGAGAATCTGCCATCAGAATTGACTGTTGATGTTCCAATCACTTTACCATTTGCATCTATAACTTTAGCTGTTTGTGATGCGGCACCTTCTTTTAATGGAACTGAACCAGTTACAACTGTATCTTTATTAATAATATCAGCTGCTTCAGGTTTACCAACTAATGGAGAAGTTTTATAGTTGATGACTTCATCCCCATCATTTTTACCGTCTCCGTCTGTGTCATTGTTTTCAGGATTAGAAAGTGATACTTGGCGCTCGTATCTATCTAACAATCCGTCTTTATCATAATCTTGTAAGGCTAAAGTCGATGTACCTAAAGTATTATTGATAAGTGACCCTTTACTATCAGTTAAATAACCTGCAAATGTAAAGTCTTCTTTTTGTTTAGTAGTTTCTCTAATTAAGTTTCCTTGTGCATCATATTCTGCATCTTTAGTTAAAATATTATTTACACTTTGGTTTAATTTAATTACTATTCTAACACCTACTGGTTCAGGTAAAAGGTTATTAAATTCAATAAGTTTATTTAAATTATCACTAGTAATCGAACCATTCCCTCTTGCATCTAAAGTTAGATCTGCAACTTTATCATCTTCATGATATGTTTTGTCAAAACCACCTAAGCCTTTATAATCACATTTGTGTAATTCCACACTTTCGATATATGGTAATAAATCTTTATCTATTTGATAATGGTATGACCATTGATTACTTCTTGTTTTGCTATATGAGAATAGACCATCTTTCATAATTTGTTGATCAATAATAAAACCGCCGTATTCTCCTGGAGCATCATCATAAGTAGCTGAACCACTGCTCGCTTTAAATGTATTACTGTTCTCACTTGATACAGCTTTTTCTAATCCAACTAAATCACTATCTGCACTTGTTAAGAAATAACCACTACTTTCAGATGTACGTACGATTCTATTTCCTGTCGAGTCACGTACAAACATTTGATAATTTAATTTATTATTATCTAAACTACCAGCGTTTTTTAAAATATTCGCTACTGTATCATCAAGTTCAATTTTACCGTTTGTTGCTGTATATTGTGATAAAATTTCCGCTCCACCAAATAAACCATCATTAGCTCTAATAAAGTTTACTTCCCATGTATTAGTAACTTTTCCATTTTCATCAGTTAATCTAATAAATTCAACTGGTTTACTTCTACCTGCTGGATTTACCGTTATTTTTGTGACATGTTGAGCTATAATTGGGTCTAATTTCAAGTCAATTTTATATCTATCACCAGAGTTGGATCCTGACATATAACTATGGATATCGAACGGAATAACATTGCTGTTTAGTGTTGTTTGGTTATCTAGTGAACCTGGATCAAATATTAATGATGCAAACGTATAATTATCTAAATAACCTAATGATTTTTCTACTTCTTCACTTTGATCTACTGCTGCAGCTAGCGCTGTCGGTGTAGCCATCGCTCTAAACATTGTACGTGTTGGTGTAGCAAGTGTTGTTACACTTTCTTGATTATTAACAAGTTCGATAATCGAAGCTTTTAAAATTTCAGTGTTAATTTCTTCATCCGTAGCAGTCTCATAATTAATATCTGTATTGTCCATGATAGCTTTTGTTTCAGTTTCCGATAACTGGCTATTTAAAAAAGATTCAACGGTAGATTTTTTGTCTTTAGTTGTTGCTAATTTTGTTTCTAATTTTGATTTAGTATTTTCAGTTTTTTTCTTGTCTTTTATAGTTATTGCCTTCGACTTATCAACTTTAGACGCAGATGTTGAACTTCCAGAAGTTTCTACTTTGTCGTTTTTAACATCTGTCTTTTGTGATTTTGTAACTTGTTTATTGTTATCTTTCTGTGGTTGCTTTGTTTTTGATGCTTTCTCACTATCAGAATTCTTATTAAGTGGTTTTTCTGTTTTTACTGAATTTGTTTTTTCAGCAATTTCAGTTGATGGTCTTTCAGTCTTAGATGGTAGATTACTTTTATTTGCTTCCTCATTACTATTTTCTTTTGTTGCATCTTTATCATTTACTGTTTCAGGTTCTGAGTAATCCGAAGATGATGTTTGATCTTCAACTGTATTAGTATGGTCACTGTCTTTTTGTTCAGTATTCGTTTCTTCTGTTTTAGATTTTTCACTAGTTACTTTTTCTGTTTCAGGTTTTTCACTAGTTACTTCTTCTGTTTCAGATTTTTCATTTTCTATTTGATTATCACTGTTCTCATTTACTGTCGATTCCTCTGATTCGTTTTTGGAATTTTCAGTTTTTTCTTGTGTTAGTGTATCTTTACTTTCACTTTCCACTTCTTCTGTTTTTTCTTCTGTAGAATTATTTTCCTCTACACTTTTAATATCATTTATATCTAAAGCTTCACCTTTATCTTTGGTACTAGCATTATCACTAGTTATTGAGTCTAATTCATCCGCTTGAGCTTCATTACCTACCCCCATAACTAAAGTAGCTCCGATTAATAACGATGCAGTCCCAACTGTAAATTTCCTAATAGAGTATTTATTCAGTCTATTAGGCAAAAAACCTTGTCTATTTTTCATAATTTTCCCACCTCAAATATACTTTTTCACAACTCAATATTACTCAATTTAAAAATAAATGCAAGAGTTTTTTGTAATACTTTACATAATTAATACAATTAAACGCGCGCATTTGATTGTATTTTATTTTTTTATAACGCGCAATTAAATAACGAAGGACAGAAAGATTCTTTTTGATATCGTTATTTAAATCGTATTTTTTTAAAACTTGAAGTATTTTAAGTGTAGTCTTAACTTGTTGAAATTTTAAATGTGGCTATAAATACAAATAGTTTGAAATATAGATGCTATTTACAACATATATAAGGACAAGACAGCAAAGTTTCCCTATTCATAAACACCCTTAATTTCAATTATTAACCATGGTATCTAAAGAAGTTATCCCTATAAAAGGCTTTTTACATTTAATTATTTTTTTCATGAGTAATGCGAGCCAATATTAATTATATTTTCAATGGTACGCAATGTAAAGTCGTTTTACAATAGTTGAAAAATTAAAATAATTATAGCAATTAATATTTTTCATTACTTCAATAAATCGCCAAATAATGTTTTGATGAATTATGATATTTATAATGTTTTCAAAAATCTTATTTTTAAAAACAGACATTTACTATAGAAGGTTTTCTCAACACAAAAAACCTCGAAACACAAACGTGTCTCGAGGTAAAAGTAATTGTATTATTTATTATTTAATTGAAGTTCTGTGTCGTTAGCTTGACGGACTTGTTTCAATAACGCATAGTCTTCAATTAATGATTTACCATAAGATGGAATCATTTCTTTAAGTTTTGGTTCCCATTGTTTAAGCTGACCAGGGAAGTTTCGTTCAATTACTTCTAATGCAACAGATACTGATGTTGAAGCACCTGGTGATTCTCCTAATAATGCGATGACAGAATGGTCTTTAGAATTAACAACTTCTGTACCAAATTGAATAAATCCTCTACCATGTTCTTTAGTATCTTTAATAACTTGAACACGTTTACCAGCTTGTAAGATATCCCAATCTTCTTCTTTAGCATCAGGCACAAATCGACGTAATTCTTTCATTCGATCTTCTTTTTTCGCTAATACTTCTTGAATTGAATATTTAATTAATGGAAAATTCTTAGCAGCGGCAGATAACATCGTAATCACATTACTTGGATTAATTGATTTGAATAAATCCAAGTTAGAACCATTTTTCAAGAATTTTGGACCGATAGCTGCAAATGGTCCGAATAATAATGAATTTTCGTCTTGAATATAACGTCTGTCTAAGTGAGGTACAGTCATTGGCGGTGTACCTTCTGGTTCTTTACCATAAGCTTTTACTTCATGTTTATCTACAATTTCAGGATTATTACATACTAAGAATTCTCCTGTAATTGGGAAACCACCTAAGTGTTTGCTTTCTGGAATTCCAGTTTTTTGTAATAAAGGGATTGCTGCACCACCGGCACCGATAAATAGATAATCTGTAATATGATGTTCTACTTTTTTAGTTTTTAGGTCTTTAATTTTAACTTCCCACTTACCATCTTTACGACGGCTAAAGTCTTGAACTTCATGTTTATAGAAAAGCTGTGCATTTTCATGTTCGCTTAAGTTTTTAGCCATTTTTCTAGTAAGCTCACCGAAGTTCACATCTGTACCTTCGTCAATTTTACTAGCCGCAACTATTTCATTTGGGTCACGACCTTCCATCATCAATGGCATCCACTCTCTTAATTTTTCGTGGTCTTCAGTGTATTCAATGCCTTTAAACATGGATAATGGAGATAATGCTTCATAACGTCTTTTCAAGAAATTTACGTTTTTATCGCCTTGCACAAAGCTAATGTGTGGTAAAGGGCGAATAAATTCTTGTGGATTTGCGATTTGTTTACTTTTTACTAAATGAGACCAAAATTGTTTCGAAATCTCAAATTGTTCATTTATTTCTTTCGCTTTTTCTACGTCTATTGAGCCATCTTTTTGTTCAACTGTGTAATTTAATTCACATAGTGCGGCATGTCCAGTACCAGCATTATGACGTTCATTTGAACTTTCTATAGCAGGTTTGTCGAGTCTTTCAAAAAGTTTAATATTCCAATCTGGTGCAAGTTCTTTTAACATTGTCCCGAATGTTGTACTTAAAACACCCGCGCCAATTAAAATAACGTCTTTAGAGTTTGATTCACTCATTATTTTTCCACCTTTCAATCATCACTTTTTAATAGCAATTTATAATATTTTTTAGTTTATAAGATACCAGTTATTCTGTTCCTAATATATTCATACCCTATAATACTTTCTTACTATCATAAAAATGCTTCTCGATATATATCTCTCATAGCATATGATAAAACAACACTGTCGAAATGTAAAATGTATATTACGATAAGATTAATTTCTAATAAAATGCATTAAGCGCATCGGTTATATTGAGCTAATTAGTTACCTATAATTATGTTGTCTATCAAACGCGCTTTACTAAATTTAACCGCTAATGAGATGAAGATTTTCCCATTTATTTGTTCTTGTTTGATTAGTTGAGGATAGCTATAAATAGCAACTGTTTCAATATTGCCACTCGTATGTTGCTCAATATATTCACGTGTTTTTTCAATTAATTTTTCACTTTCTCTCTCTCCTTGTTCGTACATGGATTGTGCTAAACGGAGACTTTGAAATAAATGTGGCGCTTCTAAACGTTCTTGTTCTGTTAAATAAATATTACGTGAGCTTTTGGCTAATCCATCTTCTTCTCTTACGATATCTACAGCAATAATTTTAATTGGATGATTAAAATCATCTACCATTTTTTCAATGATAGCTAACTGCTGTGCATCTTTTTTACCAAAATATGCTTTATTAGGACGTACAACATTAAATAATTTATTAACAATAGTAACTACGCCATCAAAATGTCCTGGCCTCTCAGCGCCTTCCAACACTGTCGCAAGATGTCCTGCTTTCACTTCAATCGTCGGATTTTGTGGATACATTTCTTTCTCGCTTGGATGAAATATATAGTCAACGTTTACTGATTGGGCTTTAGTTGCATCAGCATCAATATCTCTTGGATAAGAAGCTAAGTCTTCATTCGGCCCAAATTGTAAAGGATTCACAAAAATACTAATTACCGTCACATCATTTTCATCAGCAGATTGAGCCATCATCTTTAAGTGTCCATCATGTAATGCTCCCATGGTAGGAACAAAGCCGATAGTATTGCCTTGAAGTTGTAATTCATTCGTAAGCTGTCTCATTTCTTTAATACTCGTAATTATTTTGGTCATTTTACATCCTCATCCATCACACGTTTTTTATAAGTATAATTTTCATCAGGAAAATGACTAGATTTCACTTCTTTGTTATATTCAGTTAATGCGTCAACACCGACTGAAAAATCACCATATTGTTTTACAAATTTCGCTTTATGATCGACACCATAATTTAATAAATCATGGTAAACCAATACTTGTCCGTCAGTGCCTTTTCCTGCACCAATACCTATTACAGGTATATCTAGTTGTTTGGTGATTTCTGATGCTAAATCAGCAGGTACAGCTTCTAATACTAGCATGATTGCACCAGCCTGTTGGATTGCATGAGCATCATTCAGAAGTTGTTGTGCCGCTTCTTTGTTACTTGCTTGCATTTTATACCCGGTAATACCTACACTTTGTGGCGTAAGCCCTAAATGCGAAACAACTGGAATCCCCATACGGCTGCAATTTTCAATATAATTTGTTAAATGCGCGCCCTCTGCTTTAATCGCATTAGCATTAGTTTGTTGGTATAGTTTGACTGCTATTTCTAAGTCATATTGTTCAGTGACACCCACACCACCAAATGGGACGTCAACAACGATATAAGTATCAGGCGCACCACGACGCACTGCCTTAGCATGATGTATCATATCTTCAACAGTTACTTGCACTGTATTATCGTAACCCAAAACTGTCATGCCTAATGAGTTTCCAACTAATATGATATCTATCTGGGCTGCTTCAGCTTGTTTAGCACTTGGGTAATCATAAGCCGTAACCATTGAAATTTTTTCTTTATGTTCTTTAACTGCTTGTAACTGGCCTAATGTTTTCAATTAAAATCAACTCCACAATTTGATATATTTGTATTGTTATACATATACTAACTAAACTTTTTAGAAAAGGAAATAAATAACATGAGCAATTTCGCTATTATTGGTCCTGGCGCAGTAGGCAGTACAATCGCATATGATCTCCAACATAATCAACCAAACTTAAAATTATTGGGGCGTCGCGAGCAAACACTTAATTTCTTTGTAGATGGAGATTCAACTAATCCCCATCAATTAACAGTAACTGCTTTAAATGATTGTCATGAGAAATTTGATGTTATATTTATTGCAGTAAAAATACCCCAACTGTCAAAAATATTAAGTAAATTAGACCACTTGTTACATCAAGATACTATGATTATTTTAGCTCAAAATGGTCATGGCCAATTATCAGAGTTTACACATCCATTCGTTTATCAAGCTGTTATGTATATTAGTGGGCAAAAAGAAAAGGATAAAGTGACTCATTTTCGTGATCATAAATTAATTTTGAAGGATACACCTCAAACACAAGCACTATGCAAAAAGTTGGAAAATACGCCGCTAAAAATTCAATTAACTGATGATATAGAAGCAGCCATTTGGTATAAACTGCTTGTGAACTTAGCTATCAATAGTGTGACTGCTTTGAGCCGTTCTACCGCTTCTGTATTAACTGTCCCAGGTATTAAAAATCTATGTGAGAATTTATTACGCGAAGGTACAGAAATTGCTAAATTTGAAAATGTAATATTTGAAGAAAAAATCGTAACTGAAATTATGACAATTTATGAAGGTTATCCTAGCGAAATGGGTACGAGTATGTACTACGATATTTTAGAAGATAAACCACTAGAAATTGAAGGCATTCAAGGTTTTTTATACAACAAAGCGCGATTGCACAATTTAAAAACGCCTATACTTGATACAATTTACCCTCTTTTGCTGGCACAACAAAAAAATTAAAACACTGTTAACTTTTAAAATAAGCCTAAGCAATCAATTTACATTAATTGATTGCTTAGGCTACATCTTTATCTGATAAATGGAGGTAATGATGAACTGCACATTTTACTAATCACATTATCCCTCTTCACTTCATAATTATGAAGTAACGCCGTATATTTCATAACCATCATTCGATACAAACTCTTATAGATTTTAAAGACTTTCTGAAAATAATTATTAATTATAGAACCATTGAAACAACTTCTAATATTAATAATATAGTTGAGACACAGTTCCTTTTCTTTGTTTTCCGTCTTTTAATAACTGCATACAGTAAATATATGGACCTAATATTTTTTATCTTTGTTCATATAGAGTTCATATAAGCCAGTTATATTACAGTTATTAACAAATTGGAGGTCGAAAAATGAAAAAATTAATGTTTAGTTCAGCATTCTATACGCTATTAGGTATGTTGAGTGGCCTTTTTTACCGTGAAATGTCTAAAGGCGAAAATTTTAGTGGTTATTCTCAATTAAATGTTACACATACACACTTACTCGTTTTAGGTACAATTATGTTCTTAATATTTATGGTAATTGAATATCAATTGAAATTAACTAAAAATAGTAAGTTATTTAATAGCTTTTTCTATATATTCCACTTAGGTATTTTAGTAACAGTAGCAATGCAATATATTAATGGTATTGCGACAATCAAAGGTTTTAGTGTTAGCCCAGCAATAGCAGGTATCGCAGGTTTAGGACACATCATGATTTCTATCGCCTTTATTTTATTCTTTGTACTTTTAAATAAAAGAATAAATACTAACTCAAATAAACTTAAATAATGATTTAAGTTGTTATAATAAAATCGTTTTAAAGTGCTTATCGTAAAGTAGTAGTTTAAAGCGATTTTATTTATTATGATACAATAATGGACCAAGTAACTATCAATATTAATAATAAAAAGCATCATACTTTGTAATTTTTTAAGTTATTAATATTAACGCTCCCAATATGATGATAAATAGATACAGCCATTTTTCAAAATGATTATAAGACGTTAACTTAGATAAATATTTACCTATTATCACTGAAATAATTAAACAAGGTAATGATAATAAAAATAAAGGAATCGTTTGTTCTGTCCATATACCGCCAAACCCTTGCCCCATAACTACAAATATTGCCGTTAAGAAAAAGTGTGCTTGAATTGTACTTCTGAAATCTTTGATATGCCAACTTGATAGAGTCCCGTAAATCACAACTGGAACACCATGAGAGTTATATAGACTACCTAAGGTTCCAGAAACAACACCTGTAATGCCAGACCATATATTAGATTTTAATACAATTCGTATACGATTATTTAGAAAAAAATACTTACTTAATGCATATGTACCATAAATAATTAAAAACCCGCCTAACATTATTTGCACAATATCAGTATTAAAATATCTTAAAATCCAAATACCTATAGGTATACCAACTAAACTACCTGCTAACATAATAAATAAAACACTATATTTTATACTTCTATAATCAGAAAATATATTTAAACTTGCTACAAATAAGCCTGCTAAACCGACTAGAGATATTGTTGTATGTGTTTCTAAACCTATCAGTGCTAGTAACGGCATACTTATGAGTGCTTCTCCAAAACCAAAATATGTTCTTACTAGCCCCCCTAAAAATATCGCCAACAAACTAAGTATTATAAATATATCCATACTTATAATCCTATATTTAAATAATTAAAAAAACTTAAAAACAAAGCACTTACACAATTTTCAAATTCATTTATACCATATCATTATTCTTTTTGTTTTTATAAACATTTGAAAATGATTTTAATAATTTAATGAATTAAACGATTAGCAATTTAATATGTAGACTTGCTAAGATTTTTCAAAAGTGTAGAATCGGTGGAAACGCTTACAAAAATTAGTGTAAATTCATTATGTTAGGAGAATTATTTTGCTTTCAGAGATCATTAGTTTTTTAGATAAAATCATTTGGAGTCCACCGCTCGTCTTTGGATTATTAATTACTGGATTACTATTTTCAATCATGTCTCGTTTTGCACAAATCAGGCAATTTAAAGAAATGATTCGCTTATTATTTAAAGGGGAAAAATCACCACAAGGTATTTCTAGCTTTCAAGCCATATCCCTATCTCTTGCTGGCAGAGTTGGTACTGGGAATATTGTCGGTGTTTCTGCAGCAATTTTTATAGGTGGACCTGGTGCAGTATTTTGGATGTGGGTTACTGCATTAATTGGCGCTAGCACAGCGTTTGTAGAATCCACACTAGGTCAAATCTATAAACAGAAGGAAAACGGAGAGTACAGAGGTGGTCCTGCTTTCTATATAGAGAAAGGTATAGGTGGCAAATTTGGTAAAATATTCGCGCTAGTATTTGCCGGTATTACAGTAATATCTATAGGTTTTTTAATGCCAGGTGTTCAATCCAATGCAATTGCAACTTCTTTGCATAGTGCTTTTAATATTCCAAAATGGATTGTAACAATTTTTCTAATCATACTTCTTGCGCTTATAATATTTGGTGGCATTAAACGCATTGCTAGTATGGCTACGGCAGTGGTCCCATTTATGGCTATTGCGTATATTTTGTTAGCTATTTTAATTATTTGCCTGAATTTAGGAGAAGTGCCAGCATTGTTTGCACTTATATTTAAATCTGCACTGGGGCTACAATCAACATTTGGTGGTATAGTCGGAGCAATGATTGAAATTGGGGTAAAAAGAGGGCTTTATTCTAATGAAGCTGGGCAAGGCACAGGCCCTCATGCAGCTGCGGCAGCTGAAGTATCTCATCCAGCTAAACAAGGACTTGTCCAAGCATTCTCTGCATACATAGATACACTATTTGTTTGCACCGCAACTGCATTAATTATTTTAATGTCAGGTACTTTTAACACAACAGATGGTACCAAAAATATTCACGGATCCCCAAATTTAATAGAGGATAATGGTATTTATGTACAGAATGCAGATGGCTCAAAAGATTATTCGGGTACAGCAATGTATGTTCAATCTGGTATTGATAGAGCATTTCAAGGCTCTGACTACCATTTTGATCCTAATTTTGCTGGCTTTGGCTCATACTTTATAGCTATTGCTTTATTTTTCTTTGCATTTACTACAATTTTGGCATACTCATACATTTCTGAAACAAATATGGCATATCTAACTCGGAAAATGACATCTAAAAAATCAAATTTTTTTATCACTTTAACTCGTTGTATGTTAATTATTGCAACTGCATTTGGAACTTTAAAAACAGCAGATGCTGCTTGGGATATGGGAGACTTAGGTGTCGGTTTGATGGCATGGTTAAATATCATAGCTATATGGATTCTATTCAAGCCTGCTTTTCACGCTCTAAAGGATTTTGAAAAGCAGAAAAAAGAAAAAGATTCCGGTAGATTAGCTGTATATCGTCCTACAAACGAAGAAGTTCCCAATGCTGATTTTTGGATAGATAAAGCAAGTAATGAACAAAATTTTTATAAGAACAAGTAATATAAAATTGCAACGTTACAACAATCACTTATGTCTGAAAAGATTCATTGTATTATTACGTTAAATACAAGATCAGGGTGATTATAATAAAGAAATTAAGAAAGAAAAATCTCAGGGTAAAAACAAACGTAAATTTCTATTAAAATAATATATGAACTGACTTCATTTATTTGAAAAAACCAAAGCACTTTCGTTGAATTCATTTAAAATGAATCAGACGGAGGTGTTTTTTCTATGAAAAGAGTGTCTTATTCATTAGAAACAAAGTATAAAACTATTGAAATGACAATTAAAAGATATCATACAAAAGAAATTATGGATAAATTACATATTCACAATAGAACTTAAATTTCACTTTATAACACTGTATATCTCGTTATTAATTCACAATGCATCGAAAGAATTAACCTTTCGTATATTCTAGCATTGCAAATCATATGACCACCATATTATAAAGTGAAATGATAATTTTGTATTATGAGAATTAATTGGCGCTAAAATACTTTCATTACCAACCTACAACTTTTTACTTGTAATCTATAACCATAGAAATGAGTGTAATATCATCACTGTTATTAATATAGCTGTGGGTAATATCAGATTTAAATCTTAAGGCATCTCTCTCTTTTAACGTAATCACTTCATTTTCTAAATGCATTTCTAGTTGACCTTCAATAATGATAATTGATTCTTCTGACCCAGCTAAATGTGGTTCAGAATTTAAGGTAGCACCTGGATCTAACTCAACGTAGAAAAACTCAAATGACTTACTTTTCTCAAATGGGAAATACGGATACACTCTATATTTCCCTTCATTTTCTGTCACTGGTACGATATCTTCTTTTTTCACTTGTATATAGTCAGATTCTGCTTCGCTCATCAGACTACTAAATGACAATTTCAGGCCATTACTAATCTTCCAAACAGTATTAATAGATGGAATTGTATTACCTTTTTCTATTTCATTCAGTGAAGATGTACTCACGCCAGTGAGTTTTGATAATTTTTCCAGACTAATTTTATTTTTCTTTCTATATAAATAAATATTTTTCGCCACAATTTTATGGAATTCCATCATAACTGCCCCTTTTTACATTGACTTTCCTACTTAGCGGATATAAAATCCTTTTAAAAGGATAAATCCTATACATAGGAATTATTACCATTATATTTCCATAGTAAAGGATATCGTGAGGAGAATGCAATTTGTTTATTTCTTTTATCATTTATACATTTTTCATGAGTTATACACCAGGACCAAATAATTTATTAGCTTTGGATGGCACCTTGCGATTAGGTATTAAAGGCACGTTAAAATTCTTGATAGGTATTGGCTTAGGTTTTTTAACTCTTTCACTTCTATGTCTTGTTTTTAGTGAATATATGACGCTTTATTTCACGAGTTTTATATTTATTATAAAATTAGTAGGTTTTGTTTATTTATTATATCTAGCGTATTCAGTATTCAAACATAATTCTAGCGATGCTAACTTGAGCCATACTTATCGTTTGCGTGATGGATTATACCTTCAATACATGAACCCTAAGACTATCGTTTACGTGTTAACCGCAATTGTTACTTATGTCACTACGCAAGATATGACCATTTTTACTTCCGTGAGCTATACAGTTACAATCGCATTTATAGGTGTTTCTGGCGCAGTAGCTTGGGCATTTTTAGGTCTTTGTTTCAAAAAAATACTATTAAAATATAATACTGCCTATAAGATTTGTATGTCATTTTGTCTAGTTATCTTGGCTTTTATGATGCTATTAGAATAATTTTCGATTAACAAACCAACCACTATCTAATTATTTTATTTATAAATTTATGTATATACTTTTAAACTAATATAAAAACGGGAATCATAAATGAGTATTTTATCATATCAACTCATCTAACTATGTTAGAAGTATATCTTATCTACTTCATGCATTATAAAATTGAGCTTTATATTTTAAAATATTTAGTCTGATTGTTATTTATTTCAAAACAAGATACAATTAATTATTGTTATTTTGAAAATGAATGTAGAAAACTTTCAAAAATAGAAATAATAGTTTCTTACTTACATAACTAAATTTTGATGTATAAATCTTTTTATACAGTTTCCGTTGATTTATTTAACTCTTAATTGAATAGGTGGTTACATATGTTTTTAGCTTGGAATGAAATTAAACGTAATAAATTAAAATTCAGCTTAATCATTGGTGTATTAATTATGATTAGTTACCTACTTTTCTTATTATCAGGCTTGGCAAGTGGTCTGATGAACATGAATAGAGAAGCTATTGATAAATGGGATGCCGATGCAATCGTATTAAATAAGGATGCAAATCAGACAGTTGAACAATCCATCTTCAACAAATCTAAAGTAGAAAACACTTATAAACAACAAACGACACTAAAACAAACCGGCGTTATCGTATCAAATGGTAAACAAGAAGAAAATGCGCTTCTTTTTGGTGTTAAATCTGATACCTTCTTACTACCTAAAATCATTGAAGGACAAAAAGTAAGCGCCGAAAATGAAGTTGTTGCCGATAAAACTTTAAAAGATAAAGGATTCAAGATAGGTGATAAGTTAACGTTATCGCAATCAGACGAAAAATTAAAAATTGTAGGCTTCAGTGAAAGCGCAAAATATAATGCTTCACCAGTACTTTTTTCAAATGATAAAACTATCCAAAACATTAATCCATCATTAGCAGAAGATAAAACAAATGCCGTGGTAGTAAAAGACAAAAATTGGAAACAAAAATCTTTAGATAACGACTTAGAAGCCATCGAAATTGAGAAATTCATTGAAAATTTACCTGGTTACCAAGCACAAAATCTAACTTTAAACTTTATGATTACATTTTTATTCATAATTTCTGCAACAGTCATTGCTATATTTTTATATGTCATTACATTGCAAAAAACAAATCTCTTTGGTGTTTTAAAAGCACAAGGTTTCACAAATGGTTATCTAGCAAAAGTCGTATTATCACAAACTTTTATAATTGCACTCATTGGCACAATTATAGGCCTTGCACTTACGATATTGACAGGTTTCTTTTTACCTGATGCGGTTCCAATTAAATTTAGTTTTGTTACATTAGCAATATACGGTATTGTACTTATTATGGTTTCACTTATTGGAAGCCTCTTCTCGATTTTAACAATTAGAAAAGTTGATCCACTCAAAGCGATTAGTTAACTAGGAGGTATTAAATGCTAGAATTTAAAGATGTTACTAAATACTTTAAAGATGGTAATCAGACCATTGAAGCTGTCAAACCTACGACTGTCAATTTTGATAAAAATGAACTTATCGCTATTATAGGGCCTTCTGGTTCTGGAAAAAGCACATTTTTAACAATGGCAGGCGCATTGCAGACGCCTACATCTGGAGAAATTATCATCAACAATAAAAACATTTCACAGATGAACCAAAAATCATTATCCAATACACGTATGCAAGAAATAGGATTCATTCTACAAGCAACCAATCTCGTTCCTTTTTTGACAGTAAAACAGCAATTTAAATTATTACAAAAACAAAAAAAGGATGTTCTAACATCAAGTGAATATACCCAACTTATGGAACAACTTAATCTCAAAGTAATAGAAAATAAATTACCAAGTGAGATATCTGGCGGGCAAAAACAACGTGTCGCTATCGCTAAAGCTTTATATACAAAGCCTTCACTTATATTAGCGGATGAACCTACCGCTTCTTTAGATACAGATAATGCTATGGAAGTAATGAATATTTTGAAAGAACAAACCGTTCAACACAACAAGACTTGTATCGTTGTAACACACGATGAACGTTTAACTTCATTCTGCGATCGTGTATATCATATGGAAGATGGTACTTTGCAACTGACTTAATCATTTAATAATCTTTTTATAATAAAAAAGAGCGAGGCTTCAATCAAACTGGATTGAGGTCTCACTCTTCTTTTTATTTTATACGATAAAATTCACAATTAAAATTAATCCTAAACCTATAACTGATAAAATGGACTCTAATAAGGTCCAAGTTAAAAATGTTTCTTTCATAGTTAAACCAAAATATTCTTTAAACATCCAAAAGCCTGCATCATTCACATGTGAACAGAAAATACTTCCAGCTCCAATGGCTAAAACGACTAATGAAATGTTTACGTCTGTTGACTGTAATAATGGTAAAACAATACCCACCGACGAAATTGCTGCAACTGTTGTTGACCCTAATGCTGTACGTAATAGCGCTGCAGCTAGCCAAGCAAGAATAAGCGGCGACATTTCAGTGCCTTTAAATATCTCGGAAATGGTATCACCTACACCACCATCAATTAGTATCTGTTTGAATGTTCCGCCACCACCAATAATAAGAATGAGCATTGCAATAGGGGTAATGGCATTCGAAACGGTATCCATAATTTGTTTCATGCTCTGTTTCCTTCTAACCCCCATAGAATAAATTGCAAATAATACAGCAATCAACATTGCAGTTACAGATGTTCCAATAAAGTAAATGAATCCTTCAAAACCGCTTGCTTTTCCGTCTTCATTACCGGTAATTAACTGCACGATTGTAGCTAATAACATTAAGATAACAGGTGCTAGAGCCGTGAGCAAACTCATACCAAAACTTGGTAAATCCTTGTTTTCAAACACTTTAAACTCACCGACAGCCGCTTGGTTGCCTTCTCTTTTAAAAGCTTCGGGTGTTAATTTATGTGCAATTTTTGGAAAAATACCTCCAACAATAATTGCTAAAGGTATACCGATAATAACGCCATACATCAATACATGACCAATATTAGCATTTACCGCTTCTGAAATTGCAACTGGGCCTGGATGTGGTGGTAAAAAACCATGTGTTACTGCTATAGAGGTTGCCATCGGAAGACCAACTGTTAAATTTGAAATCTGCATTCTTTTAGCTAATGTAAATACTAAAGGAATCAATAACACGAATGCTACTTCCAAGAATAGCGATATCCCAATAATAAATGACGCGATAATCATTGCCCACGTCACATATTTCTTACCAAACACATTAATTAATGTATCGGCAATACGTGTAGCGCCGCCGCCATCTGACAATAACTTACCTAATATAGAGCCTAACCCAAAAATGATTGCAATATGCCCTAACGTATCACCCATTCCTTTTTCAATTGTAGTTACAATTGTATCTAACGGCATCCCCAGTAATACACCAGTTAGCATTGAAGTAATGATTAGTGCAATAAACGTATTAAGTTTAAACCACATAATTAACATTAATAATATGAGTACCCCAATCACAACAGCAACTAACGGCCAAAATTCTCCCATCATGTAATTCCCCTACTTTCTATATCTCTTTCGTATTTATCTTATATACAGTTGTTAACGTATCTTCATCACCAATATTTCCTGGGAAAATAACATAAGGCATTTGACTATATTTTGCTTCTTCTCCTGTTAGCCATACTGGTACACCTTGCGTTATTTGACCGATAACACACGCTTTTTTAATATTCAGTCCTTTAGTGGCAACGTCGCTAGAAGTAATACCACCTTTAGCAATAATGAATCTTGGCTTTACTTTTAACCCTTGTACAATACCAACTAATGCATTTGAAATATTCGTAGAAATACTTAAATTATTCGTTAAATCTTCTGTTTTTATTACATCTCTTGAAGTATAAACGACGACATCTCTCCCCGTTTGAATAAACGATGACACCTTTTCTATCTGTTGGTTTATGTACGATTGTAAATCATTTGTAGTTACTGCTTTCACATCAAATTCAATGGACGCAATATTAGTATTTGTTAATAAATGTTGAAGTTGCGATGAAGTTTTTTTAACATGTGATCCTACAATCATAAGCCCACCATTAGTTTGATTACTAAAATGATTTAAATTAATAATTTCGCCTGGCGTTTCACACATAGCTTTAACAAATGACGCAGCTGTTCTAAACATGAATTTTTTATCATTGTTTCCTAAAAATGCAGTTAAACATGACACGAAATAATCCATATCTTCATCATTTAATGCATCGACAATAACAGCATCAAAATTTGAAATACTACTAAGTACTTCATTAATTGATTTATCATCACGTTCACGTATTTGTGATAAGCGAATATGTTTTACGTCATTAGCATTAATTTCTCCATGACTTTTTTCTTCAATAAAGCTTGCCATTGTTCTACTACTAAATCCAAATGTAGTATCATTTGCAAACTCACTTTCAGACACAGGCATATACGTGTCGCCTTCTCTTAAGTAATGAACACCTTCAAATGTGTAACGTTTACCTTCAAAGAACGCCGGTATATAAAACACGCCATCAAATTGTTCATCTGAAGCTCCACTCAAGACTTTCGGCTCTAAATAAAAATGGCCTCTTAGTGTGGAATCCCCTCTACTTATTACAATGTATGGATGATCTAATCGTTGTGAAACTCGTGCTATATTTCTGCTAATTTCTTGATGTAATTCTGTTGTTTCTTGTTCATTTAACGCTCTAGAATTCGTTAATATATAAAACATATGGTTTTCTTGCTTAAAGCCATCTTCAATTAACGATTCCGACCATTCTGTATACACAGGTAAGTCTTTTACTGTTTGAGTACCAGTTGGGTCGTCATCTAGGACAATAATTTTATATTTAAAAGTATTAAGATTTTTTGAAATAACATCATGCTTCATTTCATTTATTAAACGTTCAGTTAACATCTTTTCACCTACATATTATTTATATTTTCAAAGTATTTTATAATGCCAGAATGGTCATTCATACCATTACCGTGAGCAACTTCTGATTTATATATTTCTTTCACTTGATTTGCTATAGGTAATGTAAGACCAACTGTATCCGCTGTTGAACTCACGTTCTTCATATCTTTTAAATTTATATTTAACGTGCCCCCAGGTTGATAATCTTCCTCAATCATTTTTGGAAACTTCGCATCCATTACACTAGAACCTGCTAAACCACCTTTAATTGCTTCATACATATTTGCTAAATCTATATCAAATTTTTTCGCTAATACTACTGCTTCTGAAAGCGCCGCAATATTGGTATTAACTATAATTTGATTTGCTAATTTTACTACGCTACCAGCACCAACGTCTCCAACTCTTATAACCGATGCAGCAATAGGTTCTAAAACTTTTTGAACTTCCGGTAAATCCGTTTTTGCGCAACCAATCATCACTGATAATTCACCTGTTATAGCTAAAGGTTCTCCTCCACTTACGGGAGCATCCATATATTTAACTTGTCTTGTTTCAAGCACTTTACTTATTTCCAATGATTCATTAGGCGTTAGTGAACTAGTATCAACAACAGCTTTTACTTTAATATCTGTTTGCTTTAATATTGCATCTTCACCACTATATAAAACAGCCTTTACTATCGCACCATTTGGTAATGATGTAATAACATAGTCAGCTTGTTGAGCCATTTGTTGTACTGAAACAGCATTTGCGCCTCTCATCACTACTTCGTGTTCTGCCTCTTTATTTAAATCATTAACAAGAACAGTTACGTTCGCTTTTAATAAATTTTCTACCATGGGCTTGCCCATAATACCTAAACCTATAAATCCTACTTTCACAATCAACACCCTTTCTGAAAACGTTTACAACGATAATTGTATACTAAAACATTAAAAATGTATACATTTTATTACTAATTTTTTTATAGTACACTTAATGTAATGAGGTGAGTTAATTGAATAATAGTGAATTAACAATTTATCAAAGAATAAGAAATGATATCATTTCTGGAGCTTTTAAAAAGGACGAGAAAATTACCGAAGCTAAGCTTGCTAAAAAGTATGAAGTTAGTCGAACACCGATTCGTGAAGCTTTAAAACAACTAGAATTAGAATACTTTATTAAAAACGCTTATATTTTCATACCAACTACTGAAGAATATAGACAGATATTTGAAATGCGTATTTTATTAGAAACACATGCCTTAAAAAAAGCTGCTATTGTTTATACAACATCAGATTTAGAAGAATTAAAAAGCTACACTGAGATAGATATTGAAGTGGAAGATGAAGCTAAAATCATTGAAATCAATGATAAATTTCATCAGAAAATCATCGCTGCTACGAATAACCAATTTATTCTAGATACATACCAGAAGTATAAGAGTTTCATTTATTTATTTAGTCAAACTGTAATTAACAAACGTCGTCCTGGCTTAATAGAAGAACATAAAGCCATTGTTTCAGCGCTTTATGATAGAGATATTAATTTAGCTGTCACGTTACTCGAAGACCATTTAAAAAACGACTTAGAATTCAGCCTTTATTATTTAGAATTTAAGAACAATAAATAATTTAAAAAGACACGAAATTTTAATAATTTCGTGTCTTTTTATGAAGTGAAAATTAATTTATAGTCGCTGAATTATCGTACGCAAATCATTAGCATTGATTTTCTGTTAAACAAGGTATATATTATTGGCAACAAGTATATTTTTTATACCTGTAGTTTATATATAACGTAAACAGGTAATAATTAATACAATGGTAACTATTACATTTATGGGGGTGCTTTATGAATATCATTGGCCATCATCACATTTCAATGTATACAAAAGATGCGCAAATCAATAAAGAATTTTATACTCAAATTTTAGGGTTACGTTTAGTTGAAAAATCTGTAAATCAAGATAATCCTACAATGTATCATTTGTTTTTTGGAGATGAAATTGGTTCTGCTGGAACATTGCTGAGCTTTTTTGAAATACCTAATCTAGGAAAAAATCGCCCAGGTACCAATTCAATTCATCGTATATGTTTATTAATCCCTGATGTATCCTCTTTAATTTATTTTCAAGCTCGATTAGAAGATAACAATGTAGCTACGACAAATATGACATATTTAAATCAACAAGCCTTGTTATTTAAAGATCCAGATGATTTAGAGGTTATACTAATCGTTAACAATCAATATAATATACCAAAAACATGGCGCAAGAACCCATACTCAGATATTCCTACAAAGCATCAAATTTTAGGTATGGGCCCTGTAGAATTACGACTACGTGATACTCAAAAAACAATTAATTTTTTACAGCAAGAATTGCGTTATACTCTAAGAAAAGATACAGAGGAAACAGTTATGACCTTAGATGAAAGTGGTTTGTACTCAGACTTTGTAATCTTCGAACAGCAAGGTGAGCGCGCTAGACCTGGTCAAGGCTACGTACACCACATAGCTGTAAATACACCCAGAGATTCAAATTTAGAAGCTATTTTATCAACAATTAATCAAAACCCTGGAAACAATAGTGGTATTATTGATCGTTACTTTTTCAAATCATTATACTACCGACATAATAGTATCATGTATGAATTTGCAACAGAATCCCCTGGTTTCACAGTAGACACAGCTATTGAGAATTTGGGTGAACAACTCAACTTACCAGATTTTATGGAAGAGCAACGTACTCAAATTGAATCACAATTACACGATTTATAAAGGATGATGATATATGGCTATTTTAAAAATGAATGAAAATACTCCATTAGAATTTGGGCTTTATTCACTTGGAGACCACCTTCTCAACCCTCATAATGGTGAAAAAGTAAGCTATGAACAACGTATACAAGAATTAATCGAGGCAAGTCAATTAGCAGAACAAGCAGGTATAGATGTTTTCGGTGTGGGAGAAAGTCACCAAGAGCACTTTACTACACAAGCACATACGGTGGTATTAGGTGCTATAGCGCAAGCGACTAATAAAATTAAAATATCTAGTTCTTCTTCAATTATAAGCGCAGCAGACCCAGTTAGAATATTTGAAGATTTTGCGACATTAGACCTAATATCACATGGAAGAGCAGAAATAGTAGCAGGTAGAGCTTCTCGTACAGGTATCTTTGATTTATTTGGCTTAGATTTAAATAATTATGATGAGCTTTATGAAGAAAAATTGAACTTACTGTTAGAATTGAACAAAACCGATAAAATCACTTGGTCTGGTAAATTCAGACCAGATTTAAATAATATGAAAATTTTCCCTAGACCGATAGATGATAAATTACCAATTTGGCGTGCTGTAGGCGGGCCAGCAGCAAGCGCTATCAAAGCGGGACGACAAGGTATCCCAATGATGATTACAACACTAGGTGGGCCAGCGATGACATTTAAAGATTCAATAGATGAATACCGATTAACTGCAAAAGAACATGGTTTCGATACTTCACCACAATCTTTACCAGTTTCCACTGCTAGTTTATTCTATACTGCTGAAACAACTCAATTAGCTTTAAAAGAATATTACCCGCACCTTAACGTTGGTATGTCATTTATAAGAGGAGCTGGATATCCAAAACAACAATTTGCTAACGCCCCTGATTATAGAGATGCCTTAATGGTCGGCAGTCCACAACAAATCATTGAAAAAATACTTTACCAACACGAACTTTATAATCATCAAAGATTTATGGCTCAAATTGATTTTGGTGGCGTACCTTTTGATAAAATTATGAAAAATATAGAACTCATTGGTAATGAAATCATTCCAGGTGTTAAAAAACATTTGAACAAATAGGAGGTATACAATGAAGAACGTCGTGCTACTTTCTGGTTCTACAGTTGGCTCTAAAACAAGTACTGCTATGAAATATCTAAACGAAGCCATTACAAATCAAGATGATACACTAAACATCCAATTATTCGATTTAAAGAATTTAGATTTATCTTTTAGTGATGGACGAAATTACTTGGACTATTCTGGAGACACATTAGAATTAACTACTGCTTTAATGCAAGCTGATATTATTTTTATAGGTTTTCCAATCTTTCAAGCATCTATACCAGGAACACTTAAAAACGTATTTGATTTACTTCCTGTTAATGCATTTAGAGATAAAGTCGTTGGTATTGTGGCCACAGCGGGTTCTCCAAAACATTATTTAATTGCTGAAACACAATTAAAACCAATATTAAGCTATATGAAAGCACACGTTATGCAAACTTATGTATTTATCGAAGAACGTGATTTTTCTAATGGCACTATCGTTAATGATGACATTATATTTAGAATTAATGAGTTAGCAACATCAACATTACGTGTTTCTAAGCTATATAATCAACTTTTAGAAGAAGAAAATAGCCAATATGATTTTTAAATCATAATCGTATTAATGTTTTAGCTATCTATAAATTTAAAGATCCGAGACATAAATTTATGCCTCGGATCTTTTTTGACCTATAAAAATAGTCATTATTAAATTTTAGCTATTATTTTCTGTGTCTTTCTTTTTTTCTTGTCGTTTTCTTAAGAGCATCATTGAACCTATAGTGCCAAGTAAAGCACCAAAAATCCAGCTATCTTTATTTTTTCCACCTGTATTTGGTAAATGAGCTATTGAATGCATACTATGTTCAGAATGTTCATTAGTTTCATCCTTCATTATTTGTAAATGATTTGAAACTACATTTAATGGTTGCAACCCTGTGTTATATCTATGCAGATGTGTTTGAGGTCTATCATCTAATGAAACATTATCTCTATCATTTAAAGTTTGTACTTTTACATTTTTATTTATACGCTTATGTGAGTTTGAATTTTTGATAGTATTGTCTAAATGTTTGTTTGCCATATTATGATTCTGACCTTTTACAGTTGGTGATTCTATATCTAATATACCATTGCCGTCTTTATCATTAACTTCTGGTGAAGTCACTGAACCAATTTGATCTAAACGTGTTTGTAGTGCATCTTTACCTATTGTGCCGTTTGGTACATCGTTCAGTTTTTCTGACGCATTTGTTTTTGCTATTTCTAACTCTTCAATTAATTGGTCTAACTCGGCTTTTTCACTTGGATTAATTAAATTATCGGATGTGATTTCTGCTAACTTATTATCGACGGCTTTCTTAGCTTGTTCTACTGCCGTAATTGCTTGTGCTGCCTCTGATAATTGTTCTGTATCTAAGACGCCGTTACTGTCTTGATCATTCACTTCTGGTGCTGTTACTGAGTCAATTTGATCTAAACGTGTTTGTAACTCATCTTTACCTGTTGTACCGTCTGGTACACTGCTCAATTTTTCAGAAGCATTTGTTTTTGCTGTTTCTAACGCTTCAATTAATTTATCTAATTCAGCTTTCTCATTTGGATTTACTAAGTTATCAGACGTAATCTCAGATAACTTATTATCGACGGCTTTCTTAGCTTCTTCTACTGCTTCAATTGCTTGTGCT
>ERZ1023255.60-NODE-60-length-25931-cov-16.822268_pt1 | contig 25931 bp, 31 predicted proteins | sample MGYA00380459_ERZ1023255 | MGnify/ENA primary metagenome ERZ1023255 (study PRJEB33173, sample SAMEA4830368) | metagenome | study: EMG produced TPA metagenomics assembly of the PRJEB25223 data set... | reverse complement strand
AAATTACAGAGAGTGATCATGGCGGGTATAAAGAAATTAGTTTCTCAGTTTCTGGTAGTGGTGCATTTAGTAAATTAAAATACGAGAATGGCGCACACCGTGTGCAACGTGTCCCAGAAACAGAATCTGGTGGCCGTATTCATACTTCAACAGCTACTGTGGCTGTTCTACCAGAAGTAGAAGATGTAGAAATTGAAGTGCGTAATGAAGACTTGAAAATTGATACTTATCGTTCTAGTGGTGCAGGTGGACAGCACGTTAATACGACAGATTCAGCAGTACGTATTACACACATTCCAACTGGTATTATTGCGACTTCATCAGAAAAATCTCAAATTCAAAACCGTGAAAAAGCATTAAAAGTTTTAAAAGCACGTTTATTTGATATGAAACTGCAAGAAGAACAGCAAAAATATGCAGCACAACGTAAATCTGCAGTCGGTACAGGAGATCGTTCAGAACGTATTAGAACATATAATTATCCTCAAAGTCGTGTAACTGACCACAGAATTGGTTTGACATTACAAAAGTTAGATCAAATTATGGAAGGTAAATTGGATGAAATTATTGATGCTTTAACATTAGCTGAACAAACTGATAAACTGAAAGAACTTAACAATGGTGAATTATAAAACTGTTTTAAACAACGCTAAAGAAAAGTGTGTCGAACAACATATTGAGACGGCTCGAGCTGAATGGTTGATGCTTGATTTGTTTGAATGGTCTAAGGCAGATTATTTAATGCACATGAATGATGAAATGTCAGCATCACATTTAAAAACATTTGCTAAAGCTGAACATAGGATGCTAAATGGTGAACCAATACAGTACATTACGGGTAAACAAACTTTTTATGGTGAAATTTTTAATGTAAACAAAAACTGTTTGATTCCTAGGCCTGAAACAGAAGAAGTTATGTTACATTTTTATCATCAGCTCGAAAAAGGTGACACTGTAGTAGATATAGGTACAGGAAGCGGTAATATTCCAATTGTACTTAAAAAGCTAGATAGCACACTCGATGTGTATGCAACGGATTTATATGAAAACGCACTAACAGTAGCTGAGACAAATGCTCAGCAACATCAAGTTGAGATTAAATTCTTGCAAGGAGACGGTTTAAAACCACTTATAGCTCAGGGTATAAAAGTGAATGGGTTAATTTCTAACCCACCGTATATTGATGATAAGGAAGCAGTGATGATGGAAGACACCGTGCTGAAATACGAACCACATTCTGCACTATTTGCAGCAGATAATGGTTACAAAGTATACGATGCAATCTTGGATCAATTACCAGAAGTATTGCTACCAAATGCCAAAGTAGTATTTGAAATAGGGTTTGCACAAGGTACCAAATTAAAAGAAAAGATTATCACTAAATATCCAACATTAGATGTTCAAATTATAAAAGACATTAATAATAACGATCGCATAGTTGCTTTCGTATGGTAAAAAAGTTATGCACTGAACATGAATAATCATGAAAGTGCATAACTTTTTATTTTGCTTTAAAATGAATAATAAGATGAAAGGATGTGCCTAAATGAAAACGCATATATGGGATTTACGTCAATATGAACGCAACTTAACTTCTTATGATGGAATTGAAGATATAAAATCAATTTTTGAAAAAGGCGGATTGATCGCAATTCCAACTGAAACTGTTTATGGATTAGGTGGAGATGCACGTAATAATCAAGCGATTGAAAAAATTTATGAAGCTAAAGGTAGGCCTTCGGATAATCCGTTAATTGTTCATATACATGAGCTCGATCAACTAAAGGCATTTACTGACGAGTTAACAAAAGAAATTAAACTATTGATGAATGCCTTCTGGCCAGGCCCTATATCCTTTATTTTACCACTAAGAAAAGGGTATTTATGTGATCGTGTAAGCGGTGGATTAAATTCAATAGCTGTGCGAATGCCTAGCCATCCTATAGGTAGGCAGTTACTTCAATTAATAGATATTCCTATTGCTGCGCCTAGTGCAAATTTAAGTGGTAGACCTTCGCCAACGACCTTTGACCACGTATACCATGATTTAGATGGTCGTATAGATGGGATTGTTAATGGTGATCAAAGTGAAGAAGGATTGGAAAGTACCGTCTTAGACTGTACACAATACCCATATAGAATAGCGAGACCTGGATCAATTACAAAATCTATGATTGAAGCAGTGTTACCAAATAGCGTGGTGACAAAGACACCATTAAATACTGATAAACCAATTGCGCCGGGGATGAAATATAAACATTATTCACCGGATACACCTATAAAAATATTAGAAAATTTTCATACAAAACCTTCATCAAACGAAAATTGGAGTAAGGTTGCTTTTATAGTTCCACAAAGTCATCGCGAAATTGTTCCAGATCAAGCGAAATTTATACCATTATGTAAAGATGAAAATGATATTAAAGGTGCAAATCACAACTTGTATCATATATTACATCGATTAGACCAAGATTATGATATAGAGCATGCCTATATCTTTAGTTTTTCATTGAATGATAATACTACTGCGATTATGAATAGAATGATGAAAGCAGCTAACCAAAATGTTGTAAAAGGAGACGAATTATGAGAATTGTTTTTGTATGTACAGGCAATACATGTAGAAGCCCCTTAGCAGAAAGTATAGCAAAAGCAAAATTCCCTAATCATACTATAGTATCAAGAGGTATTTATGCTATGGATGGTCAACCCATCTCTAAACATTCATTAAATATAATAGAAGAAAAAGGGCTTCCTGTGCCAGAGCATGCGATGTCATTTACGCATGAAGATTTAAATGCAGATTTGATTTTGACGATGAGTCAGTCACATAAATTAGTTATTCAACAAATGGGTCATGGTACAGCAAATGTATTTACATTAAACGAATATGCTGAAATACATGGCGAAGTCTCAGACCCGTTTGGTGGTAATAAAGATGACTATATTAAAATATATAATGAATTAAATATACTGATAGATAGTTTAAAAAATAAAATATAAAAAAATTAAATTTGTGAAATGAGTATGAGAGCGTTCATAAATACGTTATAATGATAACGTGTAGCAAATTTGCTGTCAGTCAATTTTGTATGTTGTTAAAGCACCTTCGTATTTACATACTTTTATTCAACTTATTTAAAAGGGGTGGAAGAATGGAAGACTTAAAGTTACTGTTAAACGAGTTAAAAGCACAATCATTCTTTAAAGATGATGAATTATGCGTTATTGGTTGTTCTACGTCAGAAGTAATTGGTGAACGTATCGGTAGTATTGGATCAATGGAGATTGCTGAAGAAATATTTAAAGCATTAAAAGAAATTGAAAATGAAACTGGCGTGTCGTTTGTATTCCAAGGTTGTGAACATATTAATCGTGCAGTGACCATTGAGAAATCAAACTTTAACCCTTATACAATGGAAGAAGTTACAGTTGTGCCAGATATTCATGCTGGTGGAAGCTTAGCAACTTATGCGTATCAACATATGGTTGATCCAATGGTTGTTGAGCATATTTCTGTACCTAAAGGTATCGATATCGGACAGACTTTGATTGGAATGCATATTAAACATGTAGCTATTCCAGAGCGTACAAGTATCAAGCAAATTGGTGAAGCAATTGTTACAATCGCTTCTTCAAGACCAAAAAAAATTGGTGGCGAAAGAGCAAAATACAACTAATACAGAAACGAGGGAATTACCAAATGTCATTTATTCAAGAGCAAGATAAGGAAATATATGAAGTGATTCAAAATGAATTTAACCGTCAAAATAACAATATCGAGCTGATTGCTTCAGAAAACTTCGTGTCAGAAGCAGTTATGGAAGCGCAAGGTTCAGTATTAACTAACAAATATGCTGAAGGCTACCCAAACAGAAGATACTATGGTGGTTGTGAATTTGTGGATGTTTCAGAAGCTTTAGCAATTGATCGCGCCAAAAAATTATTTGGTGCAGAGCATGTTAACGTTCAACCACACTCAGGTTCTCAAGCAAATATGGCTGTTTATCTCGTAGCATTAGAACACGGTGATACTGTATTAGGTATGAATTTAAGCCATGGTGGACACTTAACACACGGCGCGCCTGTTAACTTTAGTGGTCAATTTTACAACTTTGTTGAATATGGTGTAGACGAAGAAAATGAACAAATTGACTATGATGAAGTATTAAGAGTAGCCAAAGAACATCAACCTAAATTAATCGTTGCAGGTGCTTCTGCGTATTCAAGAACAATTGATTTTAAACGTTTTAAAGAAATAGCAGATGAAGTAGGCGCAAAATTAATGGTAGATATGGCTCATATTGCAGGTTTAGTAGCAGTTGGTTTACATCCAAATCCTGTAGAACATGCTGATTTTGTAACGACTACAACTCATAAAACATTACGCGGACCTCGTGGTGGAATGATTTTATGTAAAGAAGAATATAAAAAGCAAATCGATAAAACAATCTTCCCAGGAATTCAAGGTGGTCCTTTAGAACACGTTATTGCTGCCAAAGCTGTGGCATTTGGTGAAGCATTGCAAGATGATTTTAAAGCATATCAACAGCAAGTAATTAACAATGCTAAGACTTTAGCAAATACATTGACTGACGAAGGATTTAGAGTTGTTTCAGGTGGTACTGATAATCATCTCGTCTCTGTAGATGTCAAAGGTTCAGTAGGCATAACTGGTAAAGTTGCTGAAGAAACATTAGACGCTATAGGTATTACATGTAATAAAAATACAATTCCATTTGACCAAGAAAAACCATTTGTGACAAGTGGAGTTCGTTTAGGTACACCTGCAGCAACGACACGTGGATTTGATGAAACTGCTTTTGAAGAAGTAGCAAAAATCATTAGCTTAGTTTTAAAAGATCCAGAAAATGAAAAAGCGTTAGAAGAAGGAAAAGAAAGAGTTAAAGCTTTAACAAATAAACATCCTTTATATAACTAAAATTGGAGGAAATAAATTATGGGCAAAGTACATGTTTTTGACCACCCACTTATTCAACACAAATTAAGTTACATTCGAGACGTACATACTGGGACTAAAGAATTTAGAGAGTTAGTAGATGAAGTTGGTATGTTAATGGCATACGAAGTAACAAGAGATTTAGAATTACAAGATGTAGAAATAGAGACACCTGTTACTAAAATGATAGCTAAACGTTTAACAGGCAAAAAATTAGCTTTCGTACCAATTTTAAGAGCTGGTTTAGGTATGACTCAAGGTATATTGAACTTGGTGCCAGCAGCTAGAATTGGGCATGTGGGACTTTATAGAGATCCTGAAACACTTGAAGCGGTAGAATACTTTGTAAAATTACCGCAAGACATCGAGGAGAGAGAAATTGTAGTTGTTGACCCGATGTTAGCAACTGGAGCATCAGCTATAGAAGCAATTAATTCACTTAAAAAACGTGGAGCAAAAAATATTCGTTTTATGTGTTTAATTGCAGCGCCTGAAGGTGTAGAAAAATTACAAGAAGCTCACGAAGATGTAGACATTTTCATCGCAGCATTAGACGAAAAATTAGATGAACATGCTTATATAACACCAGGCTTAGGTGATGCAGGAGACCGTTTATTCGGTACAAAATAGTTTCGCCTAGGAGTGGAATAAAATGAAAAAAGTAATGGCTGTATTTGGGACCCGTCCTGAAGCAGTAAAAATGGCGCCTCTTGTACAAGCACTGAAAAATGATGATGAGCTAGAACCGATTGTGGTAGTTACTGCTCAACATAGAGAAATGCTTGACTCAGTATTGGAAAGCTTTCATATCACGCCTGATTATGACTTGAATATTATGAAGCAAGGGCAATCTTTATCAGAGATTACATCTCGTATTTTACAAAGGTTAGAACATGTCATCCAAGAAGTGAAACCAGATATGATATTGGTTCATGGTGATACCATGACAACTTTTGCTGGAAGTTTAGCGGCTTTATATAACCAAGTACCTATTGGTCATGTTGAAGCCGGATTACGTACATGGGATAAATATGCGCCGTTTCCTGAAGAAATGAACCGGCAAATGGTAGGAGTAATGGCAGATTTAAACTTCGCCCCTACTAATAATGCTGCGAATAACCTTATTGCCGAAAACAAACCACTGGATTCTATAGTAGTAACTGGTAACACAGCGATTGATGCAATGAAGACAACAATTCACGAAAATTATCAATCTGATATTATTTCAAAGCATAAAGGTAAACGTATCATCTTATTGACTGCGCATAGACGCGAAAATATTGGTGAACCTATGTCACATATTTTTAAAGCTGTAAGAGATATTGTAGATACTTATGAAGATGTGGTTGTTGTTTATCCTATGCATAAAAATCCTCAAGTACGAGAAATTGCAGGTATTTATTTATCAGGGCATAACCGTATAGAATTAGTCGAACCATTGGAAGTGGTTGATTTCCATAATTTTGCCCACCAAGCGTATTTAATTTTAACTGATTCTGGGGGAGTACAAGAAGAAGCGCCATCATTAGGTAAGCCAGTTTTAGTTTTAAGAGATACGACTGAAAGACCAGAAGGTGTAGAAGCCGGCACACTTAAAATAGTAGGCACAAATGAACAAACAATATTTGAGGCTACAAAACAATTACTTGAAAATCAACAAGTATATGAAACGATGAGTAGTGCCCGCAACCCTTATGGTGATGGTAATGCATCATTACGAATATGTGAGAATATTAAGTATTATTTTCATATAATTTCTAATAAGCCAGAATCATTCAAATAATAAAAGGTGTTAATGTGTCATTTTTGTGACAACTATGTAAAAAATTAAACTACATTTTGAATAGAATTGACACGTTAACTACCCTATATTATTATTAAAATTGTATGATTGAAATGGTTTTCATAATTGAACGAAAAAGACGAAGCGAGGCACAGTCATGAAACGTTTCAACATCTTTTTTAATAGTTACATTAAATACTATTTTTATGGTATAATTGTGCTATTAATTGTGTTTATTTTCACATACTCATCATTTGTTTTGGGACTTATAATAGGTACACTCGGATCACTTATTAACACCTTTACTTTCGAATATTATTTAGAGAAAGCAAAAGAAAAAGATAATATACATATATCAACGGGCAACGTTTGGAGATATTTAATAGTGATACTTTCGTGTTGTATTTGGTATTTTTATAAGGATCAAATTAATATCATTGGTGTAGTCATTGGTTTAATGATTTCGTATGTTTTGATTGTTTTCAAACCATTTATACACAAGAAATAAATTTAATTATGAAAGAGGTGAGAAAGCATGAAGCATAAAGACCCTCTTGTCAGTTGGGATGTATTCGGTATAGACATCGTGTTTAACCTATCATCAATTTTGATGTTGATTATTACATCGGTTATTGTTTTTGTCATAGCTATTATTTGTACACGCAACCTCAAGAAGCGTCCAACTGGTAAGCAAAATTTTATCGAGTGGGTTTTTGACTTTGTACGAGGAATTATTGAAAGTAACATGGCTTGGTCCAAGGGCGGACAATTCCATTTCTTAGCTGTTACATTGATATTTTTCATATTTGTAAGTAATATGCTAGGGCTACCATTTCAATTAATTTCGGGCCATACACTGTGGTGGAAATCACCAACAGCTGATGCCACAGTAACATTAACACTATCAACATTGGTCATCCTGTTGACTCATTATTATGGTGTGAAGATGACAGGTACTAAAGGCTATTTCCAAAACTATACCAAACCTATCTTCTTATTACCGATTAACATCTTTGAAGAATTCACTTCAACGTTAACACTTGGTTTACGTTTGTACGGTAATATATTTGCAGGTGAGTTATTACTTGGATTATTAGCAGGTTTAGTAACAGGCGATAGCACTAGAGCCTGGGGATGGATCATTGGATTACCTGGACTAGTAGTTTGGCAAGGTTTTTCAATATTCATAGGAACAATTCAAGCATACATTTTTGTAATGCTTTCAATGGTTTACATGTCCCATAAAGTTCAGGACAGTCATTAAATAAAATTAAAAGAAAAAATTAGGAGGATTTTATAAATGAATTTAATCGCAGCAGCAATCGCAATCGGTTTATCAGCATTAGGTGCAGGTATTGGTAACGGTCTTATCGTTTCAAGAACAGTAGAAGGTGTAGCACGTCAACCAGAAGCACGCGGACAATTAATGGGTATTATGTTTATTGGTATTGGTTTAGTTGAAGCATTACCTATCATTGGTGTAGTTATCGCTTTCATGTCACTATAATTCAAACAGCTATTAAGGCGAGGTCACTGTGACTTTCGCCGTTCGTTTTTATAAATATGTCTTATGATGATAATGAATGAAAGGAGTGTCTATGTAAGTGACTGCTACGACAAATATGTTCGTACTTGGTGCAGCTGGAGGCAGCGGTGTTCAATGGGGTACTATCATAGTTACCTGTATAACTTTCGGTATCCTGTTACTTTTATTGAAAAAATTCGCATGGGGTCCATTAAAAGAAGTAATGGATAAACGTGAACATGATATCAATAAAGATATTGATGATGCCGAACAAGCCAAGCTAAATGCGCAAAAGTTAGAAGAACAAAATAAACAAACACTAAAAGAAACGCAAGATGAGGTTCAAAGAATTTTAGAAGACTCTAAAGTTCAAGCACGTAAACAACATGAAGAAATTATTCATGAAGCGAATATCAGAGCAAATGGTATGATTGAAACAGCACAAAATGAAATTAACAGCGAGAAAGAACGTGCAATTGCGGATATTAATAATCAAGTTTCTGAGCTTTCAGTATTGATTGCATCGAAAGTACTTCAAAAAGAAATTTCAGAAAAAGATCAAAAAGCATTAGTTGAAAAGTACATTAAAGAGGCAGGCGATAAGTAATGGCTAAAATAGCAAAAAAATATGCCAAAGCATTATTTGATACTGCTAAAGATGCAGACATCCTTGACGCAATGTATGAAGAATTTTCAACTATTGATACAGCAGTTCAATCTGAAATAAAGAAGTTACATGAATTGGATAGAGATCCACAAAAAGATGTTGACCAACGTCATCGCTTTGTAAATATTGTTTTTGGACATGCTAACCAGTTTATGCAAAACATGTTGATGATACTAGCTAGTAATCGTCACCTTGGTTATATTCATGAAATATACACAGAATTTGAAACTTTATACAACGAACTTCACAATCAAGACTATGCTGTTATCGAATCAGTATATGAACTCTCTGAAGAAGAAGTGTCACGTATAGAAGAAATTATAAAAGCACGTACAAAACTTTCTAAAACAATGATTACTAATAAAATTAATCCAGAACTTATCGGTGGTATCAGAGTAAAAGTAGGTACTAAAGTGATGGATGCAAGTTTGAAAAATGATCTTGCGCAATTAGAAAAGCAATTTACAAGAGTGAAATAAAAATAGAAGGAGTGACATAGATGGCCATTAAAGCTGAAGAAATCAGTGCATTACTTCGCTCACAAATAGAAAATTATGAGTCGGAAATGGCAGTTACTGATGTAGGTACAGTTCTACAAATTGGCGATGGCATTGCTTTAATCCACGGATTAAATGATGTTATGGCTGGTGAGCTAATAGAGTTCAAAAGTGGCGTTCTAGGACTAGCACAAAACTTAGAAGAATCAAATGTAGGTGTCGTTATTTTAGGACCATACGCTGATATCAAAGAAGGGGACGAAGTAAAACGTACTGGACGTATTATGGAAGTACCTGTAGGTGATGAATTAATCGGCCGTGTGGTTAATCCACTAGGTCAAGCTATCGATGGACAAGGTCCAATCAATACTACTAAAACACGCCCTGTAGAGAAGAAAGCAACTGGTGTAATGGATCGTAAATCCGTTGATGAACCACTACAAACAGGTATTAAAGCGATTGATGCGCTTGTACCAATTGGTCGTGGGCAACGTGAATTGATTATTGGTGACCGTCAAACTGGTAAAACAACAGTCGCAATCGATACAATTCTAAACCAAGCTGACCAGGATACAATCTGTATCTACGTTGCAATCGGACAAAAAGATTCGACTGTTCGTGCTAACGTTGAAAAATTACGCCAAGAAGGCGCATTAGATTATACAATTATCGTGTCTGCTTCAGCAGCAGATCCAGCTCCAATGCTTTACATAGCGCCATATGCTGGTGTTGCTATGGCTGAGGAATTCATGTTTGCTGGTAAAGATGTATTAATCGTTTACGATGACTTAACAAAACAAGCTGCCGCTTATCGTGAATTATCATTATTATTACGTAGACCACCAGGTCGTGAAGCTTATCCAGGTGACGTATTCTACTTACACAGTAGACTACTAGAGAGAGCTGCTAAATTAAATGATGACTTAGGCGGAGGTTCTATCACCGCTTTACCAATTATTGAAACACAAGCTGGCGATATTGCAGCATACGTACCAACAAACGTAATTTCAATTACTGACGGACAAATCTTCTTGCAATCAGATTTATTCTTCTCTGGTGTAAGACCCGCTATTAACGCCGGACAATCCGTATCACGTGTTGGTGGTTCAGCTCAAATTAAAGCAATGAAAAAAGTTGCCGGTACATTACGTCTAGATTTAGCATCTTATCGTGAATTAGAGTCATTCGCTCAGTTTGGTTCTGATTTAGATGAGTTCACTGCTCAGAAATTAGAGCGTGGTAAACGTACGGTTGAAATCTTGAAACAAGATAAGAACAAACCACTACCTGTAGAAAACCAAGTTTTAATTATTTATGCTTTAACTAAAGGTTATTTAGATGATGTTCCTGTTGAAGATATTACACGTTTTGAAGACGAGCTAAACCAATGGGCTAAATCTAATGCGACTGAATTATTAAATGAAATCAGAACTTCAGGTGCGCTTCCTAAAGATGACGCGTTTGAATCTGCAATTAACGAATTTAAAAAAAGTTTCAGTAAATCAGAAGCGTAGTAGTTAAAGTTAAATAAAAGGTGGTGAGATAATGGGATCTCTTAAAGAGATTGATACACGTATAAAATCAACCAAAAAAATGAAGCAGATTACGAAAGCAATGAACATGGTATCAAGTTCAAAATTGCGTCGTGCTGAAAGTAATACAAAACAATTCAGACCTTATATGGAAAAAATGCAAGATGCTATTACTGCAGTAGCTGGTGCTGATAAAAATTCACATCATCCAATGTTACAACAACGTGAAGTGAAGAAAAGTGGCTACTTAGTGATTACTAGTGATAAAGGCCTTGCAGGTGCATATAACGCAAATGTACTCAAGCACCTAGTGAAAGATATAGAGAGTAAACATGCTAGTAAGGATGAATACTCAATCCTAGTCTTAGGACAAACAGGTGTGGATTTCCTTAAAAATAAGGGATATGAAATTCATGAATCGCTAATAGATGTACCAGATCAACCTTCATTTAAAGAAGTACAAGCGATTGCTAAAAAAGCGATTGATTTGTATAGCGAAGAAGTTGTGGATGAGGTTAAAATTTATTTTAGTCATTTCGTTAGTGTATTAGAAAATACGCCTTCAACTAAAACTGTGCTTCCATTGTCTCCTGAAGATTCTAGTTTAGGACATGGTCAAATGTCTTCATATGAGTTTGAACCAGATAAAGAAGCGATATTAAGCGTTATTCTACCTCAATATGTAGAGAGTTTAATATATGGAACAATTTTAGATGCAAAAGCAAGTGAACATGCTACACGTATGACTGCAATGAAAAATGCTTCTGATAATGCGTCAGATATTATTGATGACTTATCAATACAATATAACAGAGCAAGACAAGCAGCGATAACTCAACAAATCACTGAAATCGTTGGTGGTTCAGTAGCGCTTGAATAATTATTAAAGGAGGAAAAAAACATGGGATTAGGCCGTGTAACACAAGTTATGGGTCCAGTAATTGATGTTCGTTTTGAGCACAATGAAGTTCCAGAGATTAACAACGCCTTAGTACTTGATGTAGAAAGAGACGAAGGTACTGTTTCTCTTACATTAGAAGTCGCGTTACAATTAGGCGACGATGTAGTTCGTACGATTGCAATGGATTCAACTGATGGTGTTAAACGTGGTACAGAAGTTCGAGATAGTGGTAGCAGTATTAGCGTACCAGTTGGTGATGCTACCCTTGGACGTGTATTTAACGTTTTAGGTGATACAATTGATTTAGATGAAAAACTTGAAAGTTCCGTTAAACGTGATCCAATTCATAGAGAATCACCTGCTTTCGACCAATTATCAACGAAAGTTGAAATTTTAGAGACAGGAATCAAAGTAATTGATTTACTTGCACCATACATTAAAGGTGGTAAAATCGGTTTATTCGGTGGAGCTGGTGTAGGTAAAACGGTATTAATTCAAGAATTAATTAACAATATCGCTCAAGAACATGGTGGTATTTCAGTATTTGCTGGTGTAGGTGAACGTACACGTGAAGGTAATGACTTATACTATGAAATGAGCGACAGTGGTGTTATTAAGAAAACAGCCATGGTGTTTGGTCAAATGAACGAGCCACCTGGTGCGCGTATGCGTGTTGCTTTATCAGGTTTAACAATGGCAGAACATTTCCGTGATGAACAAGGCCAAGATGTTTTACTATTTATTGATAACATTTTCAGATTTACACAAGCTGGTTCAGAAGTATCAGCATTATTAGGACGTATGCCTTCAGCCGTTGGTTACCAACCAACACTTGCCACTGAAATGGGGCAGTTACAAGAACGTATCACATCAACTACAAAAGGTTCGGTTACTTCTATACAAGCAGTATTCGTACCAGCCGATGACTATACTGACCCAGCGCCAGCTGCAGTATTTGCTCACTTAGATGCAACTACAAACTTAGAGCGTAAATTAACTGAAATGGGTATTTACCCTGCAGTTGATCCGTTAGCATCTACTTCAAGAGCACTTGATCCAACGATTGTTGGGCAAGATCATTATGAAATAGCACGTGATGTACAATCTACATTACAAAAATATAGAGAACTACAAGATATCATTGCTATTTTAGGTATGGATGAATTATCAGAAGAAGATAAACAAACAGTTGAACGTGCACGTCGTATTCAGTTCTTCTTATCGCAAAACTTCCACGTAGCTGAACAATTTACTGGTCAAAAAGGATCATATGTACCTGTTCAAAAAACTGTAGAAGGCTTCAAAGCAATTTTAGATGGCGAATATGACCATATTCCAGAAGATGCATTCCGTCTTGTAGGTAGTATGGAAGAAGTAGTTGCCAAAGCTAAAGATATGGGTGTTGAAGTTTAAAAATTAGGAGGTATGGATAATGAACACATTAAGCCTAAATATTGTCACTCCTAATGGTTCTGTTTACGACCGAGAAGATGTTAATCTTGCAGTATTACAAACTACTGCAGGTGAGATTGGTGTCATGTATGGACATATACCAACTGTTGCAGCACTTGAAATTGGCTATGTCAAAATAAATTTTGACGGTGGTTCAGAATATATTGCAGTGAGTGAAGGTTTTGTTGAAGTAAGACAAGATAAATTATCAATTATTGTACAAACTGCAGAACCTGCGAAAGAAATAGATGTTGCTAGAGCAGAATTAGCAAAATCTAGAGCAGAATCTCATTTGAATGATGAAGAAGATAGTAGCGATATTAATAGAGCTAAACGTGCTTTAGATCGTGCGAATAACCGTATTCGTGTTGCTAATTTACAATAAATTATTTGTTAAAGTTTCTTAAGTAGAAATGTCTTAAACTGTCGATAAAGTCACTGGCTTTGTCGACAGTTTTTTTATGTTGTTATTGAAACAATGCGTCTTAATAACAAGTAGTTGTTGTTATTCTGGTTAAAATTAATAATTAACTTCATTAATTTTAAATAATAGTTGTAGTGAACTACGCTCGTTATGGGACACTTTCTTTTGAAAAGAATATGAATATCGTATTTGAAAAGGGGAAAAGGTACCATATAAGTAGTGAGGATACCATAGATAGTATAGTTCTAAAGTATCATTTCGTTCATTTTTCAGTTAAAATAAATGAACAGTGTAAAGCGAGGAGCATGACTCATGGAATATTTAGGACAATTTTCAATTGTACATCTCATCTTACATGTTATTTGTATTTGTATTGCTTATTGGGCATTAAACGCAGTGAGGTTAGAACAGTTTTTTAAAAAAGGATTTCCTTTGCAAGTTCAAATTTGTATGATTTTCTTAGCAGTTTTACTAGGTACTGCCGTAAGTAATTTTATTGTGGATTTGCTACAATTTTCAACACAAATAAAATATTTAGCACAATAATTCAAATACTTGTATATTTTTTTGAATTATAGATATAATTAATAAGAAGTACTTAATGGTAAAAAATTAAAACGAAATATATAAGTAGTTAAGTGGAGGATTTAAGATGGATATGATAGAAATCAACGGTGGAAGTAGATTAACTGGTGAAGTCAAAGTTTCAGGTGCAAAAAATGCTGTATTACCAGTATTAACTGCTTCGTTATTAGCATCAAAAGGTGTTAGTAAACTTATGAATGTACCCGCATTAAGTGATGTGGAGACAATTAATAATGTTATTTCAACGCTAAATGCAGATGTTTCTTATAACAAAGAAGAAGAAGCTGTTACAGTTGATGCAACAAAGCAACTAAATGAAGAAGCACCATATGAATATGTGAGTAAAATGAGAGCAAGTATTCTTGTTATGGGGCCTTTATTAGCACGTTTAGGCCATGCAAAAGTTGCATTACCAGGTGGATGTGCGATTGGTTCTAGACCCATCGAACAACATATTAAAGGTTTCCAAGAATTAGGTGCAGACATTCATATGGATGGTGGTTTTATTTATGCTAGCACTAAAAATGGACTAAAAGGTACAACAATCCATTTAGATTTTCCTAGTGTAGGTGCTACACAAAATATAATCATGGCAGCATCTTTAGCAGAAGGTAAAACAGTATTAGAAAATGTTGCTCGTGAACCTGAAATCGTTGATTTAGCTAATTACATAAATGAAATGGGAGGAAATGTTACTGGCGCAGGAACAGACACAATTATCATACATGGTGTAGATGAGTTACATGGTGTTGAACATGCGATTATTCCTGATAGAATTGAAGCCGGTACATTGTTAATTGCTGGTGCAATTACTCGTGGTGACGTTTTAGTTAATGGCGCGATTAAAGAGCATATGACAAGCTTGGTATATAAATTAGAGGAAATGGGTGTTAATTTAGACTATCAAGATGATGCGATTCGAGTGACTGTTGAAGATGAATTGAAACCAGTAGATATCAAAACATTACCACATCCTGGCTTTCCTACTGATATGCAATCTCAAATGATGGCGTTATTACTTACAGCTGAAGGGCATAAAGTAGTTACTGAAACTGTATTTGAAAATAGATTTATGCATGTAGGCGAGTTTAAGCGTATGAACGCTAAAATTACAGTTGAAGGTAGAAGCGCTAAAATAGAAGGAAAAAGTGAGTTGCAAGGAGCACAAGTAAAAGCAACAGACTTACGTGCTGCAGCTGCATTGATTTTAGCTGGTTTAGTAGCAGATGGCAAAACCCAAGTTACAGAATTAAAACATTTAGACAGAGGTTATGTTGATTTGCATGGTAAGTTAAATGCTTTAGGCGCAGATATCAGACGTATAGACGTTTAAATTTAGGTTACGGTAATTTATGAATTGCAACGGAAGAAGATTTGGAGGAAATAAATAATGGAAACAATTTTTGATTATAATGAAATAAAAGAAATTATACCACATAGACAACCTTTTTTATTAATCGATCGAGTTGTTGAATACGAAGCGGGCGAACGTTGCGTCGCAATTAAACAAGTTTCTGGAAATGAACCATTTTTCCAAGGCCATTTTCCTGATTATGCGGTTATGCCTGGTGTGTTGATAACAGAAGCCCTAGCTCAAACAGGTGCTGTAGCTATCTTAAATAGCGAAGAGAACAAAGGAAAATTAGCACTATTTGCCGGTATAGATAAATGTAGATTTAAGAAACAAGTAACTCCCGGTGATACATTAAGATTAGAAGTTGAAATTACAAAAATGCGTGGACCTATTGGTAAAGGTAACGCTAAGGCTACAGTAGATGGTCAATTGGCTTGTAGTTGTGAATTAACATTTGCCATTCAAGCTAAATAAAAAAATCTCAAGGTTTAGGTGTATTACACACCAGCCTTGAGGTTTTTTATTTTTCTAATTTTTCATCTTTTAGACGTGGCTTCGATTGCATCATTCGATTAAATGATTTCTTCAATTCTTCACCGGTTAATCCTTCATCAATTAACTGCTCTAATAAGCTTTCGGCATAAACTTGTCTAAGTGTATAAATATGACATTCAAAAACGACAGAAATGGAATGTTCTAGCCTACTGATATTTTTAATAGTTGCATCAAAGAGCGCTGGATCATTTGCAGGACGAGTAATAACAACACGTATATCTAATAACGTTTCATCTTCCATATAAGCTTTCATTGTCTCATAATGAAAATCGGATATAACAATTTCTAATAACCAGCCAGTGCCGCTATTTTCTTTATTAATTATAACGCCATCTTCTAATTCGTATTCAGTAACGCCACCACTTTCTGATACGATTTGAAATCGAACAGCTTTAAATGATTTCATCGTTCTCACATCCATTTAATAAATTTAAATTCTACAATTATTTCATTTATACAATCATTATAACGTAATTTTAAATAGTAGAGGTGAATTTTGTAGAATTTAGTGTGAATTCACTTTTAAATTCTAGCATTAATGCATTTTGACCTGTAATTTGAAAATGATTAGTATAAAGTTATAAAGGAGGTGACATATGATTAACAACATTGTCATAGTAGGGAGATTAACCAAAGACCCTAAAATTTACGAAAAGGAGGGGAGTAAGTTAGCTACAATGTGTGTAGCAATAACAAGAAATTATAGAGATCAAGAACAAAACACCATCTGTGATTATTTATATTGTAAGGCTGTTGGTAAAATAGCTAATAATATCGAACTATATTTAAATAAAGGATCACTAGTGGGAATCACTGGTCGAATGCAATCAAGAAAATATGAAAAAGAAGGGCAGATGCATTTTGTATCAGAACTTTTTATTGAAACTATTAAATTTATGTCTCCAAGAAACAAAGATGAAGTTAATGAATTACGTGAAATATTCCCTATAGAGCAAGTTCATAATTCAAATAAAGAAATAACTTTACGAGATAATGATATATACGAAATTGTATAATACTCCCAATTTAAACCTACCTCAAAATTAACCCACCCAAATCTATATACATTAAATCCTACTATCAATTATACTTCTTCAGGCTATCCCTCTTAATGTAAGCGTCATAGAGGGGTAGCTTTTTAAATTTAAAAAGCTTTGAGAGAAGATGGAAAATTGTATAAAACATCTTGATTACACAGAATAATCAGATAAATTACAATATTATTACATATAGTATAACGAGGGTATATTCCAAAAAACTTTCACAGTAGTATTTAAACAGAAAAAAATTAATTTCAAAATATATTTATATGTAATTTAATCGTAAAGAAACTATAGATTTTTTCACTTCACTGTAACCTACAATGGTTTTATGAATGTTATAGTTGTACTTGCAAATTAATCATAAATAACTTATTTACCTTATAGGAGGACTTTTTTACAATGAAAAAAACAGTAATCGCATCAACTTTAGCAGTCGGACTTGGAGTAACAGGCTTTGCAGCAGGAAATTCTGCTGACGCTTCTGAACAAGGTGTCGACAAAGCTCAATTAGCGCAACAAGCACTAACTAATCCAGAATCATTAAATGAAGCACCAGTTCAAGAAGGTGCGTATGATATTAATTTCACATACAATAACAAAGACTTTAACTTTACTTCAGACGGTGAAAACTTCAGCTGGAACTACGGTGATGCTTCAGGTGAAGGGTCAAATACGTCAGTAGAGCAAACTACAAATAATAATGTACAAGAAGAGCAAGCTCAACCAACTCAAGCTGGATCAGAACAACCAGCACAAGAAGCTGCACCTCAACAAGAAACTACACAACAACCACAACAAGAAGCAACTTCACAATCTTCTGCTAGTTCAAACGAATCAAGCTCAAGTGAAGCTTCAGAAGGTTCATCAGGCGTGAATGCACACTTACAACAAATCGCACAACGTGAATCAGGTGGCGATATTCATGCTACAAACCCATCATCAGGTGCTTCAGGTAAGTTCCAATTCTTACAAAGTACATGGGATTCAGTAGCACCAGCTGAATATCAAGGTCAACCAGCTGCTAATGCACCAGAAGCAGTACAAGACGCTGCAGCTCAAAAATTATATGATGAAGTTGGCGCTTCACAATGGGTTACTGCATAATATAACAGTAATGAAATGAATTTTAATTTTTAGAAGTCCATGACATAAATAAATGTCGTGGGCTTTTTTATCGTTTAGATTATAAGCTGTTGTATTTTATAAAGTTAAAAATAATTGGATTTCCTGTAAGAAATGGATTAATTCAACGAGATTATTTTAGCGAAATAGACTTCAATGTTCACGGCTATATATAAACCATTTTATTGCAATAGCTAGCGTACTTTGATATGTTTTAAATAAATACAATATATAAAATCTACTAGGGGAGCCTTTAGGCTGAGATGATTTAAGTCAGACCCTTACAACCTGATTTGGTTAATACCAACGTAGGAAAGTAGTTTAATTATAGTTAAATTGCTATACCTTTCTATTAATTAACTACATTCCTAGTTGGAATGTAGTTTTTATTTATAGGAGGAAATCATTTGTTATTTTCAGAAGCGTTAAAAAAAGAGTCTCAACATATCATAGATGATATTTATAATGATCCATTTATTCAAGGGATGTTGCAAGGAGATTTACCCATTGATGCAACGAAATTTTACTTGCGTGCTGACGCATCATATCTAAAAGAATTTGCAAATATATACGCATTGCTTATTCCAAAAGTGAATAAACTAGAAGACGTGAAATTTTTAGTGGAACAAATTCAGTTTATTGTTGAAGGTGAAGTAGAAGCACATGAAATATTAGCTGAATATGTTGGAGAAAATTATGATAATATTGTAAGCGAAAAGGTATGGCCACCAAGTGGTGATCATTACATTAAACACATGTATTTTAATGCGTATGCAAAAGAAAATGCCGCATATACAATTGCTGCTATGGCACCTTGTCCATACGTCTATCAAGCGATTGCTCAACGTGCTTTACAGGATAAGCAATTAAATAGAAATTCAATATTAGCAAAATGGTTCGACTTTTATAGTACTGAAATGGATGAACTAGTCGATGTATTTGACAAATTCTTGAATAAACTAACTGAAGCATGTACTGTGGATGAAAAGCATGAAATAAAAATGTGCTTTTTACAGAGTACGATTCATGAACGTAATTTCTTTAATATGTCATATATAGAAGAAGACTGGTTATATGGAGGGGAATAAAATGAAAAAACCAAAAATCGCTTTAACTATCGCAGGTACTGACCCAACTGGCGGTGCGGGCGTTATGGCAGATTTAAAATCTTTTCATGCTTGCGGTGTGTACGGTATGGCCACTGTAACAAGTATTGTAGCCCAAAACACGAAAGGCGTTCAACATATCCATAACTTAGAAACACAATGGTTATCTGAACAACTTAGTAGTGTTTTTGATGATGAGTTACCACATGCAATTAAAACAGGGATGATTGCATCTAAAGATATGATGAAAGTCATCCAAGGGTATTTAGAAAAGTATCCTAATATACCATATGTTATAGATCCAGTTATGCTAGCAAAAAGTGGAGATTCATTGATGGATGACGATGCTAAAAAGGATTTGCAAAATATTTTATTACCTTTTGCTACAGTGGCAACACCTAATTTACCTGAAGCAGAAGAAATCACTGGATTGACCATAGAAGATGAAGCATCTATTTATAAAGCAGGTGAAATTTTTATAAATGAGATTGGTAGTAAAGGTGTTGTGATTAAAGGTGGACATGCTGAAGATTTAGATGTAGCTAAAGACTACTTATTTACCAAAGATAATGTTTATACTTTTGAGGATCCACGTTATGAAACGAAACATACACATGGTACAGGTTGTACATTTTCAGCAGTAATCACTGCCGAACTTGCGAAAGGTAAATCAATTTATGAAGCCGTGAAAAAAGCCAAAGCCTTTATTTCATTAAGTATCAAGTATACACCTGAAATCGGTCAGGGTAGAGGACCAGTAAACCATTTCGCATATATGAAGAAAGTAGGTTTAGATGATGAATAGCTTGAATTTATTAAGAGAAAACAATCCGTTAGTTATTTGTTATACGAATGATGTAGTGAAGAATTTTACAGCCAATGGCTTATTAAGCATAGGCGCAAGTCCAGCTATGAGTGAAGCACCAGAAGAAGCAGTTGATATGCTGACTTATGCGAATGCATTATTAATCAATATTGGTACACTGACGAAAGCTAGAGAAGCTGACATTTTAAAGATTGCTAAAACTGCAAACCAAATAGGGACACCCATTGTTTTTGACCCTGTAGCGGTAGGCGCGTCTCAATATAGAAAAGATTTTTGTGCGACTTTCTTAAAAGAAATTGATGTTGCCGTAATCAAAGGTAATGCGTCAGAAATTTTAGCGTTGATGGATACAGATACGAAAATGAAAGGAACAGATAGTGACCAAGACTTGGATGCGATTACTATTGCTAAAAATGCATATAATCTATTTAATACAGCGATAGCCATAACAGGTGAAGTGGATGTTGTAGTCCAAGACAATCAAATTTATAAATTATCTAACGGGTCACCATTACTTGCGAAAGTAACAGGCGCTGGTTGTTTACTAGGTGCAGTTATTGCTAGTTTTTTAAATAAAGATAACAAAGTGACTATAGAAATGTTGATAGAGGCTATATCAATTTATAATATAGCTTCAGAACAAGCAGAACAAAATTCAAAAAATAACGGACCCGGTTCATTTATGGTTGAGTTATTAAACGCACTTTATCATATTAAATATGATCACTATTTAAAAATGAGTAATAGGCAAGAGGTGTAACTATGTTTGATAAAGATAGTCTAAAAGTATATTTTATTTGTGGAACGCAAGATATACCTTCATCAAAATCAATAAAAGAAGTTGTGAAAATAGCATTAGATTCAGGAATAACTATGTTTCAATATAGAGAAAAGGGTGACGGCGCTTTAATTGGGAATGATAAGCGTGAAATGGCCCAACAGTTATTAGAATTATGTCAGTCTTATAATGTACCTTTTATAGTAAATGATGATGTGGCATTAGCTGAAAATATTAATGCTGATGGCATTCATGTAGGACAAAATGATATGAAAGTTACGGAGTTTGCACAAAAATTTAAAAATAAAATTATTGGTTTAAGTATTAGTGATGTTAATGAATATCAACAATCTGATTTAACTTATGTTGATTATATCGGCGTTGGACCTATGTATGCTACTAATTCTAAAAAGGATGCGAACTTACCAGTAGGTCCCGAAATGATACCTAAATTACGCAGCTATATTGATGATTTTCCACTCGTTGCAATAGGTGGTATCACGGTTGATAATACTAAAGAAATAATTCAAGCTGGAGCTGATGGTGTATCAATCATTTCTGCAATTAGTAAAAGCGCTAATGTAAGTAAGACAGTTAGACAATTTTTACAAAATGTTGATTAAAGTATAAAAATTTCTTTTTTTGTTTTCTACTTCCCTTCTAATATGATAAAATAAATTCTATGTGAATATATCATTAGAGGTGGAAAAATGAAGAAGAAAGCGCTACTCCCTTTATTATTAGGTGTAATGGTCTTTTTAGCAGGCTGTGACTATTCAAAACCTGGAAATAGAGATGGATTTTTCTATAACACGTTCGTAGAGCCGATGGACAAAGTTATACATTGGTTAGGAACTAGTTTTAATAATGACTATGGTCTAGCAATCATAGTACTTGTATTGGCGATTCGTGTAGTATTATTGCCATTCATGTTATCAAACTATAAAAACAGTCACATGATGCGTGAAAAAATGAAGATTGCAAAACCAGATATTGATGCAATTCAAGAAAAGGTTAAACGTTCACGTACGCAAGAAGAGAAAATGGCAGCAAACCAAGAAATGATGGAAGTTTATAAAAAATATGATATGAACCCTATGAAGAGCATGTTAGGTTGTTTACCAATCTTAATCCAAATGCCGATTATTATGGGATTATTCTTCGTATTAAAATACCCTTCAAGTGGAGGTTTTACTGAACATCCTAACTTTTTATGGTTTAATTTAGCCCAACCAGATATTTGGATTACAATTATTGCAGGTATTTTATACTTCTTACAAGCGTATGTTTCAAGTAAGAGTATGCCAAACGAACAACGTCAAATGGGTTATATGATGATGGTCATCTCACCTATAATGATTGTGTGGATTGCATTGAGCTCTGCATCTGCGTTAGGTTTATATTGGTCCGTCAGTGCGGCATTCTTGATTGTACAAACACAAGTAGCGAATATGTACTATTCAAAACTTGCTAAAAAAGAAGTGGCACCGATGATTGAAGCAATGGAGAAAAACAAAGCAGATTCAGCTGGTAAAGGTAAAAATACACAAGTAGTATCTAAGAAAAACAAAAAGAAATAAAGTAAGCACCAGGAATTAGGTTCCTAGATATAAAAAGCAACTCGGACTAATAGTTAATTAGTTCGGGTTGCTTTTTGATTTGGAAAGCTTTTTGATTGTTTAAATTTAATGTTACAACTAGTACCATTCACTAAAAAATTGTTCGACAAATTGCTCCATATATTTATGGCGTTGTTGTGCGATTTGCTTTGCAGTAGTTGTGTGCATTAAATCTTTAAGATTAAATAACTTTTCATAAAAATGCTTAATAGCAGAAGGCTGCCATTCGCTATAAAAAGAGGCATCGACTTCGTTAATACGTTTTGTATCATGTTCTACCCACATAGGCTCTTTAAAATGACCGGAAAATTGAAAAGTTCTAGCAATACCAATAGCACCAATAGCATCTAATCTATCAGCATCCCTTACAATTTGACCTTCAATAGATAATGGTACGTAATTATTTCGTCCATTCTTATAACTAATATGTTCTATGATATGTAAGATTTGGTGCTGCTGCTCGGATGCTATTTGTAAGTTTCTTAGAAAATTTTCCAAATTCTGCAATGCTTTATGAGTATTTGTAAGTTTTGAATCAATGGTGTCATGCAACAAGCTTGCTAGTTGGATTGTTAACAAATCACCTGCTTGTTCTTGTTCTGAAATGTATGTTGCCATATTAACAACACGGTTAACGTGAGCGATGTCATGACCAGTCGTATCGTCAACATGAAACTGAACCATATAATCATTAGCCTGATTAAGTATGTCTGTATGATTCAAAATAAAATCACCTCTAAAGTTGTATGTTGATGAATATATACTATTTATAAAATAAAGGTCTAAGTTGTTTTACGATTATAAACATTATCTTAAACCTCATAACAAACTATAATATAGGAGATAACAATCTAGAAATACCTTCCTTAAATTTAATCCATAAGTTTCGCTGTTGGTAAATTTCTTTAGTTAATCTATAGGATACTTCCAAGTCTTTTTCAAATGCTAATCTTAATTCTTTTGCTATATGCGTATCGTAAATAAAGGCATTAATTTCAAAGTTCAATGTAAAGCTACGATGATCCATATTAGTAGTACCTACACTTGCAACTTCATCATCAATCACTAATGTTTTTGAATGTAAGAATCCATTATTATAATGGAAAATATTTACACCTGCATCTAATAAAGAAGCAACGTTATTATATGTTGCCCAATAAACAAATGGATGGTCAGGTTTATTAGGGATCATAATACTAACATCAACACCACCAAGCGCTGCAATTTTTATTGCATCTAAAAATGATTGATCTGGGATAAAGTAAGGCGATTGAATATGAATAGACTGTTTTGCTGAAGCGATCATTTTTAAATAACCATACTTAATTTGTTCCCAGGTTTCATCTGGACCACTGGATGCTATTTGTACACCGATAGTACCGCCAGAATCTACATCAGGGAAATAGCGATCAGCATATTTGAGATTATCACGAGTAGCTTGCGAGTTCCAATCTAGCATGAAACGTAATTGTAAGGCGTTGACAGCATCACCAACGATACGTAAATGAGTATCTCTCCAATAACCAAACTTTTTCTTCTTACCTAAATATTCTTCTCCGACATTAAAACCACCAACATAACCAATATGACCATCAATAATAACAATTTTTCTGTGATTCCGATTATTCATTCTCAGATTGATTAATGGCAATTTAGAAGGGAAAAACGCTTCTACTTGCCCTCCATTTTTTCTAAAAGATTTAAAATCTTTCAGCGATAAACCTCTGGACCCCATATCGTCATAAAGCATTTTAACTTCTATGCCTTGTTCAAGCTTACGTTCGAGAGCATTTAGTATAAGTTTGCCAAGTGAGTCATTTCTAAAAATATAGTATTGAATATGGATATAGTCAGTTGCTTCCTCTATATCTTTAAGAAGAGAATTAAATTTTTTCTTACCATCAGTAAAGATTTTAATTTCATTATCTGTTGTTAAGAAAGCAGCATTATTATATAACAACATTTGAACCATATCTTTAAACTTCACGATTTGATGATTGCCTTTAGAAAAATTATCATTCTTTAAGGCTTCTAGTTGTTCATTTACAATCATTTCAATACCGATTTTATCATCTTCATCCAATGAGAAGATGTGATCGCGCTGAATTTGTCTTCCAATAAATAGGTAAATAATAAAACCTAAGATAGGAATTAACACAAGGACTAAAAGCCAAGCCCATACCGAACCAGCTGATCTTCGTTCCATAAAAATAATTGTAAACGCAAAGATAAGGTTTAATATAAATGAAGTAATCAAAATGATGTTAATCACTACATTAGTATAATTGAGTGACATTGAAAATATTTCTATCATATTAAACCTCCAAAATACAATTAATAAATTTTTAACTAGTGAAAGTCTTAACTATTGTAACATGTTCATAGGCTTTTATCACTTGACTAATACCTATAAGGGGTATATCATATGTATGATATAAGTAGGAGGTGTTGAGAAAGTGACAGAAATTCAAAAAGCGCATCATTCAGAACAAATAAAATCAAATTTGAAATCAAGGCTTAACAGAATAGAAGGGCAAGTACGAGCAATTAATCGAATGATAGATGAAGATGTTTATTGTGATGACGTGCTTACTCAAATTAGAGCGACGCGTTCTGCATTAAACAGTGTAGCAACTAAATTGTTGGATCATCATATGAAAAGTTGTATCATGGATAAAGTGGAAAAAGGTCAACAAGAGGAAGCGATGGAAGAACTATTAGTAACTTTTCAAAAATTAATGAAAGATTAGGAAAGGTGACAAGAGTGCAATCAAAAGTAATTAATATTTCAGTCATTAATACAGAGCAACAACAATATCAAATAAAACAACAGTTAATGAATGTTATAGGCGTCCACAATGTTGCTATCGATAGTGATAAAGGTGAAATACTTATTGATTTCGAAACACCTGCGAGTTTAAATAATTTAGAAAAAGAAATTTATGATCTTGGTTATCAAATATTATAACAAACTAAATTTAAAGTGAATTATCTTACAATTTGAGTTTAAATAGCTTTAGTATAGTTATAAAATGTAAAATTACAACAGAAAAACTAAAGTTTAAATGAAATATTACAATAAAAATCACTATTTTTTTGAAGTAAATTAAAAAAATTGAATATAATGTGGTATTTTATATTTAAAAAGGGTAAGATATAGTAGAAGCTAGAAATTTAGGGGTGATGATATGAATAAAGATAA
>ERZ1023255.59-NODE-59-length-26137-cov-15.223718_pt1 | contig 26137 bp, 22 predicted proteins | sample MGYA00380459_ERZ1023255 | MGnify/ENA primary metagenome ERZ1023255 (study PRJEB33173, sample SAMEA4830368) | metagenome | study: EMG produced TPA metagenomics assembly of the PRJEB25223 data set... | reverse complement strand
GTCTTGCTAAATTAGCGATGTGTTCAACTTCTTCTCGTGTAACTTTAGCCATTAATAAAAGCCTCCTTTTTACTCATTCATTACAAAATTGTACCAAAATTCCGCCCAAAAATCTAAGTTTTTCAACAATATACGCAAATTAAAGCGATTTAATTTCTCTAGTTGTGCTATTTAATATCTAATTTTCAATATATTCATTTACCTTATCTATACTTTCCTTATATTTATAATGCATAATAAATCACAAAAATTTATAGTAAGTGTATCATTACAATACAAATTTGTAAGCGCTTAACAATATATTGTGAAAAGCAATATATGGTTATAATTTAAAATAGCACTACTCTATTTATAAATTTTATTGTATAATCATTCATGTACAACAAATTAATAGATAAAGACAAAGGGAGATGATGAACCATGCTGATTTTGGGCACTTCATTAGCCAACCAAGTTCAGGCGAGTTGGCAGACTTATATTATGATTGTAATATATTTCATTATACTACTCGTTATTGGTTACTATGGATATAAACAGTCTACAGGAAATTTAAGTGAATTTATGCTTGGAGGCAGAAGTATTGGTCCTTATGTCACTGCTCTTTCAGCAGGTGCATCGGATATGAGTGGTTGGATGATTATGGGGTTACCTGGCTCTGTGTATAGCACTGGTCTTTCAGCAATGTGGATAACAATTGGTCTATCTTTAGGCGCATATGTGAACTACTTTGTCGTAGCCCCTAGGTTGAGAGTTTATACTGAACTCGCAGGTGATGCGATTACTTTGCCAGATTTTTTCAAAAATAGGCTTAATGACCAAAATAATTATATAAAAATTATTTCTGGTTTAATTATCGTAGTTTTTTTCACTTTATATACACACTCAGGTTTTGTTTCAGGTGGCAAATTATTCGAAAGCGCTTTTGGCATGAACTATCATTGGGGGCTTATTATAGTAGCAGCTATTGTCATATTTTATACTTTCTTTGGAGGTTATTTAGCTGTTTCTATTACAGACTTCTTCCAAGGAGTTATCATGTTAATTGCTATGGTTATGGTACCGATTGTTGCTCTTATAGAGCTCAGCGGTTTAGATACGTTTAGACAAGTAGCTGAAATGAAACCGACAAATATGAATTTATTTAAAGGTACGACAGTATTAGGTATTATTTCATTGTTTGCTTGGGGCTTAGGTTATTTTGGCCAGCCACATATCATCGTTAGGTTTATGTCTATTAAGACACATAAACTATTACCTAAAGCAAGACGACTTGGAATTAGTTGGATGGTTATAGGTTTGTTAGGCGCTGTCGCAGTTGGACTTACTGGTATTGCCTTTATTTCTGAACGCAATATTCAATTAGAAGACCCTGAAACGCTATTTATAGTTATGAGTCAGATTTTATTCCACCCACTTGTAGGTGGTTTCTTATTAGCAGCGATATTGGCAGCAATCATGAGTACAATATCATCTCAATTACTTGTAACTTCTAGTTCATTAACTGAAGATTTTTATAAATTAATTCGCGGCGAAGATAAAGCTAAAGAACATGAAAAGGAGTTCGTTCTAGTTGGTAGATTATCTGTATTATTAGTAGCTATTGTTGCTATTTGGATTGCTTGGTCTCCAAACGATACTATTTTAAATTTAGTTGGAAATGCTTGGGCAGGATTTGGCGCTGCTTTCAGTCCTTTAGTTATTTTCTCGTTATACTGGAAAGGTTTATCACATGCAGGGGCTTTATCTGGAATGATTACAGGCGCAGTAGTCGTTATTATTTGGATTGCTTGGATAAAACCTTTAGCTACTATCAACGAAATATTCGGTATGTATGAAATAATTCCTGGTTTCTTTGCAAGTGTGCTTGTTACTTACCTAGTAAGTAAATATACTAAAAAACCTGGAGATTTTGTCGAAAAAGATCTCAATAAGGTCAAACAAATTATTAAAGAATAAACACTTTTAAATTATTTATATGATATAAAGACGCCCTACAAGATTGACATAAATTGACAATCTTGCAGGGCGTTAATTCAATATATTCTATTTACTAATTATTATTTTTATAAATATGAACTTGTGGCTCTTTATCATCTTTTGATTTACTAATTAAGGCTTTTGGGTTATTACCATCCTTTATATGGATCTCATATTCATCAATATCATCAAAATATTTTTCTGCTTGTTCTGTCACATACTGTGTGATACCAATTGTTTCTGCTTTACCATAATAATCGATTGGTACATCGACAGATAATTGTTTTGCTTCTTTTTTATCAAATTTAACCGTTCCTACTGCTTGAGTAAAGTTATTAAAATAAGTTTGTAAATTATCATTAAATTGTTTGAAATCGTTGTTCAAGTTTTCATCTAAATCGTCTGCTTCTTGTGAAGGTAATAAGGCTGTTTTTTGGTTAATATCTTTCCAGTCATTGATGCGAGTTTTGCCTTCTTCGACAGTTGTACCAGTAATAAACTCGCCAGGTACAATTGAATTTTCACCAGTTTGCTTGTATATAGCAAAATGAATTGGTATATCTTTCAATTCTTTATGCTCACGAATTCTAGATAAAATTTCGCCAGCCATTTGCTTACCTTGTTTTTTAATTTCTTTATCATCTAAATCTTTACTATAAGTTTCGCCATCTTTTTCCTTTTGATAATAGTATGTACTATTCATAGCTAAGCCTATTGTCATGCCTTTAATTTTTTCACCTTTAGTATCACCGCTACCATAAAAATCCTGCTCTAAAATATTAGATAAATAGGCTGGTGAATTTTTAGCAATTTTTTCAGGGTCTGTTTCACCATTATGAGAAGGGTTAAGCCCTAAATTCTCATTTGCTTTTTTCTCTTTACGCTCGTCTTCATCCATTTTATCTACTTCTGCTTTTGTATACTTTGGACTTAAGAATGCATTAATTGTATCTTTATCTAAGTATTGGCCATCTTGATATAAATATTCGTCTGTTGGAAACACACTTTTACTTAAATCTAGAAGCCCATTTTCAAAGTCTTCTCCATTATAGCTATTAGCCATATTATCTTGTAATAATCCTCGAGCCTGACTTTCTTTAAAAGGTAAAATTGTTCTGTAATTATCACCTTGTACATTTTTGTCTGTAGCGATTTCTTTTACAGAACCCGATTCTTGTTGTTCATTATCATTAGATTTTTCTTTTGGTTTTTCTTCATTTTGACCACACGCTGATAATACAAAAATTGCTGAAATGAATAATATTATCGTTCTTTTCATGCATTATCTCCTCTATCCCTCAATTTCTTTTTGTTTCTGAACAAAGTCTTCTTCAGACCAAACTACTGTACCGAATTTTTCTGCTTTAGTTAGCTTAGATCCAGCGTCCTCACCAGCAATAACTAAATCTGTACTTTTAGTCACACTATTAGTTACCTTTGCACCTTGCAACGCCAACCATTTGGATGCTTCATTTCGTGTCATTTGATACAATTTACCTGTAAGGACAATTGTTTTATCTTTAAATTCAGGATGCCCTTCAAATTCACTTGTCTTAACACCTTTATAAGTCATATTAACATTTTTAACTTTTAATTTTTCAATTAGAGCACGGATATCTTCATTTTCTAAATAAGTTACTACTGATTGTGCTAATTTGTGACCAATATCATGGATTGTTACCAAATCTTCTTCTGTAGCATCAAACAACTTATCCATTGTACTATATTTCTCTGCAATGACTTGACTAGCCTTTACTCCTAGATGTCTTATACCTAATCCAAATAGTAGTTGTTCAAGAGAATTAGATTTCGCTAGCTCAATAGCTTTAAGCAGATTATCGATTTTTTTCTCACCCATGCGATCAAGTGGCTCTAGGTCCTCTTTCGTTAGATAGAAAATATCTGCTACATCTTTAATCAGTTCATTTTCGTACAATTGTTGAATGATTTTTGTTCCTAAACCATCAATATTCATAGCTTGTCTCGAAACAAAATGTATTAACCCTTCTACTAACTGAGCTTGACATTTCGGATTGATACAACGTAATGCAACTTCACCTTCAATCCTTACTAACTCATGATTACAACTCGGGCAATGCGTCGGCATATGGTATTGTTCTGCATTTTCAGGACGTCTATCTAGCACACTCTTGATAACTTCAGGGATAATATCTCCAGCTTTTTTAATGACGACACTGTCACCAATTCTAATGTCTTTCTCATGTATCAAATCTTCATTATGTAACGAAGCGCGGGAAACAGTTGTACCAGCAACTTTTACTGGTTCTAATATTGCAGTTGGGGTCACAACACCCGTTCTACCGATGCTTAACTCAATATCTAACAGCTCTGTTATTACTTCTTCTGCAGGGAATTTATATGCAATTGCCCAACGCGGAGATTTTTGAGTAAATCCAAGTGCTTCTTGTTGTTCTAAAGCATTCACTTTAATTACAATACCATCAATATCATATGGCAAATCTTCACGTTGCTCTGTCCATTTTTCAATATATGCCAGCACTTCATCTATCGTTTGTACACGTTGGCGTGCTTGATTTGTTTTAAATCCTAATTGATCTAACTCATCTAATGCTTCACTCTGAGTATCTGCATTAAATTGCGTAAAATCATTCACACTATATAGAAAGACGCTTAATTTACGTTTAGCAGCAAGTTTTGAATCTAATTGTCTTAGTGAGCCTGCAGCTGCATTTCTTGGATTTGCAAAGGGCTGTTCATCATTTTCTGCTTTAGCTTCATTCAAATTAAAAAATGATTTTCTAGGCATGTATGCTTCACCACGAACTTCAAATGTTCTAGGTTCATTAATTTTTAAAGGGATGGCGTGAATAGTTTTTAAGTTTTCTGTTATGTCCTCGCCTGTAGTACCGTCCCCGCGTGTTAAGCCTTGGACAAATCTTCCATTTTCATATTTTAATGATACAGCTAAACCGTCTATCTTTAATTCACACATATATTCCACATCACCAATGTTATCACGTATACGTTGGTCAAACTTCCTTAAATCTTCCTCATTAAATGCATTACCTAAACTGAGCATAGGGGTGTCGTGTTGCACTTTCTCAAACGTTGATTGTGCACTTCCACCCACTCTCACTGTAGGTGAATCCTCTGTGCGATATTCAGGATGAGTTGTTTCAATATCTATTAATTCGTGTAATAACTTATCATACTCACTATCAGGTACAGATGGGTTATCTTGAACATAATATTCATAGCTATATTGATTTAATAAATCATGTAAATCATTTACACGTGATTGCAAATCAGCCACTTGTTACTCCCCCTTCTTCTCAATTGGTGCGAATTGTGCTAATAATCGTTTCGGCCCTTCTGATTTAAAGATAATATCTAATTCTACTGAACCATTTTTTTCCTTCACATTACTAACCATACCCTCACCCCAAGATTTATGCATCACTTTATCTCCAACATTCCAATTAGTTGTTGCTTGAGATTTTCTTGATGTAGTAGTTTTTTGGCTATGTGCTCTTTTAGCTGGTTGCTTTGTAGCTGATTGGAAACGATTTCCTTGACTTTGCGTAGAAGCGTTGCGTTTAGTTTCATTTTCTAGTAAATCTTCAGGGATTTCTCTTAAGAACCTAGATGCCATATTAGACTGTGGTCTACCAAACAACATTCTTGATGTTGCGTGTGTTAAATATAATGTTTCTTCTGCACGTGTAATAGCCACATAGCAGATACGTCTTTCTTCTTGCATTTCATGTTCGTCATCACTTTTAATTGCTCTAATATGCGGGAATAACGACTCTTCCATACCCATTATAAAAACAATCGGGAATTCTAAACCTTTAGCAGAGTGCATTGTCATCAATGTTATACCATTTTCAATTTGTGCTTCATCTATATCAGCAACTAATGATAAATCAGTTAGGAAGTTTATCAAAGATTGTTCTTCTAACGGCGTATTTTCTTCATAATCTTTTGGTACAGACATGAACTCATCAATATTTTCTAATCTACTTCTCGATTCTAATGTTTGTTCACGCTCTAACATTTCGCGATAACCAGATTTTTCTAACGCTTCATTTACAATCTCTGTAATTTCTAAAAACTCTTGCTGTTTGATGATATTTTGCATCGTATCATAAAAAGTAATACATTCTTGTGTTACTTTTTTCGATAAACCAATAAAATCAACTTCTGCCAAAGCATCAAACATACTCAAATCATTTTGAACAGCATAAGCTTGAATTTTATCTACCGAAGACGGGCCAATGCCACGTTTTGGAATATTAATAACACGGCGTAAGCTAATATCGTCATTACTGTTTGCAATAATTCTTAAGTAACTCAATAAGTCTTTAATTTCTTTTCTGTCGTAGAACTTTTGTCCTCCAACCATAGTATAAGGGATATTAGATTTCATAAAGGTTTCTTCCAGTACACGTGACTGTGCATTGGTACGATATAGAATTGCCATATCTTGATATTTCTTGCCATTTCGTTGATGTTTCATGATTTCACGTACAACATATTCTGCTTCATCGCGTTCAGTTGTCGCTTCGTAGTAATGAATTTTATCGCCATCTGTATTGCCTGTCCATAATCCCTTAGGTTTACGTTCTGAATTATTTTTAATAACTTCATTAGCTGCATTTAATATATTTTTAGTAGAACGATAATTTTGTTCTAAGAAAATTGTTTTTGCCTCAGGATAATCTTCTTCAAATGACAAAATGTTTTGGATATCTGCCCCGCGCCAACCGTAAATCGATTGGTCAGAATCTCCTACTACACATAAATTTTTGAATTTTGATGCTAATAATTTCACTAATGTGTACTGTGCTTTATTCGTATCTTGATATTCATCCACGTGTATGTATTGAAATTTATTTTGATAGTAATCCAACACTTCTGGAACACGTTCAAATAATCGGATGGTCACCATAATTAAATCATCAAAGTCTAGCGCTTCATTTCTTGAAAGTTGACGTTGATAACCTTTGTATACAGTCGCAACCATTTGTGAATGGTAGTCATTTGCTTCTTTTTGCGCATCTTCAGGTGTCTTTAATTCATTTTTCAAATTACTAATTGAGCCTATAAACATTCTAGGTTCAAATTTCTTACTATCTATATTTTCATTTTTTAAAACATCTTTAATAACTGATTTTTGATCAGTTGGATCAATAATCGTAAAGTTTCTTTCAATACCAATACGATCTGCGTCTCTTCTAAGAATTCTCACACACATGGAGTGGAATGTTGACATCCAAATCACTTCAGCTTGTTCACCAACTAAAGTTTGGACACGTTCTTTCATTTCCTTAGCTGCTTTATTTGTAAAAGTAATCGCTAAAACATTATACGGAGACACTCCCTTTTCATCTAACAAGTAAGCAATACGATGTGTTAAGACACGTGTCTTACCTGAACCCGCGCCTGCCATTATAAGTAATGGGCCCTCTGTTGTACGTACTGCCTGGCTTTGTTCGTCATTCATTTTATTAACTAATGCATTCATTTATGTGTCTCCTTTATCTTAACTGTTTTTAGTGCTTTGTTTATATCTTCATAAATAATGTTGCCGACGATGATTGTATCAGCTACTGAAGCCATTGCTTCTGCTTCTTTATAATCATTAATACCACCACCATAAAATAATTGTGTATTAGATAATGAATCAGCTGCTGCTTTTACCATATCAACCTCTCCATAAACACCACTATATTCGATATACATAACTGGCAATTTATAAATATCATTAATCATTTGGGCATATGCTTCAATATCTTCTGTTGTTAAATGTGTGTTGGCTTGTGTTAATGTCGCCACTTTACAATCGGGATTTAGTACAACATAACCTTCGAACACTATTTCTTCAAAATCGATTAAATACCCATAATTTTTCAGTGCTTCTAAGAGCATACCATTATGAAACTTTACATCCTTGCTATTTAACACTGTAGGTATAAAATATAAATCAAACCCTGGCACGATACTCTCTAAGTTTGAAAATTCAAAAACTAGCGGTACGGAATGAGCATTAACTTTTTTCATCAAGTGTGAAACGTTATCTTCGGTAACATTATCTGTACCACCTATCATAATAGCATCGGTGCCAGATCTACAAATTCTCTCTAAATCCTTATCACTGATTGATTTTGCAGGATCTAATTTAAAAATATGTTTCCACTTTTTAATCTCATTCATAACATGTTACTCCTTCTTTTAGCATACATTTGATTATATCATTTTTATGCTATGAGTTCTAAAATGATGTAAAAAAATCGCCCCGAATTTTCGCAGCGATTTGTTGATTTTAATTTCATTTTTCATTTAAACGATAGTAACTTTCTAAATTGGTATCTTGTTCATCAATAATTTTGGCGAGTGTTTTACCGACGTAACGAAGATGCCACGCTTCGTATGCATAGCCTGTTTCATGTGATTGTCCTTTTGGATATCTAATAATAAAGCCATAATCTGAAGCATGTCGTTTTATCCATCGACCTTCTTGTGTTTTCTCAAAATCTTTATGAAAATCGTCTAGTGGCTTATTGGTACCAACATCAAATGCAAGGCCTGTTTGGTGTTCTGATTCTCCTGGTTTTGCAGTGTATTGACGCGCAACTTTTTCACCGTCTTTTTCTACATAGTCTTTCATTACTTTTTGTTGTTCTTTATAACTTCTATAACCACTAGAAAATTTTAAATCTAACTGGGCAGCTTCACCTTTAACTAATAATTTATTAAAATTTCGTTTCGCGATTTTATCTTCACCTGGTTGGTATTGTGGGGGGAGTTTATATTTTTTATTGACAATCACGTGGCCGTTCACCTGTGTAACGCCTTCTGTTTTATTAATAATTGGCAAGGCATTCTTAGGTTTTACAATATTAGACATTGATGGTGTGTATGAATTCGAAAATACTACCAAAGCAATACCAAATATAAAGCTTAGTAATAATAGCATTATTAGGCCAAACAACAATTTTTTAATCATAAAGTTACTTCCTTTCACTCAATTCCAATAGTTTTTCAAATAACTATCACTATATTTATTTTGTTGTTATCTATCAATTACCCTACTTTATTTTTATAAACATTTAAAATATACGTATATTTAAAAGAGGGTATTTCTATTACATTTCCGTATTACTTTGTTTCAAAGTAAACAACAAAAAAACTAACGACAAGGTATTAAATATCCTTGTCGTTAGCTCTTGTAAGCCTATTCTTTTATTTTATACTTTATGAAATCGTTAATCGGCCGTTTCTATGTTCATGCGCTCTAGAATCATCGTATAAGCATCATTACCCCATTGTAATGATCTTTTCACACGTGAAATAGTTGCAGTTGATGCACCAGATTCTTGTTCAATAGTTGCATACGTATAGCCTTGTTTAATCATTTTTGCTACTTGTAATCGCTGTGATAATGACTGAATTTCATTAACAGTACATAAATCATCAAAAAACTGATAACATTCTTCTCTATTTTCTAGTGTTAAAATAGCATCAAATAATTCATCTAATGCTTTCCCTTTTAGTTTTTCTATTTGCATTTAAAACAACCCCTGTATTTTTCAATTTAATCTCAGTTTAACGTACTAATACATTAAAGTGTAACGATTTCACTTGAAAAATTCAATTATTCTAAACCAGCTCTTTGGAAAATCGTATCTACTTGGTTTAAATGGTGTTTCGGATTGAAACATTCATCTAAATCTTCTTTAGTTAATAACTCAGTAATTGACTCATCTTGTTCAATTAAAGTTCTAAATGGTGTCTTCGTTTCCCAAGATTCCATGGCCTTTGGTTGTACTTTATCATATGCAGCTTCACGAGCCAAACCTTTATTTATTAAGGCAAGTAATACGCGTTGTGAATAGATTAAACCAAATGTTTTATCTATATTATCGAGCATATTATCTTCAAATACCGTTAATCTTTCTACAATATTAGTAAAACGATTTAATCCATAATCTAATGCAATTGTAACATCTGGTAACATAATACGTTCAGCAGATGAATGTGAAATATCACGTTCATGCCATAATGGTACGTTTTCATAAGCAGTTGTTACGTAACCTCTAATCACACGTGCGATACCTGTAATATTTTCTGAACCGATTGGATTACGTTTATGAGGCATTGCAGATGACCCTTTTTGACCTTTTGCGAATGCTTCTTCTACTTCACGAGTTTCAGTTTTTTGTAAGTTACGGATTTCTACAGCGAATTTTTCCATTGATGAACCAATTAAAGCAAGCGTCGCAATATAATAAGCATGGCGATCACGTTGTAATGTTTGTGTGGAAACTGGCGCTGTATCTAGACCTAAATGTTCACAAACATATGCTTCTATTTCTGGTGGGATATTCGCAAAAGTGCCTACAGCACCACTCATTTTACCAACTTCTATTTCTTCTCTTACACGTTTAAAACGTTCTAAATTACGTTTCATTTCTGTGTACCACAATGCCATCTTAACACCAAATGTTGTTGGTTCAGCATGCACGCCATGGGTACGTCCCATCATTAATGTATACTTATAGTCTTTTGCTTTTTTCGCCAATACTTCAATAAAACGTTCTAAATCTTTTTCAATAATATCGTTCGCTTGTTTAATAACATAACTTAATGCAGTATCTACAACATCTGTTGATGTTAGGCCGTAGTGGACCCATTTACGTTCCTCACCAAGTGTCTCTGATACTTGTCTAGTAAATGCCACAACATCATGACGTGTTTCTTGTTCAATTTCTTGCGCACGCGCTACATCAACTTTAGCATTTTGACGTATTTTTTTTACATCTTCCGCGGGGATATCTCCTAATTTACTCCATGCCTCACATGCAAGTATTTCTACCTCTAACCACGCTTCATAGCGGTTTTGATCAGTCCAAATATTAGACATTTCTTCTCTAGAATAACGTTCAATCATTGAAATAAGCTCCTATCATACATAAATTTTGTTAATATTACGCCTTAAAACATGTACATTAAAACATAAATTTAAATAAAAGTTCGTGTTTAACCTTTTCATTATTAGTTTAACAGAATTCCTATGAAAAGTATAAACCTTTTCAATTATCTGCATAAAAAATTTATATGGCAATAAAAACAACCGTTATGGACGCGTATTCCCATAACGGTTTGCCAATCTTTATTATAAAATTTTACCAACAAATTCTATCTCTTGTTTATACAGCTCGAAAGTTCCATCTTTATTTTCTTTATAAACAGGTTTTTCGAAGCGTTTTACAGGTGTGTAACCCGCGTTTCTCATGCGTTGTAAACAATCTTGGATTGTCTCATTTTCTTCGACTTTAAATTTTTGCTGCTTTTTCATATACTTTCAACTTCATCCGTATCATATTGTTTGAGTTTTTTACTTCTAACACCTTTCGCCCAGAAACCTCCGTGAATTGTACGAGGTTCATACGCTACGATAAATGCTTTTTCATCTATTTGTTTAATGGTCTCAATTAACTTAAATTCAAAGCGTCGTGGTGTTAAAATTTGTAATATTAAGCGATTTCCGTCACGACCATAAGCTGTGTAGTGCGTTACACCGTAACCTAAATCTCTTAATTGTCGTGGTAAATCTAATTCATATTCAGATGAAGTGACATTAACGACAGTATAACCTAACGCTAATTTCTCTTCTATTTTCATACCCACAATAATTCCAATTGAAAATCCAAATGCATACGCGAATACATTTTGAATTTGATCTAAGCTAGACATTACCATGCCTAGTCCAACGACATACACAAGAACTTCTAAAAAGCTGACAAGTGCAGCTACGTAGCGATAACCTTTAAGTGTTAATATCGTTCTCATTGTAAGACAAGTTACATAAGCAACGTTTATAATAAAAATCGCTAAAACCATTAACCATGGATTAGATGTTATCACTGACATGACCATTTTCCTTTCTGATATTAAATTCAAGTAATTTTACCAACATCTTTTTATTTTGTCACTAAAAATATTGGAAACTCACTTAATTTTTCGGCCAAGTATACCTCGTATATGCTAATTCTCTTTTATGTGCGGTTTTAATATAGTGATTTTCAATTGTAGACTTTGCGTCACTAGGCACTGATTTACCTTCTAAATAATCATCGATATCATTATAGCTTACACCTAACGCTTCTTCATCAGGTAACTGAGGCTTATCTTCTTCTAAATCAGCAGTCGGCACTTTTTCATAAAGATGTTTAGGCGCGTCTAAGTATTTTAATAATTGCTTACCTTGTCTTTTATTTAAGCCAAATAAAGGTGCAATATCTGCAGCTCCATCTCCGTATTTAGTGTAAAAACCAGTTATATTCTCGGCAGAATGATCTGTACCTACTACGATGCCTTTTTTGTTAGAAGCGATTGAAAATTGCACTTTCATACGCTCTCTAGCTTTCTCATTCCCTTTCTGAAAATCTGTCAAAGTAATTCCAGCATCTTTAAGCGATTGCACACTTTGATCCACTGCTGGTTTAATATTTACAGTTATGATTTCATCAGGTTGAATATAGGATAATGCATCTTCAACCTCTGTAGCATCTTTTTGCTCACCATAAGGTAATTTAACAGCTATAAATTTACATGGATTGCCTTCTTCTCTTAATTCTTCGGCTGCCATTTGACATAACTTTCCAGCTAATGTCGAATCTTGACCACCTGAAATTCCTAAAATTAATGCTTGTACAAATGAATGGGATTGTACATAACTTTTTATAAAGTGAATGATTTGCTTTGTTTCAAGTTTACTTTCGATTTCAGGTTTCACTTTCATTTCTCTAACAACGATATCTTGTAGGTTACTCATTTTCTTCCTCCATCTCTTTAACATGTTCAGCAACTTCAAAAATACGTTTGTGTTTATTTTCCCAACACGCTGTGCTTAAATCTACTGGATACTCTTGTGGGTTTAAATGACGTTTATTTTCATCCCATAAGTAATCAAGACTGTTTTTTAGATAAGCTTGCGCCTCACTCTCATTTGGCATTTCGTAAACTAATTGGCCATTTTTAAAAATATCATGATGTAAATCTTTTGCGGTAAATGTTTTTATAAATTTCATTTTATAGGTATGAACTGGATGGAAAAGTTTTAAAGGTGATTCTGCATATGGATCCTCGTAATCGAGCGTAATATAGTCGCCTTCAGCTTTATTTGTTTTTTTATTGATAATACGATAAACATTTTTCCTGCCTGGTGTTGTAACTTTTTCAGCATTATTAGAAAGTTTAATACGGTCCACGTATTCACCATTACTATCTTCAACTGCAACTAATTTATAAACTGCGCCCAATGCAGGTTGATCAAAACCAGTAATAAGTTTTGTTCCGACGCCCCACGAATCGACTTTTGCACCTTGTGATTTCAAACTCGTAATTGTCTGCTCGTCTAAATCGTTTGAAGCGATAATTTTAGCATCAGGGAAACCAGCTTCATCTAGCATACGACGTGCTTCTTTCGATAAATATGCTATATCTCCAGAGTCCAAACGAATACCAACAAAATTAATTTTGTCAGCTAATTCTTTAGCAACTTTAATTGCAGTCGGCACACCAGATTTCAATGTGTGGAACGTATCAACCAAGAACACACAATCTTTATGACGTTCAGCGTATTTTTTAAAAGCAATATATTCATCGCCATATGTTTGTACCATGGCATGCGCATGCGTTCCTGAAACAGGAATACCAAATAGCTTACCTGCTCGTACATTACTTGTAGAATTAAATCCTCCAATATAGGCAGCTCTAGCTCCCCATAATGCTGCATCCGCTTCTTGTGCTCGGCGGGTACCAAATTCCATTAACATATCTTCTTGTGCTACTTGTCTAATTCTACTCGCCTTAGTTGTTATCAATGTATGGAAATTAACAATATTTAAAAGCATTGTTTCTATTAACTGTGCTTGTATTAAAGGTGCTTCGACTCTCAATAATGGTTCATTACCAAAACAAAGTTCCCCTTCTTGCATTGAACGAATATTGCCGGTAAATTTTAAATTTTTCAAATAACTTAGAAAATCTTGTTGGTAACCAATAGATTTTAAATAATCGATATCTGACTCTGAGAAGTGAAAACTATTAATGTAATCGATGACACGTTTCAATCCATTAAAAACAGCATAGCCACTATCAAATGGCATATTTCTAAAATATAGATCAAATACTGCCATACGTTCATGAATCCCATCATTCCAATAACTTTCTGCCATATTTATTTGATATAAATCGTTATGCAATACTAACGTATCGTCTTCAAATTGGTACACAACCATCTCTCCAATCGGCTTTTCCATTAGTTTAGCATAAATGAAAGCTTGATAGCACATGAAAGAGGACTTAAATATACTGGAAAATTTAATATAAGATTATATTTTTTACATATACAGTTTAATATATGATTTAAATTTGTTTAAAATGTGACATGGCTAACGACAATGTCGTGACATTTGTATGATATAAGATTATAAAAATTAAAAAATGATTTATAATCTTTATTGAGGTGTTTATATGTTAAAAGAAGCCAAATCATTCATCGAAACAATGTATAAAGAATTAAACTATGATGAGCAAAGTATTTCAAATAGAATTAAAGAAATTGAATATGCCATCGAATCAACTGGTACTTATGAACATACTGTTGAAGAATTAACTTATGGAACAAAAATGGCCTGGCGTAATTCTAATCGCTGTATTGGACGATTTTTTTGGGATTCATTAACGGTTGTTGATGCAAGACACATACAATCTGAAAATGACTTTATTGATGCAATAGAAAATCATATTGCAACAGCAACAAATAATGGAAAAATAAAACCTTATATCACAATCTTTTCAAAGGATAATCCTCCTCAAATATTTAATAATCAATTAATTAGATATGCAGGTTACGAAGGTATGGGCGATCCCGCAGAAAGAAGCGTTACTCAACTTGCTGAACGTCTTGGCTGGCACGGTTCACATACTGACTTCGATATTTTACCTTTAATTTATAAAATGCCGGATGGTGCAATGAAATATCATGAATATCAATCTCATTTAATTAAAGAAGTTGCTATTGAACATGATCGTTTTCCAAAATTACAGCAGCTTGGATTAAAATGGTACGCGGTGCCCATCATATCAAGTATGGATTTAAAGATTGGCGGTGTTACATATCCAACTGCACCATTTAATGGCTGGTATATGGTAAATGAAATAGCTGTACGTAACTTCACAGATTCTTATCGTTATAATTTATTAGAAAGTGTTGCAGAAGCTTTTGAATTTGGTACACTAAAGAATAATTCTTTCAATAAAGATCGCACACTTGTCGAATTGAACTATGCGGTTTATCACTCATTTAAAAAATCTGGGGTATCTATCGTTGATCATCTCACTGCATCAAAACAATTTGAAAGATTTGAATTAAATGAAACAAGAAATGGTAGAGAGGTTACTGGCAAATGGTCATGGCTAGCTCCTTCCCTGTCACCCACATTAGCGTCTAATTATCATCATGGATATAAAAATATTATGAAAGAACCTAACTTCTTTTATAAAAAAACAGAAGCTACTGGCTGTCCATTTCATTAATGAATCTATCACACATATATAAACAAGGGGTCACGTCAAATGAAACTTTATTATTTAGGTCCAAAGGGAACATTTTCTTATTTAGCTGCAACACAATATCAACCAGAAACAGACATAGATTATGTATCAAAATCTAATTTATACGAAGTAGTCGCTGCTGTATCTGAAGATGACGATAGCGTAGCAGTTGTACCAATTGAAAATTCAATAGAAGGTACTATTAATATTGTCGCAGATGCATTAACACAACAAAATATTTACGCGCAAGGCGAGTTACATTTAGATATTCAATTTGCACTATATGGTATTGATGGCGCTTCTGTTCACGATATTTCAACAGTATATTCTATTGGACCTGCCATTAGTCAAACTAGTAAATATATCCAATCACATGGTTTCGATATTGATTATGTGGATAGCACAATTAAAAGCTTAGATATGATTAGCAACGGTATCGGCGCTATTGCGCCACTTGGCAGTGGAGAAACATATGGTTACACGCCTATAGAACAAAATATTGAAGATTATCCACACAACGTTACTCGCTTTTTAGTTGTTAGTAACCAACCTAGTCATATCGAAAATGCTAGCGATACTATGTTACTAATAACCCCTCAGTTCGATAAACCAGGGTTATTAGCAAGTATATTAAACACATTTGTCTTGTTTAATATTAACTTATCTTGGATAGAGTCTAGACCATTAAAAACGCAACTCGGCATGTATCATTTTTTTGTCCAAGCAGACACGCCAATAACAGAAGATTTATCCAAAGTAATTAAAATTCTCAATACTTTAGACTTCCAAGTTACTATAATAGGTTCATTTAATAAATTGAATTAGTACAACTTCATGAATAATACTCTCCCTAATTCATTATTAAATTAGACTATGAAAACTACGCTATTAATCTGAGCTGTTTATATTCAAAATAATAACTTATCCAGTAATAAATAGGCATTACAATATCGACATCGTCTCCTCTGACTTTATCGATATTGTAATGCCTATTTCACAGTATTTTGAACAGTTGTCATTTATAAACTAAATACAATTACCATAAACATGTCATAAAAATAAGGCACACCATACCATAAAGTTACAGTAAGTAACTTTGATATGCTATGCCTTCTATATGTTATAAATGACGCTTATTTTATTATTTCAATGGTAACGGTTTGGTAACATCAATACCTAACACTGGTGGTACTAAGAAATACACGACCATAACAATTACAACTATACTTAATAAATTGACCCAAAATCCTACAGATGCCATTTTCTTGATACTTATCCTACCTGTACCAAACACAATAGCATTTGGTGGCGTTCCAACAGGTAACATATACGCACAATTAGCAGCCATAGCTGCAGGTACCATAAGTAATAATGGATGCACATTTACTGCAACAGAAAGTGTCGCCAAAATAGGTAAAATCATTGTAGCCGTTGCTGTATTAGATGTTATTTCTGTTAAGAATAAAACAAATATGGTAATTACAAGGACAATAATTAATGGACTTACGCCTTCGATTAATTTCAATTGTTCACCAAGCCAATTTGCTAATCCACTTTCTGAAATACCTTTTGCTAAAGCTAAACCACCACCAAACAGTATTAAAACACCCCATGGCAATTCTTTAGCGACTTCCCAATCTATAATTCTCTTATGTTTTTCTTTATTTTTAGCAGGAATAAGAAATAACAACACGGATATAAACATTGCAATTGTGCCATCCGCGACTTCAGAAGTAACTGACCAATTCTTTAATAAAAACTCTCTGCTAATCCATAAAAAGCTTGCAAGTAAGAATACAACTGAAACAATTTTTTCTTCATATTTCATTTTACCTAGTTCGCTTAATTTTTCTTTAATTAATTTTTGGCCACCAGGTAATTCTTTCATGTCATGTTTAAATGCAATATAACGAATATATATCCAAACTAAGAAGAGTAATACAATTACTGTTGGCACACCAATAATCATCCATTTAGCAAAACTAATTTCTTCCCCAAATGCTGATTGGTATTGTCCTTTTAAAATTATCAAAGGCGGTGTACCGATCAATGTACCTAGTCCCCCAATTGTTCCTGCGTAACCAATTGCAAGCACAAGAGATTGTTCAAATTTAGATATACTTTCCGGTTTAGTATTTTGGCTTTTTAATTCATTTGCTTCTTTTATAATCGCAAGACCAATAGGTATCATTATCATCACGGCTGCTGTATTAGAAACAAACATTGATAAAAATCCAGTAGCAATCATAAAGCCTAATAAAATCTTCCCAGTACTTGTACCAAGTGTATTAATAATAGATAAAGCAACACGAGTATGTAAATTCCATCTTTCCATCGCTATAGCTAAAATAAAACCACCTAAGAATAAGAAAATAATATCATTACCATATTGAGCTGAAACTTCTTCTGGATTCAACACATGCCCTATCGGTAATAAAATCAATGGTAACAAACTGGTTGCAGCGATAGGTATCGCTTCAGTAATCCACCAAGTAGCTATCCAAAGTGTAATTGCTAACACATAAATGCCTTTAACCGATAAATCATCTGGGTGAAATAGCAATAATGTTAAAGCAAATAACAATGGCCCCAATATTAAACCTGTTAATTGGCCTGCATTATATGACTTCTTTTCCTTTTTATTTGAAAAAAACGTCAAATATTGTGATCGTCTCATATCCCCTTTATTTAAATCATTCACGATGTCTTCCCCCTTTTAATTATTATCTGAATATTCATAATAATTTATTAGAGTATAACATAATATATTTTAAATAGGGTTAGTATTTTTAATCACTTACATAAAGAATATTTATGATTCTATTTCAAAAATATAATCATTCCACACGGACTTTTTTTATTTTAATATCACTATCTTTGTTATTAAACAGGATTAATGATGCTATATCTTGTAAGTGTATGCTTTGTGACGAGTCCTTAAAACTATTATCAGCTATGAGCACGGTTTGATGTTTCACATTATTATAACTTTGAATGCGTATTGACTCTTTACTCATTTTTCCAATGAAACTGTTCTGATATATATTCAAATTGCTACCAGCTTGCGTCCCCTGTTCTTTACCTTTTAAATCTTTGGCATTTTTACCATCTTTAACTGCTAAAAATCTTATACCACCTGCACAATTTTTAAATATATTATGATGAATATATGTATCTTTTGATTTCAGCGGTGTAAGTGCATATTGATTCAAGCCATCAAATGTATTATAGCGAATATGAATATTTTGATAATATTGATCATAGCGACTGGCGTGTGAGCCAATTGCACGATTCCAAGTTTGCATTGTTGGTGTATTTGAATTACCAAAATAACAGTGTTCTATAATTACATTTTTAGTAATCGTTCCATCTGTAGCACCAAATTTAGGAAAAGCACCCGGCACCTGTATATCTATCTGAACTGCTTCAGAGAAAAATCGCGTTCCATCTAAATCTCTAAAGCCTAAAAACTCACAATTATTGATATACAATCCATTGATACCACAAGCATCTAAACAATGTCCTCCTACAACATCTTTAAAAGTTACATTTTGTATTTGAATATCTTCTGCGTGTCCCATGCACATCGTTGTATTATTATATGGATAATTGAAACCATTCATATCAAATGTACCACCTGATATGTGAATATGACTATTACCTTTATACCCATAATATAACTTGAATCTTCGTCCGTTTTTCAACATTGTATCTTTGCCACATCTTTTAAGCACTGCCGCTTCATCTAGTACCAATGTTGTTGAATCATATATAACCAGTGGTTTACGAATATGATACTCACCTTCTGGTACGTATATCGTCGTTGGTTTATGCTTCTTAGCATAATTTAGCGCTTTTTGCATCGCTCTTGTATCTGCGTATTTGCTTTTTCCTTTTAAACCAAATTGTTTTGCATTAATTATCATATGCTAATTCCTTTCTGAGCTATTACTTTATAATATACAAAAATGATATCTTTCAAACGCATTAACGCTCCCTTTATTGATTGAACGACTTAGTATATAATTACTTTTATATTGTTTATTGGGAGTGTTTTTACCTTATGAAAAAAACCGCATTAATCGTTGTTGACTACTCAAATGACTTTGTAGCTGACAACGGAAAATTAACTTGTGGCCTTCCAGGGCAGCAAATTGAAGACTATATTGTTGAACGAATTGAAGCGTACAATAAAAAGCAACATGATATCTTTTTCATGATGGATTTACATTATGAAGAAAATAACTATCACCCGGAAAGTAATTTATTCCCTCCACATAATATTATTGGTACTGTTGGCAGAGAACTTTATGGCAAAGTGAATGATATTTATCAAAATATTTTGTTTAATGATCACATACATTACTTAGATAAAACACGTTATGATGCTTTCTGTGGGACTTCTTTGGATTTAATGTTACGAGAGCGAAATATTACACACTTAGAATTTGTCGGTGTATGTACTGATATTTGCGTGCTTCATTCAGCAATTAGTGCTTATAATCTAGGATACGCAATAACTATTTCACATCGTGGAGTTGCTTCTTTTAATCCTTCAGGTCACGCATGGGCTTTAGATCATTTTAAAAATTCACTAGGTGCTGTAGTAGAATAACTATGCAAAATCGTGCTAGAATAATAATAACTATATAAATAAGGAGAATTTAGATATGGCAAAAACTTATATTTTCGGACATAAAAATCCAGATACAGACGCAATTTCATCTGCTATTATCATGGCAGATTTCGAACAACAAACAGGTAACACTGAAGCTACTGCATACCGTTTAGGCGAAGTAGGACCTGAAACACAATATGCTTTAGATCATTTTAATGTAACTGCACCAGCGTTACTTAATGATGATTTATCCGATCAAAAAGTAATATTAGTAGACCATAATGAATTCCAACAAAGTGCTGATTCAATTAATGGTGCTACAATTCACCATGTGGTCGATCATCACAGAATTTCTAACTTTGAAACGGCAGCACCATTATACTATCGTTCTGAACCAGTTGGTTGTACAGCTACAATTTTATACAAAATGTATCAAGAACGCGGTTTTGAAATCAAACCAGAAATTGCTGGTTTAATGGTATCAGCAATTATCTCAGATAGCCTATTATTCAAATCACCTACTTGTACAGAAGAAGATGTAAAAGCAGCTGAAGCCTTAAAATCAATTGCTGGCATTGACTTAGAAACTTATGGTTTAGAAATGTTAAAAGCTGGTGCTTCTACTAAAGAAAAATCAGCAACAGATATTTTAACTATGGACGCGAAGTCATTCAACATGGGAGACTATGTAACGCGTATTGCACAAGTTAACACTGTTGATATTGATGAAGTATTTGCACGTCAGGAAGAATTAGAAAAAGAAATGTTAGAAGTAAGCGCTAATGAAAAGTATGATTTATTTGTATTAGTTGTTACAGACATTATTAACAGCGACTCTAAAATCTTAGTAGTTGGTGCTGAAAAAGATAAAGTTGGCGTTGCTTTCGATGTAGAGCTTGATAACAATACTGCATTCTTACCTGGTGTTGTATCTCGTAAAAAACAAGTGGTTCCACAAATCACAGACGCTTTAAATTAATCAAATGCCTTAAAACTAATACAGTTTTAAAGGGAGTTAAATTAAATATTTAGATTTTAAAATTCATTATACTGGAGCATAGTTCATATGTTCCAGTTTTTTATCACTTGTACCTACGAAACGCATTTACCTTACTAGGAGGAATATATTTGAATTCAATAGAGCAAACTTTCCACAATAGTACTCAATATTTTAAAACACACGTAACTAAAGATCTAAAATTCAGAAGAAAGCAACTTAAATTTTTGAGTAAAAGTATCAAAAATCATGAAGACGCCTTATTAGAGGCATTTCAAAAAGATTTAGGTAAGAATAAAGTTGAAGCTTATGCTACAGAAATTGGTTTCACTTTAAAAAATATTAAAAATGCTCGTAAAGAACTCAAAAATTGGGCTAAAAGAAAACAAGTTAATACGCCTATTTATATGTTTCCAACTAAAAGCTATATCATAAAAGAGCCTTATGGCACAGTTTTAATAATTGGACCCTTTAATTATCCTTTCCAATTATTGATTGAGCCACTTATTGGTGCTATAGCAGCTGGAAATACTGCCATACTCAAACCTTCTGAATTTACGCCACATGTTTCAGAAGTTATTAAACATATAATCGAAGATGTATTCGATCCTGAATATATTAGTATTTGTGAAGGTGATGCTGAAACCACGCAATCATTAATCCAATTGCCATTTGACTATATCTTTTTCACGGGTAGCGAACAAGTTGGTAAAATTGTGTATCAGGCAGCAAGTAAAAATTTAACTCCTGTCACATTAGAACTCGGTGGTAAATCTCCAGTAATTGTTGATGAAACAGCAAATATTAAAGTCGCAAGTGAACGTATCAGTTTTGGTAAATTTACAAATGCTGGTCAAACTTGTGTTGCCCCTGACTATATACTTGTGAATCGTAAAGTGAAAGATGAATTAATTGCTGCACTTAAAAAAACAATTACAGAGTTTTATGGTAATAACATTCAAGAAAGTCCTGATTTTGGACGTATTGTAAACCATAAACACTTTAATCGTTTAGATAATTTATTAAAGGTTCATCATGCTGAGATTGCCTTTGGTGGTGAATCAACAGCAGAAGAAAGGTACATCGCTCCTACACTGTTAGATGGGATTACTTTTAATGCTAAAATAATGAGAGACGAAATTTTCGGTCCCATTTTACCAATTATTACCTATGATGATTTCGATGAAGCTATTGATTTAATACGTTCCAAACCTAAACCATTAAGCTTATATTTGTTTAGTGAAGATGAAAATGCAACAGAGCGTGTATTAAACGAAATATCATTCGGTGGCGGCGCAATTAACGATACATTAATGCAATTAGCAAATTCAAACTTACCATTTGGTGGTGTTGGTGCCTCTGGCATTGGCCAATATCATGGTAAATACAGTTTCGACACATTTAGTCATGATAAATCATATATTTTCAAATCAACTCGACTTGAATCTAGTTTATTGTTTCCTCCGTATAAAGGGAAATTTAAATATATTAAAACTTTCTTTAATAAGTAATTTTATTTATAAAAGTTCTATAGCAAAAAAATTGCGCCTCCCAATACATTTGGGATAGGCGCAATTTTTTAGTATTAAGTTGTTTAATAAACTTGTGAGTTTACGTTTCTTTTAAAAATTGTACACAAACACCTTCAGGCGCAGTGTGTTTATCGTCAACTTTTTCTAGTTCACCAGTTACTTTATCACGTCTAAATACAGTAAGCGCATAATCACCTTCTTGATGTGCGCACACTAAGTAATCGTCTGAATCAGTAATATTAAAATCACGTGGAAACTCACCGCCACTTGATACAATATCCACTAATGAAATCATATCGCCTTCATCAGCTACTTTGAAAATAGCAATACTATCGTGACCTCTATTACTAATGTATAAGAATTTTTGATCTTTTGATAACCTTACTGCCGCTAATTTTGTATCACCTTCAAAATTTTCTGGAATCGTCAAATGACGTTCTATTTCTGTGAATTTGCCATCTTCATATTTTACTGTACTTACAATATTTGATATTTCATGAACTACATAGGCATATTTACCATTTTCATGGAAAGTAATATGTCTTGGGCCATCGCCTGGTTCAAAATCAAACACAGCATATTCACTGTATCCTTCGTCACCAAATTCATATGTCACAAGTTTATCCGTACCTAAGTCCATCGCCACTACATATTTTTTATCTGGTGTTACATCCATAAAATGAATATGCGCATGATCTTGTCGCTCTGATGGACCCGTTGGAAAATCATGTGCTAACTCCTGTATAAGTCGAACAATTTCGCCTGTTTGTGGGTTTGCTTCATATAAACGTGCTAACCCTGCGCCATAAACAGTTTCAAAAACATATTTACCATCTGGTGATACTGCAACATAACAACCAGTTCCAGCTGTTGACGCTAAGCATTTATTAATAAGACTTAACTTGCCGTCTTCTTCTATTTTAAGGCTAGCGATACCACAATTGTCACCTTCTCTATTTATCGCATATAAAAATGAATTATGTTGATTTAAATAAGTTGACGCTTCTAGTTCATACCCAGTTTCAACTTCAGTTATTTTTCCTGTTTGTTCATCAAGTTGGAAACGGTAGACCCCTTTACCTTCTTTTTTTGTATAAGTACCGATATAACCTATCGTCATTATGAAAACCCCTCCATGTTATGATAGTTTCATTTTAATAGAGATTTATTACAAATACAATATAATGAATTATTACTTCACTTAAACGAACATATGTTCTATAATGATTATTGAGGTGATAAAATGATTCCGAAAGAATTTAAGGACGAAACTGATTATAGAAATATACCTAGAGAGTATTTAAATCCAAATATACCTAAAGGCCGAGGCATGGTTAAATGGCAACCATTCGCTACTTTACCAGAACAATTCGAAACCATACAGCAATATTTGATTGACCAAAATAAAATTGATCGACCAATATTATCAGACGATCAATTAAGTGAGCTTAATTTACAACTTCATCAAGCGCTACATATAGAACAATACATCACAATTGAATATTACCAATCTGGGTGGCTAGAACATATAACCTTAAAAATTAAGAATATAGATATGGTTCATATGTATTTAGAAGGCTATTCGCTAAACAACTTAGAAATTATTAAATTATCACTTTTTGATATCACTCGTATTAATCCATATAATCCATGACTCCTACGTTCTTATACTACAAAACCTCATACTTAGTCTTATTTCACTTAATATAACTGTGGGAAGTTTAACTAAGCTCATGTTTATTACGAAAGAACAACTAATTATCTCGTTAAACATTTTCTACCTATATGCATAAAAAATAAAACCCTCTAAAGTTTTCTATTCAGAACGTAGACAAACCTTAGGTGATAGTTCGCCTAAGGTTAGTTGTTTATATTTGTATAGTTATTTTTCAAAATAGCAGTGATCTTTTATCAATTGGTTTATTCAATATAATAAACGCCGCACTGTTTAATTTATATATTATCATCTTTTTTGTTTAATACCGTCAGTGATTTGAGCCGACTCCTGCGAGAATAGCACTAGCCGAAGACTACAGACTAAGGCAGTGCTCGCGGCAAGCGTGCACAAAAAAAAACTGCCCACAAAGTTGGAGACTTTGTCGACAGTCTGAATAGAACACGCTATAGTGACCTATTAATAACTTAATTATTAGATTCGATATCTGAAACAATCTCTTTTGTTTTGCTTTCAATATCTTCAAAGTCTTTTTTGAAAATATAAGCGAATACTACTGCACCAATTCCTGCTGCTAATGATACAGTAAGGATTGTACCGAATACAAATTTAAATAAACCTTTAATAAAATTCCACATTCTGTTTCACCTCAATAAATTATTAACATATCCGTTATTAATGATAGCATACTTAAAAGCATCAATAAATATATACCCGCTTTTCACTACTTTAATTTAAATATTATTATAGTAATAATATGATATTATTGTAGTAATGCTTTAAGTTATAATTAAAGACTGTATATTAATTACTACCTTTAATACTTTAATAATAACAGAACTCTTAGAAATATTACATTTATTAGTCATATAGAAAAAGAGTGGGAAAGAAATCTAATTTATTTAAAGGTAATTCGCGGTCCCACCTCGGCAAAAATCACTAGAGTTAATATGGATAAATAGTTTATCTGAGCTGATCCTCATGCAAATGTCCCACTAACTCTATATAATAATTAAGGCTGAGACAATTAATTTGTCCCAGCCACTTAGTCAATTACTTGCCCCACCAAGTACTCATTGCATCTCTAACAGCATCATAATAATTTGCCATTGCAATCACCTCATTTTAATTTAAAAATAAATAACCAGTCGTCGTTGTTATACTTATAATAACGACAAGCATCATATAATACAATTAACATGGAGTTACAATAAAGTTACAAATTTGTAAGATTACACAACTAAAACAGGAGTGTTACATTATGCAAAAAGTAAAAACAGATATATTAACTCACCGCGGATCGCATTTCGATTTAGGTGTACAAACTGCTCAGTGGATGCAACAAACACCATTATTAAAAAATAGAGAAAAAGAATGGAAAAAACGTATGCCTCGCTTTGATATCCACATAAAGGAAACATACGATATCTTCCAAACCTACGCACCTCAAATTTGGGAAGAAATTAGAGGTATGCAAGAAGTCCTTAATCTACCTACAAATCAAATGATACTAAACTTTGCACACTATCGTTTTACACCACTAAAAAATAGTGGCTGTACGGTCTATTTAGGCCGAGACTACATGGTAAGAAATTATGACTACCACCCTGCAACTTATGATGGTCGTTATCAGCTTTTCCAACCAAATGATGGAGGTCTAGCACAAATTGGCCCTACATCTCGCGTGACTGGCAGAATGGATGGTATGAATGAAGCTGGATTATCTATGG
>ERZ1023255.58-NODE-58-length-26559-cov-15.766752_pt1 | contig 26559 bp, 23 predicted proteins | sample MGYA00380459_ERZ1023255 | MGnify/ENA primary metagenome ERZ1023255 (study PRJEB33173, sample SAMEA4830368) | metagenome | study: EMG produced TPA metagenomics assembly of the PRJEB25223 data set... | reverse complement strand
AAATAATAATGAAAAAGGCAATTTCTATATTATTTCAATAGAAATTGCCTTTTTTCACTTGTCTAAGAACTTTATGTCCCAGACTGTTTTTTAATTAAAAAAATTGAGGTCGTGATGCGCACTTATCACGACCTCAATATACATACTTAAATCAGCTAGATAATTTGTCTAGCTGATTTAAGTGACGTAACTAAACATAAAACGATGACATATTATCAAGAATGCTATTTTAAGCTATTCTTTAACATCACTGTTTGCTTTTTCGATAATTTGTTGTCTGTATTTGAAAACATTACGAACAATCGTTTTAATCACTGCATAAAGTGGGACAGCTACAAGTATTAGGCCAAAACCACCGAGGTTACCAGCAGCTAAAATAACAACAATAATTGTTAAGGGATGAATATTTAAAGATTTACCCATAACGTTTGGTGTAATGACATTACCTTCTAGTTGTTGAGCAACTAATGTGATAATACATACCCATATAAATATAGTTGGACTTTGAATAATGCCGATAATGGCTGCTGGAGCAAACGCCATCCATGGACCAAGGAACGGAATCATATTGGCTACACAGGCAAACATAACTAATAATAGTGTGTAATTCAAACCAATAATTGAATAACCGATATATAAGATAATACCTAAAATGATACTAACTGTTACTTGACCTTGAATATAAGATTGTACTGTATGGTTTAAGTCTTTTAATAAATCAACAATAAAAACTTTTCTATCGCCTTTAAATAGCTTAGCAATAAAAGGTATAAAACGTTCATGGTCTTTTAACATATAGATTAAGAAAAATGGCACCATGATAAGTAAAAATAGCGTTGAGATAAATGAAGTTAAATAACTAAATGAATTAGATAATATATCTGCAGTGTTATCACTCATAGATTGAACCATTTTATTTATTCTATCTGTTACATCAGCAGGTAATCTTTCCATTTGATCTAAAGCAAAGTTAATAATATATTGGATTTCATGTTGCAATGCTGGTATTTGATTAATTAAGTTTTCAATTTGTTCTGCAATAGGTGGTGCAATAAACCTAATAATAATACCGATAATGATAAATAAAGCGATAAAGATAATTGTAATACTAGCCCAACGGGGCACTTTGTTTTTTTCCAATATTTTTTGAAAAGGTAAGCAAATATAGAATAAGAAGCCACTTAATAACAATGGTAACAATACCGATTGAATAATAATTACAAACGGTAAAAATACACTATGGACTTCCATGACTAATTTGATTAGTAAAAACAGGATTAATAAGGCAATTCCTGTTCTAAACCAAACCTTATTTAGCATAGGACAGTTCCTCCTAAATTTCTTTTTTAAGTACTATTTAGTATATCTCAAATAAACAAAGAACAAAAGATGAAAATAGAATTCAGTAATTTCTGTGCCACTATTATAAAAAAATAGAAAGTTAATCATACGAATTAGAATAATTTGTATTAAATGGTGTAAAACTATTTAACGATTGAAATATAGTACTCTGAAATATTTAATATAAATTAGAGAATAAAATATATAATTCGTGAAAAAGATAACTTAATGAATACGTTGCGCGGAATATTATATATGTGTATAATAATGAAAAATATATCATTTTACATGATAGTACAACAAGGGGGATACGTTATGTTAGAGGGATTACTTACGTGGTTGTATGATATTGTTTGGAGCAAACCATTAGTTTATGGATTGTTAGTTACAGGGGTATTATTTTCTTTTATGTTGCGGTTTTTTCAACTTAGACATTTTAAAGAAATGATACGTTTAATGTTTCAAGGGGAAAAATCACCGACAGGGATATCTAGTTTCCAAGCAATAGCTTTATCTTTAGCAGGTAGAGTTGGGACTGGTAATATTGTAGGTGTTTCGACAGCTATATTTATTGGGGGACCTGGTGCTATATTTTGGATGTGGGCGTCAGCATTTTTAGGTGCTGGTAGTGCGTTTATAGAATCCACGCTCGGACAAATATATAAACGTGAAGAGAAAGGTCAATATCGAGGCGGTCCAGCATTCTATATTGAATACGGTATTAAGGGGAAATTAGGGAAGATATACGGTTTAATATTTGCAATCGTTACTGTTATATCAGTGGGGCTATTATTACCAGGCGTGCAGTCTAATGCAATTTCAAGTTCAATGAAAAATGCGTTTAGTATAGAACCTTGGATAGTAGCACTATTCTTAGCGGCATTAATTGGCTTAATCATATTTGGAGGTATTAAGTGGATTGCAAATGCAGCAACTGCAGTCGTTCCGTTTATGGCAATTGCGTACATATTAATGGCAGTTATAATTATATTTATAAATATTGAACAAGTTCCTGCTCTATTTGCTTTGATATTTAAATCAGCATTTGGTTTTGAAGCGGCTTTTGGTGGTATTGTAGGCGCTATGATTGAAATTGGGGTTAAAAGAGGGCTATATTCGAATGAAGCAGGACAAGGTACAGGTCCACACGCTGCATCTGCAGCAGAAGTATCTCATCCAGCTAAACAAGGATTAGTACAATCATTCTCAGTTTATATAGACACACTATTTGTTTGTACAGCAACTGCTTTAATTATTTTGCTCTCAGGTACATATAATGTTACTGATGGCGGATCGATGTCAGATGGTAAAGCAAGTATGATTAAGGATAATGGAATATTTGTAGAAATGTCGAATGGAGGTAAAGATTATTCAGGTACAGCGATGTATGCGCAAGCGGGTATTGATAAAGCTTTCCATGGCAGTGGATATCATTTTGATCCTGCATTCTCAGGATTTGGATCATACTTTATTGCAATTGCATTATTCTTCTTTGCCTTTACAACAATATTGGCATACTATTATATTGCTGAAACCAATATTACGTACTTAACTAGAAGAAGTTCGAAGAAAACCACTTTTATATATATTAATATTATAAGAATCGTTCTGATTTTAGCGACAGTATATGGTGCAGTTAAAACTGCAGATTTAGCATGGATGATGGGTGATTTGGGCGTAGGTATGATGGCATGGTTAAATATTATTGCTATTTGGATACTACACAAGCCAGCAATCAATGCGTTGAGAGATTATGAAAAGCAAAAGAAAAAACTTGGATCAGGTAAACGCGCTATTTATAAACCAGATCCTAGTAAAGTGCCTAATGCTGTTTTCTGGCTAAAAGATTATCCTCAGCGCCTCAAAGAAGAAAAAATTGATGATTAAGTAATCACTCAATTTGTAAAAGTTAAGTTGAAATATTTTAAAATCATGCGTCTCTTGGTACAATGTCTATAAGACTACTAGGGGGCGCATGATTTATGTATGACTTTCAACCAGGAAATATCAATAAGATTAATTTTCCTAGCGAGATTTTAGATAGAGATGTTACGTTATCTATCTATTTACCTAAGGATTTTACAGAATTATTTAAATATAAAGTTGTTTTTTGCTTTGATGGGGCAGACTTTTTTGCTTTTGGTAGAATCCATCGTACTTATGAAAAGTTAAGAGAAGCCAATGAAATTGAGCGAGCGATTTTTGTAGGTTTTCACTATGAAGACGTTGATAAAAGAAGAGCAGAATTTCACCCTCAAGGTGCGCGTACACCGTTGACTGTGAAAGCTATGGCTAATGAAATATTACCATTTATAGATAAGACATTCCCAACGTTTAAAGTAGGTAATGCGCGTGTTCTTTTAGGAGATAGTTTAGCTGGTAGCGCGGCCTTAATTACTGCATTGTCGTATCCGCGTATATTTAGTCAAGTGGGATTATTAAGTCCGCAACATGATGAGGCTATCCAGACATTGATTGAACGCTGTCAATTTAAAGAGCAACTTTCAATTTGGCATGCGGTTGGATTAGAAGAGGAAAATTTCAAGTTACCGACTACTGGTAAAACTGCAGATTTTTTAACACCAAACCGTGAATTAAATTCAATTATTAAAGCAAATGGTTTTACATACCATTATTTAGAATTTGAAGGCGGTCATAGATGGAAATCATGGCAATATTTACTTGATGAAATGTTAAAATATTTTTTATCTGATAATATTTCATTTTAATATTCTGAAATAAATTGACTTTAGAGTAACGAATTTTTCTGAAATTTGCTATAATGTAATTATGTTAAACAAAGGAGGAATTTAAATGATTTTAGGATTGGCATTAATTCCGTCAAAAGCATTTCAAGATGAAGTGAATGCATATCGTAAGCGTTATGATGCTCATTATGCATCTATTATGCCGCATATAACGATAAAGGGGCAATTTAAAATAAACGATGACGATTTAGAGTCTGTAAAAGAGACAATCAAATCGAGAATCGAAGGCATTCCAACGGTCGATGTTCATGCAACAAAAGCATCTAATTTTGCGCCGATTACAAATGTTATTTATTTTAAAGTTGAAAAAACAGAAACTTTAGAAAACTTATTTAATCAATTTAACAAAGGCGATTTTTATGGGGTTGCAGATCATTCATTTGTACCACATTTTACTATTGCCCAAGGGTTGACGAGTCAAGAATTTGAAGATATTTATGGACAATTGAAGCTAGCGGGAATTGACTACAAAGAAACAATTGAGCAACTTTCTTTAGTTTATTACGATGAAAAAGAAGATAAATGGAAAGTTTTAGAAAACTTTAATTTAGCGTAAACATGTTTCATTTTGATTATTGTCTGAACAGTTCTTGTTTAGACATAAAAAGATAGAGAGCTAATCAATTTAGGTTAGCTCTCTTTTATATTTAAAATATTATAATTTTGGTAGGTATACAATCTAGGCGTGAGCAAGGTGAAAAATTGTATGAAAATAAAAAAAGCGTCAATTTCTATATGTTTTTAATAGAAATTGACGTTTTTTTAACTAGATACATTTTAAGTTTCATGTTCTAAATTTTTTGAGTTGTTATAACTCATGCGTACATGTATATTTAAAGTTGGCTAATGATAATTTTCAATTGATAACTTGATTAAGCTTAACACTTTTTCCTATTTATTTTAAAATTTAAGAATCCTCTAAATGTGTTTTTTATGTTTGATAAAATAGATACCATAAAAAACTGCTAAGAATAAGAATACAAAAGCTGAAAAATAAAATGTGTTATTTACTGAATTTGAAAACTCAGTTATTAAACCACCGACAAGTGGACCAATCATAGAGCCAAAACCTTGAACGCTATTAAATACGCCCCAAGTTTCTTCTTGTTCATCTAAATGTATATGGCTTGCCATAAATGTGTTCCAGGCTGGTAGTAAGATACCATACATAAGACCAATAAATACTGCTAATATCCAAACTAATGTAATTTCAGTAATCAATGATAAAGCAAATATCATAAGTGTATAGAGTACAAAACCACTAAATATTACACTGTACATAAATAATGTGCCATGATTATCAATTATCTTAGATAAGAACAACATTGAAAACGCACAGCCAATGCCACCAAATACGATTGCCATCGTGTATTCAACTGTTGAAACACCGACAACTTTTGTTGCATATGTAGGTAATATAGGAACAAGAGCAGTAATTGAAGCACCTTGTAGTAAAATCCCCGGAAAAAGAAGTAAATGTCGTTTTGTGACATTTACTATCTGACCTAATTGCTGTTTAACGGGGCGAGTATTATAATTTGTGAGTCTAATTTTTACGAAATAATATAATATCCAAGCAATTAATACAACAAGTGACATTAAAAACGCAAATTGCGTCGGATGAAATTTAAATATAATATTCATGCCAACCATACCTACTAGTAGACCTAGTAACCAAGAGAAGTACACATAACCCATTTGTTTACCACGGTTCTTTTCATCAACACTTGCTAACATGATTACCCATATAGGACTTACCGCAATACCTAATAAGACGGCACTGATGATTAATACTATAGGTGAAGTAGGGAACCAGATAACTAAAAATAGACTGGCAAAAGCAAGTAAAAACCCTAAAGTTAGTACTAATTTTGTACCTAAGCGTTTAAGTAAGAAACCAATCACAAAGTTTGTAGCTGCATCTGAAATAAAATGTATAGAAATAGCAATAGATGTTATACCAACAGCAATTGAGGTTGCTGTTGGAAGCAATGATAAATAACTTAAAATATACATTCCTCGAGCAAATTCCATTAAGAATAAGATGATTAGCATGATTATAAAATTTTTATTTGTGCCATAATTATTTAACGAAGAGCTTTGCATATAAAGGAACCTTTCCGTAAACTTCCTCATATCGAGATGAATGATTAAGTAAGTCTAATAAATCTTTACATAATTTGTATGTTGAATATGGAATTCTAGAAGCATCCATTGCTTGTGACATTGCAGCTAATCTATCTGGCTCATTTGTTAATGTAGCAACTTGATCTATTGCTGCTTCAGGTGTACTTGCAATACTACCAAATCCTTTTTCTTCGAAGTAGACTGCATTTTCAAGTTCTTGCCCTGGTGCGGGGTCTAAGAAAATCATTGGTATTTGACGCGTTAATGCTTCTGATATGGTGATACCGCCAGGTTTCGTAATCATCAAGTGACTGGAAGCCATCCACTCATTCATATTTGTTGTATAACCTAAAATAAGAACGTTATTATTAGCTTTGAATTGACTAGATAACGAACGTTTTAAGTCTTTGTTTTTACCACATATCATAACTACTTGCGCATGAGGACTTCGATTTAAGATTTCTTGAATCATTTGGCCAAAGCCTTTTGAAACACCAAATGCACCTGCAGACATTAATATAGTTGGTTTGTTGGGATCTAATTTGTTTTGGCGTAACCAATCTCCTTGGTTGATATCCGCTTCGAATTTATCAGAAATTGGAATGCCTGTTACCTTCAATTTATTCCTTGGTATACCGATACTTGCAAATTCGTCTTTTAATTCTTCTGTAGCAAGATAATATTTATGTGAATGTGGTGTAATCCAGTTTTTTTGCATGCGGTAGTCTGTCATTACTGTTGCAATAGGTATGTTCATATCAAATTGTTCAGTTAATACAGACATAACCGGCGTTGGAAAAGTTAGTAAAATAAGATCTGGCTTTTCTTTTAAAAGTAAATTCATTAATTTATTAAGTCCATAGTATTTGTAGAAACACTTATCTAATTGGTCTGGTTGACTATAGTAAAAAGCTTTATACATATTCCTGAAATATTTAAAACTATTAATGTACCATTTTTTACAAATAGAAGTCAGAATCGGGTGAGCTTCTAAAAATAAATCATGTTCAATAACTGTTAAATTGTCTAGATTCATTTCGTTAAATTGGTTTACTACGCTTTGCGTAACTTGTAAATGCCCGTTACCAAAAGATCCAGTAATTATCAGTATTTTTTTATTTTGAGTAACCATTAAAAGCCACCCTCCAATAGTTTATATTTAGCTCAAGGTAATTTTAACGTATTTACTTGAGGTGTGAAAGAAAAAACACACAATTAATTTAAATTATATCATTTTACAAACGCTTGTGAAATGATTCATACTAAATTGGGAAATTAAAATCTAATAAAATAAAGTTGTTATATATGTATATATTACCACTTTTGTTAAAACAATAAGCTTATATTCTGTAAATAACAAAATATATAGAAAGTTTTAACATTTTGATAACATGTAGTTAATATTCTTACAATATAAAGATTACAATACTTAAATAGATGGTACTTGAGTATATTTAAGCGTTCAAGCAGCTTAATATAATAGGAAGAAATTATAAATATCAAATAGTTAGATTCTATAAAAACATCGGGAAATGTGTATAATAGAAGTATTGGAAATAAAGGAGCGATATATGTTGGAAGCAAATGTGTTGTTTGAAAAAATTAAAGTGAAACAAGTTTTCGGCACGTTAGATAGAAATATAACAGATATAACAACTGACTCTCGTACTGCTCAACACGGCAGTATATTCGTAGCATCAAAAGGTTATACAGTAGACAGCCATAAATTTTGCCAAGAAGTGGTAGATCAGGGCTGTGAGGTTATTATTGTTAACCAAAAACAACAAATTATAGGAGATGTAACGCAAGTCATTGTCCCAGATACTTTACGTGTAGCAAGTTTGCTAGCTAATATGTTATTTAATTATCCTAGTAAGCAACTCGTAACATATGGGGTGACAGGAACGAATGGCAAAACTTCAATCGCCACGATGATACATCATATTCATAGAAAATTAAATAAAGGTAGTGCTTACTTAGGCACAAATGGGTTTCAAATAAATGAAGTTAAATCAAAAGGAGCAAATACAACGCCAGAAACTGTATCATTAACAAAGAAAGTGAATGAAGCAGTTGAAGCAGGTGCTGAAGCAATGACATTAGAAGTATCTAGTCATGGTTTATCTTTAGGTCGTCTTCGTGGCGTGGATTTCGATGTAGCCATTTTTTCAAATTTAACACAAGATCATTTAGATTTTCACGGTACAATGGAGTCTTATGGTCACGCTAAATCACTATTGTTTAGCCAATTAGGTGAAGATTTATCACAAGATAAATATGTTGTGTTAAATAATGATGATCCTTTTTCAGAATATCTTAGCTCAGTAACACCATATGAAGTGTTCACTTATGGGGTCAATAATGATGCGCAGTTTACAGCGGAACAGATTGAAGAATCCTTGCAAGGAGTTAAATTTAATTTTAATACACCTGAAGGAAAATTCTATGTAAAATCACCTTATGTTGGTCTGTTTAATGTTTCTAACATTATGGCTGCAATGATTGCAGTGTGGAGTAAAGGTATTGAGTTTAATGAAATTATAAAAGCTGTTGAAAATTTAGAACCTGTAGAAGGAAGATTAGAAGTATTAGATCCTTCACTACCAATCGATCTAATTATAGACTATGCACATACAGCAGATGGAATGGATAAATTAATTGATGCCGTTAAGCCATTCGCCAAACAAAAATTAATTTTCTTATGTGGTATGGCAGGTGAACGTGATTTAACTAAAACGCCTGAAATGGGACGTGTAGCATGCCGAGCAGACTATGTTATCTTTACACCTGACAACCCTGCGGATGATGATCCTAAAAAATTAACACAAGAATTAGCTAAAGGTGCAACACATGATAACTATATTGAATTTTATGATCGTGCAGATGGCATAAGACATGCTATAGATATTGCTGAGCCAGGGGATACTGTGGTATTAGCTTCAAAAGGTCGAGAACCATATCAAATTATGCCTGGTCACATCAAAGTACCTCATCGTGACGATCTTATTGGATTAGAAGCGGCTTATAAAAAATTTGACGGAGGTTCTCATGAAAGTTAAAAAAATCAACTTCAATGACATCCAGCCTAATGTGTATATATATGAAAATGTAGTAAATCAATTATTTCTTATAGCAATTCCTGAAATAAATTGGTCGTTAGAAGTAGAATCAACTTTAAATGAAGATGATATGAAAGAGGAACTTGTGATACACTTATTTACATTACTTGATGAGTCAACAGCGACACGTTTTGCTGATGATATCGTTAAATGGATATTGGAGAATTAAAGGAGATTATAAATGAATATAAAGGAAGAAGTAGAATCAAGAAAAACCTTTGCAATTATTTCTCACCCAGATGCTGGTAAAACAACACTAACAGAAAAATTATTACTGTTTGGTGGTGCAATTAGAGAAGCAGGTACAGTTAAAGGTAAAAAAAGCGGGAAATTCGCTACAAGTGACTGGATGAAAGTTGAACAAGAGCGTGGTATTTCTGTTACCAGTTCAGTAATGCAATTTGACTACGACCATTATAAAATTAATATTTTAGATACGCCAGGCCACGAAGATTTTTCTGAAGACACTTACAGAACCTTGATGGCTGTAGATAGTGCAGTTATGGTTATTGACTGCGCAAAGGGTATTGAACCTCAAACGTTAAAACTATTCAAAGTTTGTAAAATGAGAGGTATTCCTATTTTTACGTTTATCAATAAATTAGATAGAGTAGGGAAAGAACCATTTGAATTATTAGATGAAATAGAATCTACATTAGATATAGAAACATATCCTATGAATTGGCCAATTGGAATGGGGCAAAACTTTTTCGGTATTATTGACAGAGAGTCGCATACAATTGAACCATTTAGAGATGAAGAAAATATCTTACACTTAGACGATGACTATGAACTTAAAGAAGACCACGAAATGAAAAATGATAGCGCATTTGCACAAGCAATTGATGAACTTATGTTAGTTGAAGAAGCAGGTGAAAACTTTGATAATGAAGCACTATTGAATGGTGAGTTAACGCCTGTATTCTTTGGCTCGGCATTAGCAAACTTCGGTGTACAAAATTTCTTAAATGCATACGTGGACCATGCGCCAATGCCAAATGCACGTCAAACAAAAGAAGACATAGAAGTAAGTCCTTTTGATTTAGATTTTTCAGGTTTCATATTTAAAATCCAAGCAAATATGGACCCGAAACATAGAGATAGAATCGCTTTTATGCGTGTTGTTAGTGGTGCATTTGAACGTGGTATGGATGTTAACTTGCAACGAACAAACAAAAAACAAAAAATCACTCGTTCAACTTCGTTTATGGCAGATGATAAAGAAACTGTAAATCATGCGGTTGCTGGTGATATTATTGGTCTATATGATACAGGTAATTATCAAATTGGTGATACACTAGTTGGTGGTAATCAAAAATTTAGTTTCCAAGAACTACCACAATTTACACCAGAATTATTTATGAAAGTATCAGCCAAAAATGTGATGAAGCAAAAACATTTCCATAAAGGTATCGAACAATTAGTTCAAGAAGGTGCAATCCAATATTATAAGGCATTACACACAAACCAGATTATTATTGGTGCTGTAGGTCAGTTACAATTCGAAGTATTCGAACATCGTTTGAAGAATGAATATAATGTAGACGTTGTTATGGAGCCAGTTGGTCAAAAAATTGCACGTTGGATAGAAAATGAAGAAGACATCAAAGATAAGATGAGCTCTACACGTTCTATTTTAGTTAAAGATGTATATGATAACTACGTATTTTTATTTGAAAATGAGTTTGCTACAAGATGGTTTGAAGAAAAATTCCCAGAAATTAAATTATATGGATTGTTATAAATTTTGTTTTTGTGTATAATAACCATATTAATAGAATACCTATGACTATGTAGTCAGAGGGGAGTAACTTAACTAAAGTTAAATTGATATATGAAGCATGCAAGTAATACCTAGATATAGGTAAATGTATATTGATATATTCTTTTTAACTTAGTCATTTTTATCGTCATTACGAAGTATAATACTTCCGGTAAGATGGGCAGAATAAAACTGTCGAGTGAGACCTTTGCTAACAGTGTATATTGTCTGTGAATTGTATTTAATTTACTATACGTTTATTAAAATACGATAAAAGGATAACATATGCACTGACTTAGCTTAGGTCTCTATTTTTATGTAAAAAAACTAAAGGAGATGTCCTATATGGATCCGAGTTTGATTTTACCTTACCTATGGGTGTTAGTAGTACTCGTATTTTTAGAAGGTTTATTAGCTGCAGATAATGCAGTTGTAATGGCAGTAATGGTTAAACATTTACCGCCTGAACAACGTAAAAAAGCGCTGTTCTATGGGTTGCTTGGTGCTTTTGTATTCCGTTTCTTATCTTTATTCTTAATTAGTGTTATTGCACATTTCTGGTGGATACAAGCACTAGGTGCTTTATACTTGCTATATATGTCTATCCGGAATTTGATATCCTTCTTTAAGGAAAAAGACCATGATAAGAACGATGGTAGTGATGATCATCATTTTGATGAATCTGGAGAAGAGATACATGCTAGTGCTAAAACATTTTGGGGTACAGTGTTAAAAGTAGAATTTGCCGATATCGCTTTTGCGATTGATTCAATGCTTGCGGCACTTGCTATAGCGGTTACCTTACCAACAGTAGGTATCCATTTTGGTGGAATGGATTTAGGCCAATTTGTTGTTATGTTCTTAGGCGGCATGCTAGGTGTTGTTATAATGCGTTTTGCTGCAACTTGGTTTGTAAACCTATTAAATAAATATCCAGGTTTAGAAGGTGCAGCTTTTGCAATTGTTGGTTGGGTTGGTATCAAATTAGTTGTTATGGTGCTTGCTCACCCAGATATCGGAGTTTTAGATGAACATTTCCCACACAGCGTTGTTTGGCAGTCAATCTTCTGGTCTGTTATGATTTTGTTAGTCATCATTGGTTGGTTAGGTTCTGTTCGTAAAAATAAAAAAGAGAAAAAATAAATATATAAATTTTAAATTTTCGAAGTTAGTTCATAAATACTAAGGCTTGTTCCTATACATTTAAGGGAACAGGCCTTTTAATTTTGCTCTTATTTATCCAGTTTTAAATATTAATATAAAGTTATAACTATAATTTAACGTTGTTAGCTTTATATTAATAATTTGGAAAATTATAATTTTAAATTTTATATCTAACCAATTAAAATAGTTTCTGTTTTAAAATTATATATATGGCAATAATAGAAAGGAATAGGGGGGATAAAATGAAAGAGGCACCAAAAGATAAAAATTTTGATCATACTCTAAAGTTATTAAAAGAAGGGTACTATTTTATAATTAATAGGCGTGAAGCATTGAATACTAATATATTCCAAACAAAATTGATAGGTAAAAAAATGTATTGCTTGAGTGGGCGTAAGCAAGCAGAACTTTTTTATGATAATGAATTATTTAAAAGACAAGGTGCAGCCCCGTCTCGAGTTAATAAAACACTTTTTGGAGAGGGGGGTGTACAAGGATTAGATGAAGGTGCTCATTACAAAAGAAAAGGTATGTTTATGGAATTAATGGGTAATCAGGAAATGGTCGAAATTAGCAAATTAATCTATAAATATTGGTTAGCTTATTTCGACCATATATCTAATAGGAAAAACGTTAATATGTATGAAGCTTCAAAGAAAGTTTTTTTACAAACTGCGTGTGAATGGACAGGAGTCCCTTTAAAAGAAAATGAAAGTGATAAACGCGCTTCACAATTATCAAATTTATTTGAAAATGCCGCATCAGTTGGATTAAAACATTGGAAAAGTAGAAGAGAACGAATAAAAGCTGAAAAATGGATAGAAGAATTAGTTCATGATATAAGAAATGGAAATTTCAATTTAGACAAAGATAAAGCTTTATATAAGTTTTCTTGGTTCCATGATATCGATGGAAAACTGTTAGGAGAAAAAGTAGTTGCCGTTGAAATATTAAACTTATTAAGACCGATGACAGCGGTATCTGTATGGGTGGCTAACATTGGGCTTGCAATGTACCAATTCCCAGAAGAAGCAAAAAAGCTACAAAATGGCGAGGAGAAAAAAATTATGATGTTTTTACAAGAAACAAGAAGATATTATCCTTTTTTTCCTTTTACAGTAGCTAAAGTAAAGAAAGATTTTGAATATAATGGTTTTAAATTTAAGAAAGGCACAATCACACTTCTAGATTTGTATGGAACTAATAAACATCCAGAAGACTGGTCCAACCCTCAACAATTCATACCCGAAAGATTTGAACATTGGGAACAAACGCCTTTTAATTTTATACCTCAAGGTGGTGGCAGTTATGATTTTGGTCATCGCTGTGCTGGAGAATTTGTAACAATGGCCATGTTGAAAGCTACGATGGACATTTTAATTAAACATATTACTTATGATATACCAGAACAAAGCTTTGATTTTAATTTTAATGATATACCAGCTGTACCCAACGATGGTTTCATAATTAATAATGTTAGGTTTATATAAATTTATTTTTCAAAAACATTTACAGAAACGTTAAATTTTCTAATTAGTTGTAGGAGTAGATAGTTACTAGAAAACCTTATAATTCCATAATGACGCTACGTAATTATTATTTATATTAAAGACACTTCTAAAAAGTTTATTAAGCTTTTAAAATTGATGTAGATATGAAAGATAGTAATATAACATGTAAATTAGATCTTACAAATAGCGCTTAAAATCACGATTGTATGTTTAACTTATTAACAAAAAGGAATGCTCAGTAATAAGGCATACGAGAATATAAACATTAGAAAAAATACTGAGCATTTAAGGTCAACACCCAAGAAATTGTGAAATAAATTTTAAAAAGGATGTGTTGAAAGATGAGAATGCAAGTTAAACAGTATATAGATGGCGATTGGATTGAAAGTACAAGTGGAGAAACTATCAATGTCATTAACCCAGCAACTGAAGAAAAAATCGGTGAAATAGCTAAAGGTAACAAACAAGATGTAGATAAAGCAGTGGAATCTGCACATAATGTTTATCTTAGTTTTCGCCATACTTCAGTCAAAGAACGCCAAGATTTGTTAACGAAAATCGTCGAAGAGTATGAAAATCGTAAAGAAGACTTAATCCAAGCAATGACAGAAGAATTAGGTGCTCCCTTAAAAGTGTCGGAAAAAGTACATTATCAGATGGGACTCAATCATTTTGCGGCAGCGAGAGATGCGCTAGATGATTTTGAATTCGAAGAACGTCGTGATAACAACCTAGTTATAAAAGAAGGTATTGGGGTTGCTGGATTAATCACACCTTGGAATTTCCCCACTAATCAAACGTCACTTAAACTCGCTGCGGCATTTGCAGCTGGTTGTCCAGTTGTGTTAAAACCTTCTGAAGAAACGCCATACGCCGCGATAATTCTAGCAGAGATATTTGAAAAGGTTGGCGTCCCTAAAGGTGTTTTTAATTTAGTAAATGGAGATGGAGAAAACGTTGGTAATCCTTTAACTGAGCATCCTAAAGTACGTATGATGTCATTTACTGGTTCTGGAGGCGTTGGTGCTAAAATTATGGAAAAAGCCAGTGAAGATTTCAAAAAAGTATCTCTTGAACTTGGTGGAAAATCACCATACATTATTTTAGAAGATGCTGATATAGAAAGTGCAGCAGAAGGAGCTGTAAGAAAAATTGTAAATAATACAGGTCAAGAATGCACAGCAGGAAGTCGTACAATTATTCCAGAGTCTATGAAAGAACAATTCTTAGCAGCGGCAAAAGAGAAAATGTCAAACTTGAAAGTTGGCGATCCACAGTCTGAAGAAACAGACTTAGGTCCGCTCATTAATAAAAAGCAATATGAAGGTGTACAAAGTTATATAGAAAAAGGCATCGAAGAAGGTGCTACTTTGATCTATGGAGGTACAGGAAAGCCAGAACAACTTGAAAAAGGCTACTTTGTTAAACCTACGATTTTTAGTGATGTTAATAATAAAATGACTATCGCTCAAGAAGAAATATTTGGTCCTGTGATGTCTGTTATAACTTATCAAGATATAGAAAAAGCTATTGAAATTGGAAATGATACAAAATATGGATTAGCAGGGTACGTATATGGAAAAGACAAAGAGACCCTCCATAAAGTTGCCCGTTCTATTGAAGCTGGTATTATAGAAATTAATGAAGTTGGACAGGCATACAATTTACCATTTGGCGGCTATAAACAATCAGGCATAGGAAGAGAATGGGGCGATTATGGTATTGAAGAATTTTTAGAAGTTAAATCAATTGCAGGTTATTATGAATAAAAATTAATACCGTAAGCAAAAAGCACGGAACCCAAAAATTGAGGGTTCCGTGCTTTTACTTCTTTAGTCATTTATAACTAATTTTTATTTATTTTGAATATAATAATTTTTGTTCATCGAATAATTATAAAGTTACAGCTAGTGGCGTCACGCTGTCTTTATTTTGTTACACTAATAAATTATAACAATTTAATATGGCTATAAATAAAATTAATACACTGCCTAAGTGATATATTAATTAAATTGGTTTAATTTTTCACAATATCTTTACTTGTTTTAATAATAAATAAAATTAATAAAGTGAGGCACACAGAACCGACAAACGTTGGAATTATAAAGAATAACCCTGTTGAATTTGACAATGTCTTACCTGAAGAATTTAACATTGTTACGCCAATAAATGCGCCAATTAATGATGAAAGCGTGCTAATAATAAGGCTAGTAATTTTATTGTTAGTTAACCAGAATGAAAATGTCACTCCAACGATTAAACCTATTAATATTATGATAATAAAATCCATTTAATCCCTCCAGTAATAAAGCACTTTCAAATTTTGTTGATAATTTTTTAAATATAGGTTATTAGGAAAATAGAATAATCGAAAATATATTATACCTAGATAGCCTACTTTGGCAAAATATTATTCTTCGAATAGTTATGTTTTAAGCGATATCTTTACAAGCTTTTGCGCACTTGAAACAAGATTCTGCACATTTTTGGCAATGATCGTGCTCATGCTTTTGGCATTCATTTCCACATGCTTCACAAATCTTGGAACATATTTCTGCCAAATCGTGTGCAAATGATGAATCTATTGTTAATTCGCGCTCTAGAAAAGCACACATATCAGCACATTCAAGGTCTAATCGAATACATTCAACCATCATTTTTACATTTTCTTCTTTCAAACAGGCTTGGAAACAGTAGTTACATGCTTCAACACACTCACGTAATGTTTGGATTAACAATCTATTTTTTTCATAAGCCATAATAAAACCTCCAATTAATTAAATTATTCTATATAATAATTTCCCTATAATTTTCATACTCAAACTGTTTTTGATAAATACTACAAAACTGTTTAAAATTAACCAAATTTAAGGTAATAAAATATAGATATTAATATTTTAGGAAGTTAAATATTAGAGACTAAAATTCTTAAATATTACTGAGCCTCTCTTTCTAGTAGGTAATATAATAAAATACAAGACGCACTTCTTTAATACATAAATGTCTTTGAGAATATTATATTTATATTATCAACATATACATACTATTTTTCATATATCGTCTTATATTCACATAAATTTTATTAAAACTATTTACTTTATAATTTCAGTAGTAAATTTACAATTATAGGGTAAATGATATTACTAGAAGGAGTGTATGTGATGAAATTAAATGCAATTATTTTAAATGGTTCTTTGAAACATGGAGATGAGGGGTCTAATACTGAAGCTTTAGTTAACGAAGTTATTGAAATTTATAAAAAAGAAAACGTAAACGCTGAAATTCTTAGATTGAGTGATTATAATATTTCATACGGAATTGCTGATGATATGGGCAAAGGGGATGAATGGCCACAAATATTAGATAAAATTATCAATGCCGATATTTTAATTATAGGCACGCCTCTATGGTTAGGAGAAAAAAGTAGCATTGCTACGCTTGCTATAGAAAGATTGTACGGTAGTAGTAGTATAACGAATGACCAGGGGCAATCAATTTTTTATAATAAAGTTGGGGGCGCTGTAGTGACAGGTAATGAGGATGGTGCAAAACATGCTGCAACTTCAATATTGTATTCATTATCTCATATTGGTTTTACTATACCTCCTAATGTCGATGCATATTGGGTGGGCGAAGCTGGTCCTGGGCCTTCGTATATGGATATTAATTATGAAAATGAATTTACGAAAAAACATGTAGAGTTGTTAGCGTACAATACTATACATTTAGCAAGAATGTTTAATAAAAACCCAATACCAAATGAAGGGAATCAATTAAATAATTAGAAAAATAAATTTATAAAATGCTTTATAATGCAATAGTGATGAGGTACTAGATAAACAAACGAAGATGAAAAATATAGCTAAAATAATGTTAATTATGTTTATAATTCTCTTATAACAAAAGTATAGAAATGTGGACGTTAGTTAGGATGAATAATTTATAGAATGATCAAAAATAATCACTAGTTTGAACAATTTTTTATCCGTAGTTAGTGGGGCGAAATCATGAAATCATTTTTAGAAAAATATGATTTCTATTTCGTCTTTTTTTATGCAGTAAAATTCCTTATATAAACTATTGCATTTTAATAATACTAAGAGACTTATTTTCCCAAACTAATTTAATAGCGAGTCTGAACAATAGAGAGAAGGTTGAAATTTTCTTTGTAGATACGCTAAAAAGCAACGCTCTTACTAGCTTTTATAGCTTTAAAAATGGAAAAAATAATGTTAGAGATAGAAATATATGCTGAAAGTGCTTATAATCATTTATATATATAGCAATAAAATAAAAATAAAGCAGAAATATTTTATGTGATATGTCATAATAGAAATTAAAGAAACATGTAGTTTTAGGGGGAATTATGGTGAAAGATAATAAAAAACATGTAATCCCAAAAGAAAAATACGGCCGTAAAAGACGTGAGTATTTTCATAATGAAGAGCGGGAACAACGTGTACAACTTGAGCGTAAAGCAAGAAAACAACGCGCTGAAAAAGCAGAAGAATTAGCCAAAAATAATGAAGAACGTGTGAAAGAAAATTTGAGAAAAGCACGTATTGAGAAATTGACTCAAGAAGAGATTCAACAGCAACAACAAGTTATGAAAGAACGTAACAATGGTAAGACGAGTGACCAAAATCAAATTAATGAAACACCTAAAGATAGCCAGCAGAAAGAAACAAAGGCTGCAGTTGAATCAGAAAAAACGCCCGAAACAAATTTAAATGAACCTCTTGCATCAACTACAGATTATCAGAACGATAAAGGACAACATAATAAAGAAGCAAAACATAGTCACTCAGAAAGAAAAGATGAACCGAAAAATATACATGACGACCATTTTTATTCTGAAGAAGCGCAACAATCGCGTGTAAATGACTATATAGAAGATGAAAATGAAAGTAAAACACTAAATAGTATTGGAACAAGTAATGAATCAAAACACCAAAGAAAAATGGCTTCACAACAAAATGATGGTCGACCGCAGTCATTTATGGACAGAGTTAAGTACTTTTTCATAGAACAATGGGCACAGATTTTAATCGTCATTGCAGTTATATTATTGCTTATCCTAATTCAAGCAATATTTAGTAATGTAGATAATAATGGAAATACAAGGGATCATGTATTTCAAAACAATAGTGATAAAGACAAAACTTACACTGCTACAATGAAAAGTGCAAATAGTGCAGTTCATTCAGTTGTAACAGTAGAAAATGATACAAGTAACGATTCATCATCTGCAGAGAAAGAGACACAAGAAGCAGGTAAAGAAAATGAATTAGGTTCAGGTGTCGTCTACAAAAAAGTAGGCGACTCTATTTTTATTATGACGAACGCACATGTTGTTGGTGATAAAAAAGAACAAAAGATTACATACGGTAACAATGACAGTTCAATAGGTAAAGTAATTGGCGCAGATAAATTTTCAGATATTGCGGTCATCAAAGCGAAAGTGAAATCTAATAGTGATGTAAAAGCAATTAAAATGGGAGATTCAAGTACTTTAGTACTAGGTGAACCTATCATTGTTGTAGGTAATCCTTTAGGTGTTGATTTTAAAGGCAGTGTCTCAGAAGGTATTGTTTCAGGATTAAACCGCCATGTACCAGTAGATATTGATAAAGATGATAAGTTTGATGTGTTGATGAGCGCATTTCAGATGGATGCGCCTGTAAACCCGGGTAATTCTGGTGGCGGCGTTATCGATAAGAACGGTAAATTAGTAGGAATTGCATCATTGAAAATCGACATGGATAATGTTGAAGGAATCGCCTTTGCAATCCCAGTCAATGATGCAGAATCTATTGCAAAGCAACTTGAAGCTAAAGGTGAAGTAATATATCCTAATACAGGCGTAGAGCTTGCTAATATTGCAGACATTGATAATGCGACCAGACAATCTATCAAATTGCCTGATGATGTAAACAATGGTGTATTAGTTGGAGAAGTCAAATCAGATTCAATTGGAGAAAAATCTGGGTTGCAAAAAAATGATGTAATAGTAGAATTAGATGATAAAGAAGTAGAAGATAACCTCAGATATAGACAAATCATATTTAGTCATAAAGATGATTTAAAGACACTAACTGCTAAAGTATATAGAGATGGAAAAGTACAGGATATTAATATTAAATTGAAGTAGCGTTGGGGTGAATAAACGTTGTCCATTTTCAATCAATTATTTAAAAAATCAAGCCCTCAACAAGGTATTGTGATGTATTATATTATAGCAATTATTGTAGCGTTTTTATTGCTGAATCTACCCTTTGTTCATAAACCAGGTATAAATGTAGATCCAATAGATTCACTATTTGTTGCTGTTTCGGGTGTAAGTGTTACAGGTCTTTCTCCAATAAATATAGTTGAAACTTATACAACATTTGGACAAATCATTATCATGATTATACTTAATATTGGTGGTATTGGCGTAATGGCAATAGGCACCATGTTATGGGTTGTATTAGGTAAACATATTGGTATGCGCGAACGCCAATTGATTATGTTGGATAATAACAAAGATACTATGAGTGGTACTGTTAAACTCATTTTAGATATTGTTCGTACAATTTTAATTATTGAAGTTGTGGGAGCAGCTCTTTTAGCTTTTTATTTCTATAGAGATACGCCAGATTTACAATATGCGATTATGCAAGGATTCTTCGTTGCAGTATCTGCCACGACAAATGGTGGTTTGGATATAACGGGTCAATCATTAATACCGTATGCAAATGATTACTTTGTACAAACGATTGTAATGTTTTTAATTATTTTAGGTTCAATTGGTTTTCCAGTTTTGATTGAAGTGAAGGCTTATATTAAAAATAGAATCCCTAATTTTAGATTTTCATTATTTGCGAAAATTACAACCGTGACATATTTAGTTTTATTTGTGTTCGGTGTGATTATGATTTTATTGTTAGAATATAATCATGCATTTCAAAATATGAGTTGGCATAAGTCGTTGTTTTATGCACTATTCCAATCTGCAACGACCAGAAGTGCTGGATTGCAGACCATTGACGTAAGCCATTTTGGTGAAGGCACTAATGTAATTATGAGCATTTTGATGTTCATAGGATCATCTCCAAGTTCAGTGGGCGGAGGGATTAGAACAACTACGTTCGCTATTTTAATCCTATTCCTATTTAACTTTAGTAATAATACCGAAAAATTATCTATTAAAGCATTTAATCGTGAAATACATACTACAGATGTTCAACGTTCATTTGCTGTATTTACGATGGCTGGTATTATAACCTTTGCAAGTATGATATTTATACTTGTTGTAGAGAATGGAAAAATAACATTTCTACAAGCATTTTTCGAAGTAATGTCAGCATTTGGTACTTGTGGCTTATCTTTAGGCGTAACAGGTGATGTTAATGATATGTCAAAAACGGCACTTATGATATTGATGTTTATTGGTCGAGTTGGATTAATTAGTTTCATCATAATGATTGGTGGACGACGCGAACCAGATAAATATCATTATCCAAAAGAGCGCGTACAGATTGGTTAATGGTAGTGTGATAAATAGCGTAATATAATAGTCATTAGTATGAGAGTCCGGGGCATAGATATATGCTTCGGGCTTTTTTTTAAAGAGTCACTCTCAATTTATTGAGTTAGTGACTCTTACACATGAGCAAAAGCTCAGGTGAACGAAACTATCACTCTCAATTTATTGAGTTAGTCTTTCATACTTTAATTAAGATTTTGTATATTTAATACTGAAATGAGATTAATATTTGATATGGAAATAAGGTCTTTTAAAAAATAAAATCCCACAGTTGAAAATAAACTATTTGAAGTTATAAAAATGGTATTTTAGTATCATGGTCTTTTCAAAACATGTTAAACTGTGATTAATGAGGAGAGAGGCATATGAAAAAAAGTGAAAAGATTGCAATAGACGTTATCACAACTTCAGATATGCATAGTTATTTTCTTAATGGAGATTACAGCTCAAATATTTATAGAGCTGGTACTTATGTTAAAAAGGTGAGAGAAGAAAACGACCATGTCATTCTATTAGATAGTGGCGGTAGTTTAGCAGGTTCTTTAGCAGCATTTTATTATGCTATAGTTGCACCATATAAACGTCATCCAATGATAAAATTGATGAATGCGATGCAATATGATGCAAGTGGTATTAGTCCCAATGAATTTAAATTTGGTTTGTCATTCTTTTCAAGAGCAGTGTCGCTATCTAGATTTCCATGGTTATCGGCAAATATTGAATATAAGCGTACACGTGAGCCTTATTTTTCTACACCATATACAATTAAAGAAATTGAAGGTGTGAAAATTGCTATAGTAGGTTTGACCTCTGATGGATTAATGGAAAGAGAACACTTTGAAATGGAAAAAGATGTTCAAATTGAAAAGACTTTATTATCTTCTAAACGTTGGATTCGTTTTATACATGAAACAGAAAAACCAGAATTTCTTATAGTAATTTATCACGGTGGTCTCAATCAGTTAAATAAGTCAGCAAATGAACATGAACAAAACGTAAATGAAGCGGAAAAATTAATGCAGACATTGGGTGTTATAGATTTATTGATTACTGGACATCAACACCAAACATTTATAGGACGAAATGATAAAACAGTTTATGTTCAAGCAGGGCAAAATGCCGAACAGTTAATTCATGTGAAAATTGATTTTAAAAAACGCACCACTTCATATGAATTAGAAGATATTCAATCCCAAATTATTGATTTGAACGAGTATCAAGAAGATGAAGATTTATTAGATTTAACTTTTTATGATAGGAAAACAGTTGAACATTGGAGTAAAGAAGTTTTAACTACCACAGATATTGATGCTAAAGTTGGAGGATTGACGGATGTTATCACTAAACCTCATAAGTTTACACAGCTATTACATGACAGTATACGATTAGCATACGACTACGATATTTCGTGTATTCATTTACCTATAAGTGGTGAAAAGGGATTGTCAGGCACCATTACGAATGAGGAACTATATAACGCACATCCCCATCCTGACATACCAATTGATTTAACAATTAAAGGTCAACAAATTAAAGATATTTTAGAATATTGTTATGGTCATATTGAATTTAGCCAAGGGGAGCTTAGTCTAACTATTGTAGATGAAACATTATGTACGTTCTGGCAAGGTATAGATTACATTATAGATATGAATAAAAAGCCATTTAACCGCGTTACACTAAATAATATTAGACTAGATCATATGTATCGTGTAAGTATGACAGATTACTGTTATAGAAATTATAGACAATATTTAGAAGATGCTGTCATCCATGAAACCGGTGAAATCACTATGGTAGAATTAATTTCGCGTAATTTGAAAAATCAAGACTATCAAATTCAGCAAAAACAAACATTTGAAGTCATAATATAAAAAAACTGGGAGATTCATTTTAGAATGAGTCTCCCAGCTTTTTAAGGTTTATGCGTTAAATATTAATAGAATTACAACAGCTACAATTTGTGCAATAACCGTTGTGGCAATTCGACGTGTATAAAAATAACTTAATGAAAGTACGATTTGTACAACAAATACAAAGAACACAATCCACAAATTATCTAGGTAATAAAATAAAGAAGCTGAACAAAAGGCTGTAATTATAATACCTAACCAACTAGGTAATTTTAATTTAAGCAATTCCTTTTGTAATACCGTACGCATATATAACTCGTGACAAGGTATTACAAAAACTAATGTAACTAACATTTGCCATTTATAATACACACCTGTACGTGTCAGTTCTTTAATTAATTCAGCATACTTAATATCAGTAGCTATAGCAGCGATAATAAGCTGAATAATGATTAATACTATACCTGTAATGATTCCTATACCTAAAGATGTCAATAGCCGTTTGGATTCGATATCTCTTTGATAAAAAACATAACTAACGCCTGCGATTAACATAATACCGGTATAGAGGTACCAGTATTCTTGTTTTTCACCCCACATAACATATAAGATAGCGTGAAATGCAAGAAAGCTAACGATAAACCATATTAATGCCTTAGAAAGTCTATTCATTTTAACTATCCTTCTTGTTCAACGATTGTATACCGTTTATGATTAATGACAGTCTTTTCAGGCAAGTCTAGTTCTTCGAAGTTCTCCATAATTGTTAAATCAACAATTACTGAGTTGTCATTAATTTTTTCTACTCGACCTTTTAAGCCGTCATAAAATTCTACGATATTTCCAACTTCTGCAACAGTCATTTTTAGTCCTCCCTAGAAATGCTAACTAGATAGTATTATACAAAAAATCAGCATACAAATAAACAAATAACCATTAAATTGCTTGATATAAGACAATTTATAAATTTTACTTTATTCTCAAAGTGAATGATTGGCAATTTTCGTGAAAATATAGCATAAATAAGGTAAGGGTATATAATATGGAAAAGGAGTGCAGTAAATGAAGTTTATTAGTAATAATAATATTACAGATCCAACGCTTAATTTAGCAATGGAGGAGTATGTATTAAAAAACATGCCAAAAGATGATAGTTATTTTTTATTTTATATAAATAGACCATCCATCATAATTGGGAAAAACCAAAATACTATTGAAGAAGTGAACCAATTATATATTGATGAACAAGGTATCGATGTTGTAAGACGTATATCTGGCGGGGGCGCAGTCTACCATGATACAGGTAATTTAAACTTTAGTTTTATTACAGATGATGATGGTAATAGTTTCCATAATTTCCAAAAATTTACTGAACCAATTGTTGAAGCATTGAAATCGCTTGGGGTTGATGCAAACTTAAGCGGAAGAAATGATATTCAAGTTGGTGAAGCTAAAATATCAGGAAATGCTATGGTAAAAGTAAAAGATCGCATGTTTAGCCATGGTACTTTAATGTTGAATAGTGAACTTGATGAAGTTCAGAATGCTTTAAGAGTGAATCCAGCAAAAATTAAATCTAAAGGTATTAAATCTGTAAGAAGTAGAGTTGCGAATATTTCTGAATTCTTAGATGAGCCTATAGATATAGATAAATTTAAAGAAATAATTCTAAAAACTATTTTTGGAGAAACTCAAGTAGAAGAATATAAACTTACGGATAAAGATTGGGAAAAAATAGAAAAGTTAAGCAATGAAAAATATCGTACTTGGGAATGGAATTATGGTAGAAATCCTAAATATAATTTTGAAAGAGAAGAAAAATTTGAAAAAGGTTTTGTGCAGATTAAATTAGATGTGAAAAAAGGACGCATTGAACATGCAAAAATTTTCGGTGATTTCTTCGGTGAAGGGGATATTACGGAATTAGAAAATGCGTTGGAAGGCACACTACATGAATTTGATAGTATTGAAGAAGCACTTTCAAATTATGATATTTATCATTATTTTGGAGACATCGATAGACATGAATTGATAAGGCTTATGTCATAAAATTTTAAATAAATGTTATTTTGGAAATGTAAAAAGGTCTATTCACTAACTTAATTGATAAGTAGGGAATAGACCTTATTTTAAATAACAAGAAGTTAAATTAGCCAACGAGAAATTCCTCCAAGTTTCTGTATTCTTCTGTATAACGTTTGAAATCATTCTCGTTTTTATTTTTAAGTGCATTATCGATAAGCTGTTCCAACTGTTGCTTGCGGACATTACGTAAAGATTCATCGATGATTAGTTCAATACCTAAGTCATTAATTGTTGATACAAATGATTCTAATGTATTGTATTTTACATGTGTATTGTGTTTCATAAACGTCACAACCTCTCTATCTTTATTTACATATAGTATACAAGGTTTTAATTTTTAAATCAATGAATATTCTGACTTTTCCGAAAAAATAGTGTTAATTGCAAGTTTACTAAAAATAAGAAATCGAAAAAGACTTTACACTGAAAATTAATTGCAGGAAATCTATAAAAGTATTTATAATATATATTGATTTTAAGATGTTAATGATATATTATTTGATTATCACCAAAACTTATAAAGGAGGTAACAACAATGATTCAACCATATATTATTAAAAAAGGTGATATGGTTTTGCAGCCATGTAATTTAGCAACTGGACAATATGAAGGTAGCTACTTATTAAGGTATAAGGGCGATAGTCAAATCATTAAAGAACGCGTAGCTAAGATTATCGACCGTTCCTGTAGGTTTTATGGTAGCAGTTATGTGTTTAAAAAGGAAGATACCATGCGTATCACTGGTATAAGTAGTAAGCCGCCAATTTTATTCACTCCACTATTTCCCACATATTTCTTCCCCACACACTCTGATCGTAAAGCAGATAATACTTGGATCAACATCCATTATGTCCATAATATTAGACCACTTAAAGAAAGGAAATGTAAGGTTACTTTTGTAGACAATCAAAGCATCGTAGCTAATATTTCAGCTCATAGTATGCATCACCAATATTTAAATGGTATATACTATTATTATATGATGGATAGGGCAGCTAGAGTCGCTACATTTGACCCTGATTCACCAATTGATTATACTAAACCGCAATTAAATATATATGAAGCATTAGCAAAATATTCATTATTTGAACCAAAATAGTGAAAATCAGCAAATAAAAAATGTAAAAAAGGCATATGTGGAATATTATATTAATTTAGTGTAAATATTCCGCATATTTTTTTTACATACCTCTTGAAAAATAAAAGATAGTTGATATAATAGTATTTGTGCTTGATTAAAGGCATTGATTATTCCACAGTAGCTCAGTGGTAGAGCTATCGGCTGTTAACCGATCGGTCGT